>CXWL01002012.1_pt1 | contig 36775 bp, 28 predicted proteins | sample 590931 | NCBI WGS metagenome assembly CXWL01 (sample SAMEA3498368, study PRJEB10139) | groundwater metagenome | biome: water well; material: biofilm material | place: Germany | collected 2015-04-27 | reverse complement strand
GGTGAGAATAATATCGATTTCCTCATCACGGATAGTATCACCTATATCTTTCAGCGAACCATGGCCGTGCTGCAAGAATATGGGGGCCGAATTGTAAATTATCACCCTGCCGTGCTACAAGGTCCGACCAAAATTCCTGGCCTATTTCCTACCAAGAGCGCACTTCACCGCTTTCAAAAAGGTGTCATCTACGGCGAAGGTGGCGTTGAAATTCCTGTTCCTCACCTCCAAGGCCACCGTGGACATGGAGCCACCGTTCACGAAACCACCGCCGATATCGACGGGGGGCCTATTATCGTCAGTCGAGAAATTCCGTATCTCGTGCACCCCGATGACACTCGTCAGACCTTGCGCCATCGAGTCTTCGCAGAGGGGAAGGAAATCCTGGTGGAGGGGTTGGTAGAGTATCTTCGCTTGAAGATGGATAGTGTGGTCCGAGCAAGACAAGAAAACATCATCTCGAGAGCTTAAGTCTGTTGACTATTTCTTAAACCCAATCCTATGCGTATCCTTACCCCTCTTCTCGCCGATCAATCCCTTCGCTTGCATCATTACTTGCGAACAACCAGGTTCAGTCCCCTATTTTCGGCAGAACTGATGTATCAACCACCATATGTTTTTGATTTCACCAAAAATAATCCTAGGGTCACTGGAAAAGTCGAGGCTGGCGGCGCTTATTTCCAAGAGGTCACCGACGCCGACCTAGAGTCCCATAAGGCCACCTGGGGCATTGGTCGTTATCTCGAACGTCGCGATGGAGTCCTCGCCGGCACCTATATCGCCGAACAAGGTCGCCTGTATCACCTCGGAGTAGACATCGCCTTTCCGAAAGACACCCCACTATTCGCTCCGCTCGACGGAGAGATATTTCATACCGGCTTCGCTGATACCTGGGGAGACTATGGCTACTACAGCTCCACCAAGCACCAATGGGAAGACATTACTTTTTATCTCTTCTACGGACACTTGAAAAAAGACAGCTTCAAAGCTTCAGGAAGAGTGAAAGCAGGTGAACAGCTCGCCCTCCTCGGTGACTTCGAAGAAAATGGACAATGGTTTCATCATACGCATCTCCAAATCTGTCTCCTACCATGGGAGGTAAATACCACACCGGATGGGTACTGTTCGGAAGCCAATCTCGACCAATATCGTTTGCTCAATCCCAATCCACTCTTGATGATCAAAGAGTTTTTACCGTCGATACTAGCTGCGAATTGACCAATAATGCGAACAGGAATAGTATTCGTTGCAGTTCACAAGCTCTTACCATGCAAATCCTCTGCCATGCCGGCGCCTGGAATACTACTGACCAGACGAAAATCTCGAACGAGGAACGAGCGGTGAAAGCCGCTATCGCAGTTGGTCGTGTGAAGCTAACCCTGATCGATGCCATTGAAGCGACCATCAACAGTTTGGAAAATGATGCTGACTTGGATGCCGGACTTGGCTCGAATATTCAGATGGATGGTAGAGTCCGCATGGATAGCGCTATGGCTGATTCGAAGAACCGCTATGGTGCCGTGATTCAGATCGAGCAAATTCAGAATCCCGTATCAGTCGCCAGAAAAATTCTCGAACTGGAGTACCATCACATACTTTCCGGAGATGGCGCTCTGTCCTTCGCCTTGGAGCAGGGATTCCCACGCCGATCGGTCTATACCCGAGCCAGACTGGAAACCTTCCTCAATCAGCGTCATGAGGTACCCGAACTGACGTATCAATCTCTGGTGGAACAGAAGGCGATTTTTGATAAGAAGAAATTAAGTACGGTAGGAGCCGTCGGTATCAATGAAGAGGGTTACCTTGTTGCCGCCACCTCAACGGGTGGACTCAGCTATGGCTATCCAGGGCGAGTGGGTGATAGTGCTCTCCTCGGCCATGGCATCTATTGCTCTGAAAACGTAGCCGTAGCCTGCACCGGCCATGGAGAAATCATTATTCGATCCATGATGGCCAAGCGAGTGGAAGACTATTATATACAGTATAAGGATTTGCAAAAAGCCGTCGACGCCGCCATCGCCGATCTCGGCAAAGCCGGTGGGCAAGGAGGCATCATCGCCGCAGCGAAAGATGGGCAAATGGCTGTCGCCTACAATACGACTTTCTTAGCGACTGCGAAAAATAGCACTTGACTCCTGAGAGTGCTAAATTAGAATGGATCAGCGCTTCTATCCTTTATTTTTTGTCCTATGAGCAAGCTCGTTCCTATCGATGGACGCGTTGTCCTGAAGGGTGTGAAACCCGAAGAAACGACCAAGTCCGGCATCATCCTCCCCGACTCTGGCAAAGAAAAACCGGAGATTTTCGAAGTGGTCGCCCTCAGTGATGGGAAGGTGATGAAAGACGGCAAGATTCGTCCCCATGTCTTGAAAGTTGGGCAAAAAGTCGTCTGCAGTAAATACGCCGGCGATGATATCACCATTGACGACGTCGAATACAAGATCATTGCCGAAGAATCCGTGACCGCGATCGTACAATAATCCCGTACAGACGCAAAATCTTGCGTCTCTATACCACCACCTAACCCCCTCTCCCCCATGGCTAAACAAATTATTTTCGGCGACGATGCTCGCCACAAGATCGTGAAAGGCGTGAAGACCCTCGCCGAGGCAGTGCGGATCACGATGGGTCCTCGCGGGCGCAATGTAATGTTCGAGAAATCCTTCGGAGGTCCTACCATCGTCAATGACGGTGTCACCATCGCGAAGGAAATCGAGCTCGAAGACAAATTCGAAAACATGGGCGCTCAGCTCGTGAAAGAGGTCGCGAACAAGACCAATGACAAGGCCGGTGACGGGACCACCACCAGCATCGTGCTCGCTGAAGCGTTAATTATTGAGGGTGTGAAGAATGTTACCGCCGGCGCGAATCCGATGAGCATCAAGCTCGGGATGGAGAAGGCCACCAAGGCGGTCGTCGCGGAGCTGAATAAGATGTCGGAGAAAATCACCAGTAAAGAAAAGATCGCTCAAGTCGCGACCATCTCTGCTCAAGACCCACGCGTAGGTGAATTGCTCGGCGAACTGGAAGTACAGGTACGATCAGGAGTCATCACCGTCGAAGAAGGCCAGACTCAAGGCTTGGAAAAAGAAATCGTGGAAGGAATGCAATTCGATAATGGCTATATTTCCCCGTACATGGTGACCGACACCACTCGGATGGAGGCCGTCATGAATCATGCTCATATCCTGATCACCGATAAGAAGATCAGCTCGGTGAAAGACATCCTTCCTGTCCTCGAACAACTCGCTCAAACCGGTAAAAAGGAGCTGGTGATCATCGCCGAAGATATCGATGGAGAGGCTCTGGCGACCCTGATTATCAACAAACTTCGTGGTGGTTTCACGGCCCTGGCCGTCAAGGCTCCGGCTTTCGGCGATCGTCGCAAAGAAATCTTGAAGGACATCGCCGCTCTCACCGGAGGACGTGTGATCTCAGAGGAAATTGGATTGAAACTCGAAAACGCGACCATGGAAGACCTGGGCAAAGCTGACAAAGTGGTGTCCAGCAAAGACAACACCGTCATCGTCGGTGGTAAAGGAAAAAAATCCGTGATCGATGCTCGTATCGACGAGATCGACGCTCTCGCTCGCAACTCTACCTCTGATTTTGATAAGGAAAAATTGGCTGAACGGCGAGCGAAACTGACCGGAGGCGTCGCTGTGATCAAGGTCGGAGCTTCAACCGAGGTAGAAATGAAAGAAAAGAAACTGCGCATCGAAGACGCCCTCAATGCGACTCGAGCTGCTGTCGATGAAGGCATCGTCCCAGGTGGAGGTGTAGCTTACTTGCTCGCCGCTAGAGTTCTGGAAAAATTAAAGGTGGACAATGAAGATGAACAGACCGGTGTTGATATTGTGAAAAAAGCCCTCGAGGCTCCTATCCGTCAGATTGCCATCAATGCTGGTCAAGACGGCGGCGTGGTCGCCATGAAAGTCGGAGCACAAAAACCCGGCCACGGATTTGATGCCATGACCATGGAGTTCGACGTCGATATGATCAAGGCCGGTATCATTGACCCGACGAAAGTCGCTCGTGAAGCCTTGGAAAACGCTGCGAGTCTTGCCGGAGTCTTCCTGACGACGGAATGCGGTATCGTAGAAATGCCGAAGACAGAGCCAACCGGAGGTGGTATGGGAGGAGGCATGCCTGGAGGCATGGGGGGAATGGGTATGGGAATGTAATCGATCAGCAGACTCCTTTCGAATCAAAAGAGCCTCCACAAGGGGCTCTTTTTCTAATCTGATGGTCATGAGAAGTTTCGGTGTGATTTTCTCATACTCCTGACAAATTTTTCTGTATCAAGAGAATGATTCTTCCAAATACCAAACCCTTGCTTCAGTGCATCAAGAAAACGAAAACCCGATTGACCGTCATTTAATCGTCGACTTTGTGATCCTTCGGATTTCATAGAAATTCTATAAGACATTCTATAATAGAACGTTTGTCAAAAAAATCAGTCCTAGTCCACGAGATCCGCATAATCCCATCCTCTAGTCGCCCCCTGGCAAATATAGAGCCGATGATTGGTGTTATCACTACTGATACGGCCAAACTCGGCATCCGAGTCGCAATCCCCTACCGGAGGAGCTCCAGCATTTCGGTCGGAGAACTGTGCATAATAGCCATCGGCCACCTCCAAGGCTGATACTGGAGTAGCCGTGCCTATTCCCACACTGGCCGAGGAAAAGTTGATGGTGCCCGTAGAGGTGATCCCGGTAGTCGTCAAAGAGCCACTGATGACAAGGCTATCGGTGAGTTCAAAACGAGTATTCGTTTTGCTGTAGAGGAGTTCCTTATCCAAGAGTTCGCCAAATTTCAACACCACGGTTGTCGTCGAATTATTATTGGCATCGATCGTAAAACTATTGTAGCTCGTCCTCGGTCCAGCATCGGCAGAATAGTAGGACACAGAATCAACGATGATATACCTATTGATATTCATGAAAGGTGGATCATTGACGAAATCATAGACTTGATAGCTGGTCAGCGGAGCTCCCTGATCCTTGTACTCAACCTGAAGAATGTAATTGGTCGTTCCAATCGTAGGGAAATCGGGTAAGTCATCGGTCTTCAAATAATAAAGGCCCATCTCCGCAGGGGTCGTGGTCAACTCATACTGGTACTCACTATAGTGAAGCGCATCGACATTGATGAGTCCATCGTCCTCATTGACATCTCCCTCTCTGAGTTCAGAGGAATCCCAAAGACTCAAACGAATATCAATGGGCGTGGTGATTGTGACTCCAAGTCCATCTTTGAAATAAATTCCCAGCTCGCGAGCAAAAGTCGCAGGTGACAGGGAAAGCATTACAAAAAAAACGACCGTGGGAACAAGCCACCGAAAACTACAAAAAAAACTTCGTGATACGTATTCGACCCCCCTGTCCATATCAAAATCGTAATGTACAGTGCTAAGCATACTGTTGGCGAAACGCACCGTCAATATGATGTACAGTGTTCATCACTAATTGCCCAACTCAATCAAGTTCACATTGACTGCACTTGCTGCAGTATCCTGATCACCCGAAGTAGTGGTCAGAGTACTCGTGCAGATATTGTAGCGAAATTGACCAGCGGCGCCTGGCGTATCGAGGACAGCCGCAGAAGCTGACCACGTCGCACCGGATTCCGTCGAAAAACCGGAGACAACTTGTCCCACTTGTGGATCGGTATTGCAGACGGGATCTGTATTGACGACTCCTCGTACGACATAGACAGCATTGGTCTCATTGTCTCCGTCACTGGAAGTACCACGGACCGTGAAGGTGATGAGCACAGTAGAGGTCGATGAATCGGTGGTGATATTCGGTTTCGTAGCATCGTTGAAAAGCTCAGTTGTACTATTGTCGGCGAAGGTGGCCGGACTGGTGTCGGTGAAAGTGGCCGTATCATTGCTGGCTGTGGTACAGGAGAACTTACTCGTCGTGCTATCCCACTGCACACTCTGATTGGAAGCATCACAGTCAGTTAGTCCTCCACCCGAGAGACCTTCGTTACTGTCACTGGATAGGACCGCGTGACCCGTAAGATTGATATTTCCTGAGCCAGAATTGATCGTGGTAGCGCTCGTCGTATTCGTGGAACCCAAACCAACAGTCTTCACCCCCGCTCCTGTTCCCAAAGCAATCGTCTGAGTGCCAGTACCACCTACTGTCACTGTTCCTGTAGAAGAACCCGTACCGATATTGACGGCATTATTGGAAGCATCATTGAGATTGATCGTCCCTCCGCTGATGGTCGCTCCAGCGGTGAAACTGATCGTGCCACTGGAGGTAATGCCCGTGAAGCCAGAAGCGATACCTGCCGTCGAAATATCCCAAGCAGAAGAGTTGACCGCTACGGTATCGCCATTGTCACCAATCGTCGTCGTACCGTTGAATTTGGCCGCACCATTGAGATTAGTCGTACCAGTGGCTGTCAAAGCACCATTCGACGTGACGGTTGCGGCATCTAAGGCACCGGCAGCAGTAATATTCCAATCATTGGAATCAACAATAAAATCATTGGTGCCCGTGACAATGGTGAAAGCAGCATTGCTGGTAGTCAAGGTATCATCGGCATCTGTGGTATACACCGACTCAAAATCCTGAGAACCACCACCCGCACTGAGTGTCGTCCAGGTATCCACTGCTGTGCAAAGCTTCAGAACATTACTGGTCGTATTGAAATACTGTTGACCCACTTCACAGGTCGATGGATCAGCGGCGTATTGGGGGGACTTAAAGCTCACGGCCGCAGAATAATCGACATCGGACTGGAAAAGGATAATGGCTTGTGCAGGAAAAATCTGCTGCGTGACCAGAAGAAGGAGTACTGAGACACCGATCATTTGACGGAGGCGCATCATACGAAAAACGAACATATCTTGACGGCTAAAATATACTCAGTTTTGAGAGTTATGAAAAGGTATCCTCTGCTAGTTTGACCACGAAAACTCAATCCGTCAGCGGGAGATAATCCCAACCTCGTGTTGCTCCATTGCAGATATACAAACGGTTGTTTTGGGTATCGATCGAGAGACGACCGCGTTCAGCATTGGCATCGCAATCTGAGGCAGCAGGAGAGCCAACATTATTATCTTCGAACTGGGCATAGTATCCATCGGCCACATGAAGCGCTGACAGTGGTGAAGAGGTACCTATACCGACATTCGCGGCAGCGAAGTTGATCGTACCACTAGCCGTCAATCCTCCAGCAATGACCAAACTATCACTCAGTTCAAATCGGGTATTGGAAATGCTGTAGAGGAGGGTCTTGGCCAAGGTCTCCCCGAACTGGAGTACCACTGAGCTCGAAGCATTGTTATTTGCATCGAGGGTAAAGCTATTGTTGTTTGTCCGTGAGCCAGCATCGGAAGTCGTATAAGAGAGTGACTTCATGAGATTGAGACGGGTGATGTTGTTATATGGAGGATCATCAACAAAATCATACGTCACATAATCCGTGCTAGGTTCTCCAGAAAGCTTGTACTCGAACTGCAAAAATGCATTGTTGCTGCCTATAGAAGTAGGGAAGCTGGTAAAGTCCCGCGCTCCGAAGACGAACTCACCAGATCCAGGAGATCCACGATAGAGCCCGTTGGAATCAGGGGTAATGGTGGCTGTAGCAGTGTATGCACCATAATGTAGAGCGCTGGTATTGATGCTTCCACTGCCATCGACATCTCCGCTGCGAACATCGAAAACATCCCAGAGAGATACCCTCAGGTCAATGGACTGGTTGACGATAGGGTTGCTGCTACCATCAATGAAGGTCACCGTAGCAAGGGAATCCCACGTCAATTCTTCATCCTCGGATAGGGCGTAGACCGATGATACGGATGCGGGGAAAACCATGAGGGTGCAGAGCAACACCGACGCAATCCCCTTTTTATTGAACATAAGTAATGTTTAAGCACAATCAATCTACCAAGACTTTCTCAGAAATGCAAAAATCAATTGTAAAAATGTCATTGCGAGGACCCCTGTACTCAGGGCGACGAAGCAATCTCCAGAGTATTCAAGCAGGTCTCAGATGGGTAGAGATTGCTTCGCTGGGCTCGCAATGACAATCGTCTTATTTCAAACGAATAATCGTGACGTTGGCAGACTTCACGGTTCCAACAGAAGCTGGTGTTGCAGGCTGGGTTCGAATGGACATATTTCCAGCTACTCCTGAGCCAGCTCGATTCCCATTGAATTGGAAGGTGATAACATCAGCAGCGGTGACACTCATCACGAAGGTTGTGGTCACATTGGAATAGTGGGATCCGGGATCTCGGGTAGCTTGGGTCACATTTGAACCTGGGACTTCTGTCGCGGTCGTACTGTTACGAGCTCTCAATTGTCCCGTGAAGGTTGTATCACTACCAGCATTGTACATTCCCGCGCGAAGTGAAACGAGATAGAGTCCCGTAGCACCAGCGGTGAAATTCGCTGTACTCGCCGTATGAGTCCAGCCATCGAGCTGATCATTGGTCGCAAAAGTAATATCTTTAAAGGTGCCCAGAGTTGTGAGGGTTTGCGTGGTAGCATCCGATGCCGCGGTATAATTCCCTCCGGTAGAACCACCCGTGGTCCAGACAGCCACACCTGCTACACCAACCGTCGTACATGTCTTGGTGATATGCTCAGTCGTATCCATAATAATTTCATTCAAGGTCGTACAAGCTGCAGAAGTATTTGGGGTAGCGCTTTCACGGATTCTCTGCCTTGCTACACCACTAGCATTCAAAATACCGAGTTCTGTCGTTGTCGAGCTCGCATTCCCAAGTGCGATCGTTCCTGTGGAAGTACCGGTATTGATATTCACGTTGTTATTGGAGCTTGCATTCAAATTAATGGTCGCCCCGCTCAAGGTCGCCCCGGCAGTACCCGTCAACAGCCCATCCATCGTGATGGCTCCAATTCCTGTCATTGCTCCCGTCGTGGAAATGTCCCAGTCAGACGAGTTCACGGCAACCGTATCACCATTATCCCCAATCGTGGTGGTACCATTGAAATTCGCAGCACCATTCAGATTGGTCGTGCCAGTAGCGGTCAAGGTTCCATTGGAAGTGATCGTAGCAGCATCGAGTGCTCCCGCTGACGTCACATTCCAGTCATTGCTGTCAACAATGAAATCATTCGTCCCTGTGGCAATGGTGAAGGCGGCATTGCTGGTCGTCAAAGTATCATCACCATCTGCGGCATAAACACCTTCGAAATCTGGATTACCGGTGAGAAGCGCTGTCCAAGTATTAGTCGCTGTACAGACCTTCATGAGATTGCTCGTGGTATTGTAAAACTGCTGACCCACCGTACAAGTGCCAGGATCACTGGATGCCTGTGGTGGAAGGAAGCTTGTTGCGGTCGAAAAATTGATCGTACCGGTTCCTGATAAGGTACCGCTTGAGGTCAAAGTCCCACTCGTAGAGAATCCTGTGAATCCGGAACCAACTCCTGCACAAGAAATATCCCAAGTATTCGAATCAACCGCCACACAGTTGGCATTTCCGCCAAGGGAAACCTGACTCGTCGTCGTGCCAGTGCCAATGTTGGTGGCAAAATTGGAGCTTGCATTGATACTCGTCGTAGCACCAGTGATCGTAGCTCCTGCAGTTCCCGTCAGAAGACCATCCATCGTGATGGCTCCAATTCCTGTCATTGCTCCCGTCGTAGAAATATCCCAATCAGAAGAATTCACCGAAACGGTATCACCATTGTCGCCAATCGTCGTCGTACCATTGAAATTCGCAGCACCATTGAGATTGGTTGTACCAGTAGCGGTCAAGGCACCATTGGAGGTGATCGTAGCAGCATCGAGAGCTCCGGCAGCGGTCACATTCCAGTCATTGGAATCGACGATGAGATCGTTCGTTCCTGTATTAACAGTAAAAGCAGCATTCGTCGTCGTCAGGGTGGCATCTCCATCAGCTGCATAAACCGCCTCAAAATCAATCGTTCCATTGGCCAAGATGCTCCAAGTATTCGTAGCCGTACAGATCTTCATCTTGTTACTGGTCGTATTATAAAATTGCTGTCCTACCGTACAAGTGCCAGGATCACTGGATGCCTGTGGTGGAAGGAAGCTTGTCGCGGTAGAGAAATTGATGGCGCCTGTTCCGGATAAGGTACCGCTTGAGGTCAAGGTACCGCTCGTTGAAAATCCGGTGAATCCAGAGCCAACTCCTGCACAGGAAATGTCCCAAGTATTTGAATCAACAGCCACACAATTGGCATTGCCTCCGAGTGAAACCTGACTCGTCGTGGTGCCAGTACCGATATTCGTCGCGAAGTTGGAGCTTGCATTGATACTCGTCGCAGCCCCACTGATCGTAGCTCCGGCAGAACCGGTGAGCAGACCATTGGAAGTCACGGTAGAAGCATCGAGAGCTCCCGCGGCCGTCACATTCCAGTCATTGGAATCGACGATAAAATCGTTTGTGCCGGTATTGACCGTGAATGCAGCGTTTGAAGTCGTCAAAACTTTATCTCCGTCAGTGGCGTATACGGACTCAAAATCCTGAGTACCAGTCGACAAAGTTGTCCAGGTATTCGTCGCCGTACAGATCTTCAATTGATTGCCCGTCGTATTATAAAATTGCTGACCGACTGAACATGTTCCAGGATCAGCAGCGCCTTGCGGTGTCTTGAAATTCGTAGCAGCGGTGAAATCAATCGTGCCTGTGGAAGTCACTCCAGTCAGTCCAGAAGCAACTCCAGGACCAGAAACGCTCCAGGTACTGGAATTCACGGCTATGGTATCGCCGCCATCTCCAATTGTCGCATTACCATTGACCGTCACAGTCGTACCACCATCAAAGGTCAAGGTACCACCGGTATAATTGTCTGAAACATCGCTGCGGAGAAACTGAAGTGAATCGAGTCCGTCCAGCGAACCTGCATCAGGAACAATCCACGTCGCGGCTCCTGCTATTCCAGGGACGGTACAGATCTCCATTCGGTTCAGCGTGGTATTGATGATCACTTCATTGGTGACGGTACAAGCCGCCGAAGGGGTCGGATTGGCGCTTTCGCGTAATCGATCTCCCGTCGATGCGGAAAAATTTACTTGCCCATTCGCACTGAGTCCACCCGTGATATTCAAGGTGTGATCAAGAGAGAAGGTATTACTGGAAATATTCCAGGTCATATTGCCATTCTCACTTGCCGTAGCATCTGCACCGAAGCGAATGGAGGTATCGCTCGCTCCAGCATCATTCGATCCGATCTTCAGTCCATCAGAGTCGAAGTTGTTGAAGACGTCATCTTGAAATTCGATCCGGGCCTGTACGGGAAGGATCATGTTCACGAGGAACGTGATCACCAACGCCGTAGACGAAAGCGAACGAATGAGACGAAATGAAGCAGGTGTATTCATAAAATAAAACTAGAGGACAATGAGAACGATTAGTTGGTATAAGCTTGGTTGATAAATCCAATGCGAGAGAAATCACCTGCTCCAGAGTTATCATGAAGCTTCATGACGACCTCGAGAATGTCACCAGCTCCGAGTGCCGTGCCACCGGTACAAACTCCTGTGATAGAGCCTGATGTGATGGTGCCAGTTGCCCAGGTAGTACTCGCGTTGTTGGTGCTGGTAGCACAAGTCGTATTGGAATCCGTGACATTGATGAGTGTGACATCGATTCGATTATCAGCTGTGGTAGCAGTACCGGTGATATATTCGAAGGTAAAGTTACCGATCGTAACGAAGTCGGCAGGGAGGATGATGCGAGCCCTGACATCCATATCCTGAGTGGTACCGTTATTGGAGGTCCAGCCATAGTAATTTCGATTATTCGTATTGTCTCGGTCGGAAACAAGGGTACCGGCATTGGTTGCTCCGTCGGCGAATGCGACCGCATCTGGGTACTCTGGATGAAAGATAAGTTGCTCTACGTTTGGCAAGTTCGCGCCGATCAAGGCATCGAAATCATCGAGAATATCTTGAACATTAGTACTATTGCTATTATCAAATTCATCGAAGGCACCGACCAAAAAAGCTCCCGAATCACCAGCTGCAGTAGTCTCGGTCAGAGTGGTCGTGCCGATCTGGAAATTTCCAGCTGTGACGATCCCTGATGCTCCGATCGTCGTGACACCGGAAATGGCACCAGCCGTCGAAACATCCCAAGCGCTGGAATCAATAGCGACCGTACCGGATCCACCACCGATCGCAACAGCGCCGGTTGAAGTGCCAGTATTGATGTTCGTCGCATTGTTGGATGAAGCATTGACATTCGCTGTGCCACCACTGATTGACGCTCCAGCCGTGAAGCTGACCGTACCACTGGAAGAGAATCCGGTAAATCCTGATCCCACTCCAGCTGTGGAAATATCCCAACTGGTTGAGTTGACAGACACCGTTCCTGACCCCCCACCGACACTGACCGCGCCTGTAGAAGTACCGGTATTGAGATTAGTCGCATTATTGGAACTCGCGTTCACATCGACAGTTCCTCCACTCACCGATGCGCCAGCGGTCGTCGTGACCGTTCCGGTGATATCGACACCATGATCGACGGAAAATCGATTGGTCCCAATATTCCAGGTGACATTGCCATTTTCACTGGCCGTCGAATCAGCACCGAATTGAATAGCCGTGGTATTGGCACCGGCATCGTTCGAACCAATACGAATTGTATCAGACATCACGTCATCAAAGGTATCGTCTTGAAAGAGCACGACCGCCGCCGAAGCAGTGCCAAGAGACTGAGTCATCAGAGACAGGAGGAGGACGAGGCTGATCGATTTCTTGAGTGAGGTAAGTGTTTTCATAGGATGTATTAATTGTTAATTGTTAATTGTTAATTGTTAATCGTTCCTATTGTCCGTAGTAATTGATCTTCAACTTCGCGGCATTGGCTCCACCTGTACTCTTCGCTGAGAGCTTCACGTGAATAGTGATGGACTGACCAGCTGTGAAGGTCGGGGATCCCGAGAAGGTAATGCTGGCCGTGGTGTAGCTCGTCGCTGCCAAAGCAGAGGCACCCGTCAAGGTCACTGCGGCGCCCGCGCTGTCTTCGACAGAAACATCGAGCCTGTTATCAGCCGTGGAAGCCGTGTCGGTCTTGTAGATGAACTGAATCGGAGTGGCTTGGAAGCTGATGAAACCTTCAGGGATCTGGAACCTGATCACAAGATCATTATCATGAAGCGAGGTCTTGGTACTGGTCCATCGGTAGTAATTGAAGTTGTTGTTCCCCGGATCACCATCCGTATCGACGAAGAAGCTCTCGAGGGTACCGTTGTTCGTCGTGCCATCAGGTTGGATAACGGAATCAGCATAGACGGGCTCGTAGACCAGAGACTTATTATAAGGTCCAGCTGCCGTGAAGGTATTGGTAGCGGTACAAACCAAGAGATTATTGATGGTGGTACTGAAATACAGATCACCCTTCGTACAAGTACCAGGTGTAGCAGCACCGGAAGGTGTGGCGAACCTGGTCGCTCCACTGAAATTCACATCACCATTACTCACGAGCGTCGTACCGGCATTGAAGGTGTAGGTACCGGCAGTAATACTCTGACTAGCATCCGTGCGAAGTGTTGGTGACCAGGTATTGGTCGCGGTACAGAGCTTCAAACCAGCAGAAGTGGTATTGAAGAACACCTGACCAACGGTACAGGTCGCTGGATCAGTTGCACCTTTTGGAATGCCAAAACTCGTCGCACTGCTAAGATTCACATCGCCATTGCCCACGACCGTCGTGCCGGCATCGAAGGTCAAGGTACCACTGGTGTAGTTGTCAGAGGTATCACTGCGAAGGAACTGACTGGCCGTAAGGCTGCTCAAGGTACTGGCGTCACCGGCGGGGATAACGATCCAAGTCGCCGAGCCGGCAATACCCGTAGCCGTACAAATTTCGATTCGGTTGAAGGTGGTATTGACGATCAATTCATTGACCGTAGCACATGCTGCTGAGGTTGTCGGGTTAGCACTTTCACGAAGTCTGAGAGCAGCTGATCCGCTGAGATTCACGGTGCCAGTCGATGTGACACCTGTGAGTCCGGAAGCTACTCCTGCGCTACTTACTCCCCAATTTGAAGAACTGATCGCAACCGTGTTGGATCCACCACCGATCGTGACTCCACTGGTCGTCGTACCGGTACCAATATTGGTGGCTCGATTATTACTGGTGTTAATATTTGTAACCCCGTTGATGGCGACCGTTCCCGAACCACCATCGATAGTATAATTTCCATTGGAGGTGGTCAGAACCTTATCAGCGTCATAGGCGTAAACAGCTTCGAAGTCTTGAGGTCCAGCAACCGTCCAGGTATTCGTCACCGTGCAAACTTTCAGAGTATTACTCGTGGTGTTGTAGAATGCTTGACCAACGGAACAAGTGCCCGGATCAGCAGCTCCCTGGGGGAATTTGAAGCTCGTCGCGGTCGAGAAATCGACGACTCCGGTCGAAGACAAGGTACCACTTGAGCTCACCGTTCCACTGGAACTGAATCCGGTGAATCCGGAACCAACGCCCACTGCAGAAATATCCCAAGTGCTGGAATTCACCGCAACAGAGTCTCCTCCATCACCGACATTCGCGGTACCATTGACGGTCAAGGTCGTCCCATTATCAAAGGTAAGGGTCCCTGAGGTGTAATTGTCTGAAGTATCGCTGCGAAGGAATTGTGTGGAATCGATACCATCCAGTGTTCCCGCATCGGCAACGATCCAGGTTGCCGCTCCGGCTCCTCCTGTGACCGTACAAATTTCAATGCGGTTGAAGGTGGTGTTGACGATCAATTCATTAACCGTAGCACAAGCTGCGGAAGTCGTCGGATTGGCACTTTCGCGAAGACGTGTCGCACTCGTTCCACTCAGATTCACACTGCCAGTTGAAGTCAGTCCAGTGACTCCGGTGATCACACCAGCCGAAGAAACGTCCCAAGAAGAAGAATCAATGGCGACGGAATTTGATCCCCCACCGATACTCACCGTACTGGTGGTCGTACCGGTTCCTATATTGGTTGCAGTATTATTACTGGCATTAATATTGGTAATACCTTTGGCATTAATAATGCCCGCACCTGCATCAATCGTGAAGTTTCCTCCGCTGGTCATCAGCACCTTATCAGCATCATTGGTATAGACTGCTTCGAAATCAGATGTACCTCCAGTCGTATCGACATTGGTCCAAGTACCTGGTGCGCCTATCGTCGTACAGCGCATCAGCTGATTGCTCGTCGTATTGAAAATCAATTCGCCGATGGATGCACAAGCGGAATTGGTGTTCGGATCGCTGTTTTCACGAATGCGGAATTGCGTAGCAGCGGAAGTATTGATAATACCATTCACCGTCAAGGTCGTTCCTGAGTCAGTCGTGAGTGTTCCAGACGTGAAATTGTCGGACGAATCACTGCGAAGGAATGATGCTGAATCAAGAGTATCCAATGTTTGAGCATCTCCTGATCCTGCACCTACCCAAGTCCCTGGCGCGCCAACAACAGTACAGACATAAAGTCTGTTTTCTGTCGTATCGATGAGCAATTCTTTCACCGTTGTACAACTCGCTGTTGCTTCATCGGCGACTTCTCGGATACGGTAGCTACTGGAAGCAGAAAAATTTGCCACTCCTGTAGAGCTCATTCCGGTCAAGCCAGAAATCACGCCGGGACCAGAAATATCCCATGTGCCGGAATCAATAGCTATAGTGTCGCCTCCATCGCCGATGACAGCTGCACCGTTGATATTGGTTGTGCCATTGAGGTTGGTCGTTCCGTTATTCGTCAAGGTCGTCCCTGGGTCGAGTGTCAGGGTACCGGTCGTAATGGTGGAGCTCGCATCGGTACGGACGAATTGACCTGAAGTGAGGCTATTCAATGTCAAAGCATTCCCAGCGGGAATGACCGTCCAGGTCGCTGAACCGGCGATACCCGTCGCGGTACAGATCTCAATACGGTTCGCGGTGGTATTCACGATCAACTCATTGAGCGTGCCACAGGCAGCAGAAGTTGTCGGATTAGCACTTTCACGAAGTCTGAGAGCCGTCGATGCACTCGCATTGAAGGCACCATTCACGGCAAGAGTCGTTCCAGGATCCGTCGAGAGGGTTCCTGAAGTATAATTGTCAGTAGCATCACTGCGGAGGAATTGGGTGGAATCAAGACTATCGAGCAAATCAGCACCTCCAGGTCCTGTCGCGATTGTCCAGGTATTCGTGGCAGTACAGACTTTGTACGTATTACTAGTAGTGTTGAAGAACAGTTCTCCAACGGTACAAAGAGCAGGATCAACAGCGCCTTCTGGTCCATGGTAAGTGCTTGCTGAGCTGAAATTGATGGCACCGCTTGAACTGATTCCAGTAAATCCAGAAGCAACTCCCGGCCCACTGATATCCCAGCTGCTCGAATTAACGGATATAACATCACCTCCATCACCGATCACCGCTGTGCCGTTGATATTGGTTGTACCATTATTCGTCAAGGTCGTACCAGCATTGAGCGTCAAGGTACCGGTCGTAATCGTAGAACTCGCATCAGTTCGGACGAAAGAAGTCGAATCCAGACCATCGATGGTGCCAGCATCAGGAACGATCCATGTCGCGGCTCCCGCGATACCAGGGACCGTACAGATTTCGATGCGATTGAGCGTGGTATTAATAATAATTTCATTGGCCACGGTACAAGCGGCAGAAGTGGTCGGATTGGCACTTTCACGGATTCGTGCTTGTGTCGCCCCACTCGCATTCAAATTCCCGAGAACACTGAGCGTTGTCCCGGAATCCGTGGTCAAGGTCCCGGAAGTGTAGTTATCCGTCGCATCACTGCGAAGAAATTGGCCGGCCAAGAGTCCGGAAAGTGATGTAGCATCACCAGGGGCGATAGCGAGCCAAGTCGCCGCGCCAGCACCACCGGTGACAGTACAGATTTCAAGCCTGTTGAGCGTTGTATTCACGATCAGTTCATTGACCGAAGTACAGGCCGCCGAGGTCGTAGGATTCGGACTTTCACGGAGTCGGAATTGAGTGGAAGCAGCAAAATTCGTAGGACCTGAGGTTTGAAGTCCACCGGTAATGTTCAAATCATCAGAAAGATCAAATTCTTGATTCGCATCATCCCATTTCAGGGACTCATTCAAGGTCGTGCCGAACTGGAGGTTCACATCGCCTCCTGTGTCATCAGCATCGATGACGAAATTATTCAGATTGGTGCCACCTGGAATGAGCGATGTACTGAAAAGTCCACCAGGGCCCAGGACTGCGATATTATCAACACCAGTTCCAATCTCTTTATAATCAATAAAATCAGCATTATTGGCATAAGCCAGGGAACCCAGAGGTTGACGATCGGTCCCATTGGCCACTCCGTCGAGATCGAGCGATTCGAAGGCGGTATTGGCGGAAGCGCTAGGCTTCACCTCAACTTGTAGGAAAAGATGGCTCGCAATATTGAAGTTCGGTACTGGTGTCACGCTACCGATCTGCACTTGGAAAAATCCATTCGCGTCAGGCGTCACCGTCTGAACTTCTTGATAGCTCGAGAATCCAGGAGCTGCGACAGGGATTGCGCCAGCACCGTCGAAGTCCGCGGGAGCATCGTAGTCCGAGTCAAGCCATAGGCTGAAACGGAATGTCTGAGCCGCGGTGATAGGTGTGCCAGCAGCATTTTTGAGCACACCCTGGTAATTCACGATCAAAGGGGTGGAAGTCACCGCGAACGTACGGACAATACTGAGTCCCAGAAGCGCAGCGATCAAGATCAAGGCAAAGACAAAACGAATTTCTCGTCCCTGTCGACCTTGGATCCAAGCAGTACGAAGCATAAGAGTAGAATTAAGAATTGAGGGAAAAAGGAAAAAATGACCGATAATAACGGTGACAAAGAGGAGGATTAGGGTGGCAATGAGCCCACAGAAGACGTTCTGAACAGGGCAGGAGTAACCTGCCTCGATCGATGCTGATGGCTTCGGGACAATGTATTCGACTTCAATGGTTTGTTCGCGAGAGAGGGTATCGTTCGGATACCGTGCGACGACGGTCAAATGATCACGAACTCCGGCCACCATAGTCTCGGGGTAGACGAAGACAAAATTATTTTCCGAATCCGTCTGAACGACAAAAGTCTGCTGGAGCAGTTCGGAAAAAATTGCAATCTCTGCGGGAGCACTCGTCTTCCCCGTAAGTGTTGGCTGATTCACGCTAGAAAAAAAGACTCGCTCGGCATTTTCGCTCATTTGTTGCTGGTCGAGCGTGATGAGCTCAGGCTCAGGAATCCCCTCTTGTTGTCGCACGATGAGCGTAAGAGTCTCAGTCCTCTCAGGGTCTTGGAGATCTTGCACATTGATGACATAGGTCCCATCTGGGACATCTTCCTTGATATGCACCGAAAAGTACCCCGGATCAGCGGTCAACACATCAAGTGGCACGGACCCATTTGGCCCCGTGATGGTGATATCATAGTCTCCACTCCCATCCGGAAACTGCTCAAAGAAGAAAGCCTTCAGATCATTGGTGATATAGGCCGGTCCTGATGGCTCAGGCTCTGGTGCTGCTGGACGCAGAGGCGGAAAAGGAACAATGGTTACCGGAATGAAGGCAGGCAGATCAACTTCAAAATCTAAGATCGGTGCTGGAGCAGGAATAGGCACTGAAGGTACTATCGGTTCCGAAGGGAAAGGTAAGAAGGGAACGATGATCGGAACGTAAGGTGTCGCTGGTGGAATTGGGAACGGTGATGGAGTCGGGGTCGGTACAGGAGTACCTCCACAAGCTGCACCAAAACAACCTCCTCCTCCTCCCCCACCACCTCCTGGCGGAGGGACTGGCACCTCGATCAAACAAATATTACTGCAGCCATCGCCGACAGTTACATTTCCATCATCACAGGTCTCACCAGACTCGATCACAGAGTTGCCACATACCGGTGCTAGCGCACACCCCAAGAGAGGTGTAAGCGAATACGAACTTGATGACCCTTTGGAAATCACGTCCGTAAATCCCGAGCAAGTCTGATAACTCGTGGAAGAAGATTTCGCGACCGCTTCGATGTCACTGCTGAGTTGGTATGAAGTACTCGTAGCGGCAAAGGTCGCTGCTGGAAGAGCAAATAGCGATACAGCTACGAGGATCAGAACCAACGATAATGATCGTACAGTGGACATGATTTTTTTATTTCTTTTTTATATTTTTGCAAATCAAGAAAAACTTTCTCATCATTATAGCATTTTTTCAGATTTTTTCAAAGGTAGTTTTTTTCTTGGTGTCCAAAAAAGGGGTAAGATTCTTGCAGAAAAATTTTGTTCATCATTATTCTTATGAAAAGAGTACTCTTGTTTTTCGTTTTAAGTTTTACATTTTTAGTTGGCCATTCGATTAGCCCAGCCTTTGCAAAAGAATTTTCCGATGTTCCGAAAAATCATCTGAATCACGTCGCAATCAACTATCTCAGTGACGCCGGAATCATCAGTGGCAATCCCGATGGGACTTTTCAGCCAGAAAAATTTGTCAATCGTGTTGAATCATTGAAGCTTATCCTCGCCGAAGCTGCCACGAAACTGAACGAAGATACGACTGAGGCGACCTTCAAGGACACCGACCCGAAACAATGGTATGGCAAATTTCTCTCCACAGCGAAAGTTCTCGGCATCGTCAGTGGCAATCCTGACGGTACTTTTGATCCGAATGGCAGAGTCAAACGAGCCGCTTTCATGAAAATGATTCTCGAGACCAACCGGTTCAAAAAAGATAAATGGGCAGAGCAAGACCTGTACAAGGACGTATCAAAAGATCAATGGTTCGCAGCCTATATGAATTATGCAGGAAAGTCAGGGCTACTTATGTCAGATGCTAATGGCAATTTGAAACCAAGTGCGGAGTTGACTCGTGGTGAAGTCGCGGAAATCATCTATCTCATGCGCATTATCTTGAAGGGCAAGGACAACCAATTCCTCATCTCTCAAGCAGAGGCTCAAATGGGACAAATCGAGCTCTTCATCGGCGGGAAGAATGTTCCTGCTGCGAAGCGCGCGTCTGAGCTCGCCAACGACCTAGCCCAACAAGCCCTGAAGAATAAGCCTGAAGACAAGGTCATCCTCGGAGCTGCAAAAGTCGCGAAGGCCTATCAGCTGGTGATAGATGCTTTCATTGCCGGCATTCAGAAGAATAAGGACCTCGCCAGAGATTTTGCAACCAAAGCGAAGCTAAAAGCTGATGAAGCCGTAGCGGCGAATAAGGATGTTAGTACAATTGCCAAACACATCAAGGAACGAGCCGATGAGATTTTGGGGCAGTTGAAGTGATGAACTAGAGTTTGGCGATGAGACCGAGATTCACCCTGCCCATCTGGTCAACTTCGAGGATTTTGACCTTCACTCGATCACCCATATTGAGGACATCGGTGACACGCTCGACGCGAGTCTTGGACATTTTGGAAATGTGAATCATTCCATCCTTGCCGCCCGGGATATCCACGAAAGCTCCGAAGTCCATGATGCGAACGACATTGCCTTCGAGTTCGTCTCCGACTTGAGGGGTATAGGTTTGTTCTTTGATCATGGCAATCGCTTTATCCCCCGCCTCCCGATTCGGAGCGGTGATGAAGATCAGGCCACTGTCTTCGATATCGATCTCGACACCGCACTCTTTCGTGATTCTCTGAATGGTCTCACCTCCCTTGCCGATCACATTGCGAATCAAGTCTGGGTGAATCTGCATGGTCTCAATCATAGGTGCATTTGGCGAGAGATTCGCTCGAGGGGCATCAATGGCCTTCGCCATCTCCGCAGCAATGAAGTTCCGAGCGACCTTCGCCTGCGCGAAAGCTTCCTTCATCCGTTCCACGGAAATTCCACTGACCTTGATATCCATCTGGAGAGCCGTGATACCTGTGCTGGTCGAGGCATACTTGAGATCCATATCTCCGGCGAAATCCTCCATGCCTTGAATGTCGGTCAGAAGCTGGTGCTGATCTCCTTCTCCGGTGACCATACCCATCGCTACCCCGATGACCGGCGCCTGAATAGGTACTCCGGCAGCCATCAGAGCGAGTGTCGATCCGCACACCGATCCCATCGAACTTGAACCATTACAAGAAAGTGTTTCCGATACCACACGCATGGTGTAGGGGAATTTCACCTTGTCAGGAAGAACCGGCTCCAAAGCTCGTTCTGCCAAGAACCCGTGACCGATTTCTCGGCGTCCGGTGCCTCGATCACCCTTGGCTTCACCGACAGAATAACCGGGGAAGTTGTAGTGATGGAAATAATGCTTCTCGTAGTCTTCATCCATTAGATCAATCGTCTGAGCTGAACCCGGACTACCAAGGGTCACGACTGAGAGAATCTGCGTTTCACCACGCTGGAAGATCGCTGAGCCATGTGGATTCGGGAGAAAATCGAGGGTCACACTCACCGGTCGGACGTCGGTTAATTTACGACCATCCAGACGACGTCCCTTTTCCAAGATATTCTTCCTCATATAGTCCTTGAAAATCCGATCAACCGCATCGGTGATGTTCTTCTTGCTCCAAGGCTTATCTTCATCGACGGAGCTTTTGATTTTTTCGTCATATTTCTCCACCGCCCACATCGTCAAAGCCTTCAGGGCTTTGTAGACATCATGTTTGTAGGGCTGGTAAAGACCATCAAGTTGTTCCTCGGTAATGACTTTTTCCAATTCACTCTTCACCGTTTCATCAGGCAAGACGATCACCAAATCTTTTTCGAATTTCTTAGCCGCCTTCTTACGAAGCTCTTCTTGAAGCGCACACAACTTCTTAATCTCCTCGTGGGCTAATTGAATGGCCTTCAACATGTCTTCATCGGACACTTGCTTGGCACCAGCTTCGACCATCGTAACCGCGGCGGCACTTCCGGCGACGGTCAGATCGAGATCACCCTGTTCGATTTGCTCGTAGGTGGGATTCACGATCAATTCTCCATTCATCATACCGATCCGAATACCGGCGATAGGGGCAACGATGGGAAACCCTCCCACCACCAGAGCGGCGGAAGTAGCAGTAATCGCGTGTGGACCAGGGTCGATCTTGCCATCGGAAGAGAGAACGGTCGCGGAAATAACCGCATCATTGGTCAGACCCTTTGGGAAGAGTGGACGGATAGGTCGATCGATCAGGCGAGCCTTGAGGATGGATTCATCCGGTGGTCGTCCTTCACGCTTGATGAAGCGACTGCCTTTGATCTTGCCAGCAGCATAAAACTTCTCCGAGTAATCAACTAACAGCGGGAAAAAGTCACTTCCATCACGTGCTCCACCCATGACCACCGCGACTAAAATAACCACATCGCCTAGAGTCAATGTCACGGCTCCATCAGCTTGAAAAGCCACATGACCGGTCTTGAGAGCAAGTGTCTTACCAGCAAGATTTGCTGAAACTTCCTGAATGGTGGATTCCATCGTACATGACTGAAAGAATAAAAGTCGTTCAGTCAAACGATGTGAAAGCCAGAGTTACAAGTGACGAAATACTTATAGATAAGTATTCCCACACTTGAAACTCCTGAACTCAACGTCTTTCTGACTGAGAGACGCCTTCATCATAGCTTAATCTTCCGAAAAAAGAAGGGCTTATTTTCTGATATTCAGTTCTTTAATCAAGGTCTCGTATTGCTCCTTGTCCTTGGCTTCAATGTACCGAAGCAATCGGCGGCGCTTACCCACCATGAGGAGGAGTCCTCGGCGAGAGTGATTATCCTTCTTATGACCATTGAGATGATCGGTCAGGTTATTGATCCTTTCGGTGAGCAGAGCTACTTGTACTCGTGGAGACCCCGTATCCTTCTTATGTGATTGAAATTCACCGATTAATTCTTTTTTGACTTTTCGTGGTGCTCGTTTGACGTCGGCTTTAGGAGCCACTTTCACCGCTTTTGCCTCGGCCTTCTTGGCCTCCTTCTTCATCACTTTCTCCTTCTTGACCTCTTCCTTGGTCATTTTCTTCGCCTTCACGACGGTCGACTTCTTGATGGAAGAAGACTTCTTCGCGGATGATTTCTTTGCTGATGGTTTCTTTTTTGCGGTAGCCATAGGAGTAGTACGAAAGAGTTGATACGATATTTGAGCGGGGATATCTTAGCAATCTCCAGAGCCGTTGACAAGGTCATATGCATTACCACCACATCCTCCTCAAAAACGTCCCTCAGCTGCTAACCTATCAGACCAAGGAATCCATTCCGGTCGGCAGTCTCGTCAAAGTCAGCCTGGGAAGAAGGATCGTCCATGGCATCGTTTTGAGCGAAACCAGAGCTCCGGCCTTCGAATGCAGCGAAATCGAGGAAATTATCATCAGCGAAGCCATTTCCCCACTCCAGATCGCACTTTGTCGATGGATGAGTACCTATTATATATGTTCACTACAAAAATGCGTTCAACTCTTCATCCCAACCGTGATCTGGAATGCCAAAATGAAGGTCAAAAACAAAGACGGTCAGTTGAAGAACCCAGATGCCGATCAGCCCAGCAAGCCCTATCATGATCAGCCTCTCACGGCTGAACAGAAGCAAGTTCTTGATGCCATTGCGAGCTCATCTGGATTGTCATTGCGAGTAACGCCCGTCCTCCTCCACGGCATCACGGGCTCCGGAAAAACCGAGATCTATCTCCAACTCATCAAAAAAAACATTGCCCAAGGGCTACAAACGATTCTTCTCGTCCCGGAAATCGCCCTGACCACCGAATTGATTCAATATTTCGCGGCCCATTTCCCCGATCAGATCAGCATCATTCATTCGAAACTGGCCAATGGTCAGCGACTGCAAAGCTGGCATCGTATTCATCAGGGCAAAACCAAACTTATTCTTGGTTCCCGATCCGCGCTCTTTACGCCCTGGAAGGAGCTTGGCGCGATCATCATCGATGAAGAGCACGAGTGGAATTACAAGCAGGAGCAATCGCCGAGATACCACGCGAAAACGGTCGCGGAACACATCGTGGGATTGCAGAATCCGAAACCACTCCTGATCCTTGGCTCTGCAACACCATCCATCGAATCGTATTACAACACTATTGAAGCTAGCGAAGCAATTTCCTATAAGCTTTTGAATCTCCCCTACCGTGCCACCGCCCATCCGCTCCCTCCCGTAACCGTTGTCGATCTCCGTGATGAATATAAGAAGAAAAATTTCAGTATGTTTTCGGATACGCTCCAAGAAGCGATCAAAGATCGTTTAGAAAAGAAAGAGCAGATCATCCTCTTCCTCAATAAACGAGGATCATCATCATCCGTCACCTGCCGTGACTGCGGCTATAGTCCGCGCTGTCCGAACTGTGATATCGCTCTGACCTACCACAGCAAACTCAAAGATTTTCAACAAGGCGGTCTCATTTGTCACTACTGCGGCCACTTTGAAGCCAATCTGAGTTCCTGCCCGAACTGCAAATCCGTCGCCATACGTCATCTCGGCAGCGGTACGCAGAAGGCAGAAGATCAATTGCAAAAGCTGTTTCCAACGGCACGGATTTTACGAGCAGACAAGGACACCACCACCGGAAAATACGACTTCGAAGCCCTCTATCACCAGATGAAAGATGGCCATGCCGACATTCTGCTCGGAACCCAGATGATCACGAAAGGCCTCGATCTGGAGAATGTGACCCTTACGGGGGTCCTCATCGCCGACATCGGCCTCCACCTTCCTGATTTCCGCGCCAGTGAACGGGTTTTTCAACTTTTAACGCAAGTTGCCGGTCGCTCCGGTCGTCACAAACCCGGTGAGGTCATTATTCAGACCTATCAGCCAGATCATCCGGCGATTACTTTCGCAAAAAATCATGATTATAGTGGCTTTTACGACTACGAAATCGCCATTCGTGAACAATTTTTGTATCCACCATTTTCGAAGATCGTGAAGCTGATCTACGCTCATGAGAATCCAAAGAAAGCTGAAGAAGAGGCACAAAAACTCTATTCCCAAATGTCACATGTCACTGGTCAATGGTCACAGGTGACCCTAAGCCCCAACTACATCCCCCGCCTCCACAGCAAATACGTCTGGAATATCTTCATTCGCGGTAAAAATCCCCGAGAACTGCTTGAAGGGATGAGCATACCGAACGGATGGAAAGTGGACATCGATCCGCGTTGAGGAGAACTATTGAATCTGATCCATCAAATTCAAATCTTTTGCAACCTTTTGAATTTTCCCCCTGAAAGTTTCCAACAGAGTTTTGGCCAGAGGATCAATTTGCTGAGGATCCCTGGACAAAAGGGAATTGATAAAGCGCAATCTTATGAGAAGAACTTCCGGCATCAATTTTTCGAAATACTGATCATCATTGACCATTTCCCCAAAATCAGCCCATATCTGAGCGAGCGTACTTACACCTAAGGCAGCTGGAGCTCTCTTTTCTGCTCGGGAAGCGTGAAAATCAAAAGTACGAGATTCCATGAGTGGTGATGAGGAATTTGAGGTCGGAATTATAGTAAGTGGCCTTCATTTATCAATTCAGAATAACACTATTCTACCTCTTCCTTAAGCCGCGAGACTCTTTCGAGTCAGATGATGTTTTACAAAAAGCTTGAGTGCATTATCAATATGCTTTCGGCTAAAGCCCCATTCCTCCATACGATGTATCAATTCGTCCTTTTGTCCTTTGGAGTGACCAATCACCCTATACCAAAATTCTCGAGATGGCTCTGGAGAAGTACTATTCCCAAAATACTTGATCCAAAGATCCTCCATCGCAGACTCCAATCCTGCGAGACACCGCATGAACTCCGTCGGCGAACTCAGAGCAAAAGCCATCTCCTCCCGCCTTTCTCGCTGTTGTGCAAAAACCTCTCGGGGATCGTAATTCTCTTCAACGGGTCCTGAAAGGAGTCGAGTAATATGACCAACCGTAATGTCATCAAGAGGTACCTGTGATTCAACATATCGTTGAAGTCGTTCTGAAGACATATGATGAAGCTACGATATTTCATCATACTCCTCACATTCACCTTGAATCAAACCCATACCCTGAAATATCTGTTTGACTGCTTCGACAGCAAAGTGAGTTGGTCATCACGGATCAAAACTGCTGTTGAAACCAAACCGCAAGATCATCGATCTTCACCCGCTCCTGCTTCATGCTGTCTCGCTCGCGAATGGTGACGGCTTGGTCGGTTTGTATAGTGTCATAATCGACGGTAATGCAGAACGGCGTGCCAATTTCATCCTGGCGGCGGTAACGTTTCCCGATGGATCCCCCATCGTCATACTCGACTTTGTAGTGTGCGCTGAGGAATTTGAAGATATCCATGGCCATCGTATCGAGCCCATCCTTCTTCATCAGCGGCATCACCGCAATCTTCACCGGGGCGATAGATTTGGCGAACTTCATGACGACGCGTGATTCATCTCCCTCCAGCTTCTCTTCATGATAGGCATCACAGAGGACGGCCAGAATCGAACGATCAACCCCGAAGGTAGGTTCCACCACATGCGGTACGAAGCGCTCATTGGCAGCTTGATCGTAGAATTCCAACTTCTGTCCAGAGTGTTCGGCATGTTGCTTGAGATCGAAGTCAGTGCGATAGGCCAGTCCATAGAGTTCACTACGGCCGAAGGGGAAATCATAAACTATATCGACCGTGCGTTTGGAATAGTGTGACAGCTTTTCTTTCGGATGCTCGGCATGATGGCATTTTTCCTTGCTAAGACCGATCGCTTCGCACCATAGATCCATATCTTTTAACCAAGCTTCGAAAACTTCCTGCCAATCTTTTTCGCGAATGAAATATTCGATCTCCATTTGCTCGAATTCCAACAGGCGGAAGATAAAATTCCCGGGAGTAATTTCGTTGCGAAAAGCTTTCCCGATTTGCCCGACTCCGAAAGGGACCTTCACCCGCGTCGTATCAATAATATTTTTAAATTCAAGAAAAATGGCTTGAGCAGTTTCCGGTCGTAAATACGCCACATCTTCCTCGTCACCGGTTTTATTCAGCTGCGTTTGGAACATGAGATTGAAGTAGCGGGCCTTGGTGAAATCATGTTTGCCACAGCGAGGGCACTTAATCTTATTCTCCTCAATCAATTTCGTCAGATCATCTTCCGACAATCCCTCACATTCGATCTTCAGGGCTTTTTCAATGAGGTGATCGGCCCGATGGCGCGACTTACAATTCTTGCAATCGACCTTGGCATCATTGAACGACGATACATGTCCGGAAGCATGCCAGGTCTTGGGGTGTAGCAGGATAGGGCCATCAATGCCCACCATATCGGTGCGCTGTTGCACGAAGGTCTTCCACCATAGGTCTTTAATGTTTTTCTTTAATTCGGAACCATAGGGCCCATAGGTATAGCTATTGGAAAAACCCCCATAGATCTCCGAACCCGGATAGACGAATCCACGGCGTTTGCAGAGGGCGACGATTTGATCCATCTCGACCATAGTTCACAAAAAAAGCGGTTACAGTGTGCCATAGGGGTGCACAGAAACCAACTTTTAAGCGCGCGAATAAGTTCGGCTGAAAGCTAATCCAGCCATTTCCTCTTGTAAATATATTCTAGTTCATCTATAGTTATAAACTAACCCTTTGAAAAATAGGAGGAAAGCCTACCATAGTCATGGTTTTAAACATTATGCACCCCACCCAACAACAACTCCTCGAGCTCGCAGAACAGCGCAGGCTCGATGGCCTACCTCTTCTCAAAATCAGTGCTCTTCTTGGAAGTAAAGACAATGCTCAAACGATCAAACATCATCTCTCCCAACTTGCCAAAAAAAATCTCATCCGCATTGATAAGGCCAATAAAGTTATTGAGCGGGTAAAATCTGGTGAAAAAGGTGAATCAAACCTGATCCCCATCCCAATTCTAGGGGCCGCAAACTGTGGAGAAGCACTGCAATTCGCAATCGAAAGACCTGAGGGACACCTCCAAGTGTCTCCTACAGTGCTAGGAAATTCACTGAAAAAAGCGAAAGAGCTCTTTGCATTAAGGGCTATAGGCCCATCTATGAACCGCGCTCAGAGCGTAAAGGGTGGAACAATTGACGACGGTGACTATGTGATCGTAGACGGCACAACTTCTCTGCCAAATAACGGAGAATATGTCGTCTTTATCATCGATGGCTGTGCCAATATTAAGCGCTTTCACAAAGATGAATTGAATCACCAAATTCTCCTCGTTTCTGAATCAACGGAAAACATTCCACCCATTTGCATTCATCAGGACGACCTGGCTGATTATCGAGTGAATGGGAAAGTTCTGTTGGTTATTAAAATGCCAGATGACCTTGATGGAGCTCGCAACGTGAGTATGCAGGACATTTTGGAAGATCTTGGGCCACAGTCCAAAGAAGACTACGACTATTATGAGAATGTATGACATTCATTCCTTTGACAAACGACGACTTCTGAAACGCATTGGAGGCCTAGAGAGTAACTACCTGAATGAGATCCAAAATTACCTACCTACTCATTTTAGGCTCAACATCAGACCAGAAGCACAAACATAGATGGCTTCACGGCATTCGCTCCTATCACCAATACAACTACCGCAAACTCCCCTGCCAATAGACATCCTCACCTAGAATTTTCATCTCACGAAATTTCAATTGCGGGTTTTTTTGACCTAACTTCACCCCAACAGGATCAAATTCCAATCCCTGAACTCCATCACCGAGAAATCTCGGCGCGAAATAGATCATGATCTCATCAGCCAATCCTTGTGACAAAAACGAATTCCAGACCGATGGCCCGCCTTCAACATAAACGGAACTGATACCTCGAGCCGCCAGTTCGGCCAGAATCTCGCGAAGGTTGAGCAATCCCTCCGGATCGGTATCCGCTTCCAACACGATGCACCCTTTATCGATTAGCTGCTCCTTCTTACTCTTCCGGCGACGAAATTGGCGTCCGCAAAAAATCAAGGTTCCAGGTCGGACCACCTTCGACGTCAACGAGATACTCAGGGCCGCATCGAGAATAATAGCAATAGGTTGGGGGCCAGTCGTTTTGCCGCGATGATTCCGGACGGTTAATTGAGGATTATCAGCAATCACCGTCTTCACACCGACCATGATCGCATCGTATTGGGCCCGCATCTGGTGAACATGAGCTCGAGATTCCTTTCCAGTCAGCCACATCTGCTGTCCCCGATCCTGACCAATTCGGCCGTCCAAGCTTTGGGCGACTTTCAATGACACCCAGGGTAGTCGCTGCTGTACCCATTTGCGGAAGAAACGGTTTTGCCAGGCGAATTCTTGTAAGTCAATCACGACCACCTCCACTCCCCTTTTCTTCAGCAATTTAGCCCCCTTCCCAGCCACTTCCGGATTCGGATCGAGTAAACCAACCACCAACTTCTTTACGTTTTTTTCCAAAATAATATCGGTGCACGGCTTTGTCTTTTTATTCGTGTGACAACATGGCTCTAGGCTTACATACAACGTATCTTTTGAACCAATTTTTTGTTCAAATTTTTCCAAAAGATTGCGCTCGGCATGCCCTTCACCGAACTTCCGATGCCAATCCTCGGCAATGATTTTGCCGTTTCTGACAAGAAGAGCACCGACCACGGGGTTCGGCGATACGAAACCACGACCTTTTTCAGCTAGTTCCATGGCTCGGCGGAGAAATGGGAGATGTTTGGAAAAGTCCTTCATAAGGGATAATGTTTGAGTGTAGAATAACACATAGCAGAAAGCTCCTAATGACACCTTTAGCCAGCAATGGGGATTTCGCTCTCCTCGACCGATAAAATCAAAGATTTTTCGATCTCGGAGTCCTTCACTACTCCGCCTGCGGCGGCTCCGCTTCGGACCGCTCATCTCGCCACTACCCATGACCGACACCGAAAAAATCATCATGACCCTAGAAGACATCAAACAAGCTTTGAAAGTCATCTATGGCGAAGGCGAGGAACAGGAAGACATGATCAATCGACTGGAGCGGGTGGTGAATAAGAATCTGAGTTCAGAAATGGGGAAGCTCGCCACGACCCTGGAGAAGCTGGATAAAATTTCACGGACACTTGAAGACATTCAGCTGAGGCTCCGCGACATCCCGAAGCTCATAGACAACGTCAACAGACTGACGACCTTGATTACCAAAATTGACCTGAATAATCTCGAGCAGAGCATCGACCGCATCGAACAAACCCTCATATCATTCGACGGAAAGCTGACGAGTATTTACCGAAAGTCATAGACACTCAGAGCAAGTGGCCGAATTTTTGACGCTTGGTTTTGAGGTATTTTTTACCCCGTTCAGAAAGCATTTTTATCTTGAGCGGAACTGCTTCCACGATGAAACCATGCGCGCGAAGCTCAGCTATTTTTTGTGGGTTATTGGTAAGTAATTTCAATTCTTTGATCCCCACATCACGCAACATCTCCACCGCCAATTCATAGCTGCGTTCATCGATCCCTCTTCCCAGCAGTAAATTTGCTTCGGCAGTATCGGCTCCTTTGACCTGCAATTCATAGGCCAAAATTTTGTTGCTGAGACCCAGTCCCCGCCCCTCCTGACGCAGGTAAACCAGGACTCCACCCTGTTTACCGATCTTTTTCAAGGCCGTGCGCAGCTGCTGTCCACAATCACAAAATCGGGAACCGAAGAGATCACCGGTGGCGCATTCCGAATGCAGGCGCACGAAAGCCGGCTTTTTCCGCCAAGGCTTGATCAACATGATGTGCTCCTTGCCATTTTTTTTCTCGCGATACACCACAAAATCAAAGACCCCATAATCCGTCTCTAGCTCTGTCTTAGCAGTTTTTTCCAATAAACATCGGGCCATTTCTAGGAAGGTTAAAAGCTTCCGCCAAAGGCGGATCAGTCTATGGCTGAAATTCCTAATTCCTGCATGATGGCATCAATCGTGATCAGTTTCAAGCCATGTCGCTCCTTGAACTTCACCAAATCATCCCGCAGCATCATCTCGCCATCATCGCGAATCATTTCACAAATCACTCCCACCGGCTTCAATCCCGCCATCTTCATGAGTTCCAAGGTCGCCTCGGTATGTCCCTGACGTACCGCCATACCACCAGGATCGGCAATGATCGGGAAAATATGACCAGGGGAAACGAAATCCTGTTCCACCGACAAGTCATCGGCTAGAGCCCGAACCGTTTTTGAACGATCAGCAGCCGAGATACCCGTCGAGGTGCCGACCATCAAGTCACAAGAGACCGTGAATCGACAGTGCATGGCATCTTCATTTTTCCGAAGCATGAGCGGTAGGCTCAACTTCATAGCTCGGTTGTGGTCCAGTGGGGTGCAAACGAGTCCGCGGGCATGCGTGATCATGAAGTTGATATCCTCCGGCCGACAAAACTCCGCCGCCATGATCAAGTCCCCTTCGTTCTCGCGATCTTCGCTGTCGACGACGATAACCATTTTGCCATGGCGCAGATCTTCGAGAGCGGATGATAAGGAATCAAACATGAGCAGCCGCGTTAGGATTTTGAAGATAATCGAGAGCTACATAAGCTCCTTGTTGACCAGCGTTCATTTTTCCGGAAGATCTTTTTTTCGCATCCTTCATCGTCTTACAGGCCAGCACTTCGAAAACAACAGGAATGTTTTCTCTGAGCATGACATCCATACATCCGCGAGCACATTCATTGGTCACCAAGTCAAAATGATAGGTCTTGCCCTTCATAACACACCCCAGTGCGACGAGCACATCGAAGAAAGGTCGTTCTTTCTTTTGATCTTCCAAGAGTTGAAGTTCAGGACTCCAGGTCATTCTGGCGGCCCTCTGTAGCATTAGGGGAATTTCAAAGGCCCCTGTTACCCAGAACACTTTCCATTGAACTCCTGGATATTTTTTGAACTCCCTCTCCATCCCTTCGAGTAGTCCATTCGAAATCTCCCGATTCCATTCAGAAACAACAACGGCCACCCATCCGTAAGGGTTATCAAAACTCCGCTCACTGATTTTTTTTCTTGCCATACTCAGGACTTAGCAATCTCAGAAGCAAATTTTTCCAGCCACTTCCCCACAACATCCGTCTCAATATTGACCTTGTTCCCCACCTGAAGCGAACGGAGGTTGGTATTCTCCCAGGTGTGCGGAATGATGGCAACTTCAATCTGAGATTTTTTGGCTATAACCTTGGTCAAGGTCAGGGCGATCCCATCCAGGATAACGATTCCTTTCAAGAGCATGTATTTCATCAAGACTTTTGGAATCATCACCGTGATCAGTCGAGTCATCTCACTTCCCGGTTCCAAAATAATCTTCACAATCCTCCCAACCCCTTCACTATGACCCATGACCACATGGCCATCGAATCGGTCGCCAATCTTCATGGCTCGCTCCACATTCACCAACGATTTTTTTTTCAAACCAGCAAAAGACGACTTTTTTTTCGTTTCTTCCAGGAGTTCGATTCGGAACCCCTTTTTATCTCGTTCAACCACGGTAAGACATACCCCATTGCAGGCCACGCTTTGGCCGATCTTCAGAGTGCTCGCGAAATCGACATCCAACCAAAATGACGACGATGAAATTGACCGAACACGGGCGGTGGTTTCAATGATTCCGGTAAACATGTGTCAGGAAGATAAACACCATAAATGCCCCACAGAGCCAGCAAATTTTATCACAAGAACGTCGGAGAACGAATACAGTAATCTCATGAAAAAGCTCCTGACTATTCTGGCCGCCCTGACAGTTCTCACCGTCCTCACACCTCTTCCTACGACTCATGCCAGCTTCGCCGACATTCCTCAGAACCACTATTATTTCAAAGCCTTCAAGTATCTGGAGGATAGAGGTATTGTGAGCGGCTACGCTGATGGCACTGCCCGACCTGGAAATCTCATCAATAGGGCAGAACTTCTGAAGTTGGTCGTCGAGGGCTTCAGACTCTCTGTGGTGATCCCTTCAACACCTTGTTTTTCGGACGTTGAGCTGAGAGCCTGGTTCTCTGCTCCCATTTGCGCGGCTAAGGATAGAGGTATTGTCGGTGGACTTCCGAATGGAAGCTTCGAACCGATCAGGAATGTGAACAAAGCTGAGGCATTGAAGATCATCGCCAAGGTCACTCGTCTACCGAACCCAACTGGAAAAAGTCGATTCCAAGATGTCAAAAGCGATGCTTGGTTCGAACCCTTCGTCATCGCTACTGAAGCTGGAAACTATCTGGAAGAGACAGGAGAATTTTTCATGCCGACAGAGAACTATACCCGAGGTCAAATCGCTCAAATACTCTATAGGATTATGATCACCGAAGAGCAAGGCTCCGCGAGATTTGTCGAAGGGCCTGTCCCAAAACCACCTACAATGGAGGAAATAAGGATGTTGCAGTGGCAGATCTTTGCTCTTGATGATATCAATCAACTGCGAAAAACTCTTGGTATTGGACCACTGAAACTCAATTCGACCTTAAGCGCTATCTCCATCATTCACAGTCAAGACATGGGGATCAACCTGAAAGCGATGTCTCACCTCGGTTCATTAGGAGAGCAAGCCCATGAACGGGTGAAACTGGGGAAGGTTCCTGATGTGAATACGCATACTTTCATAAAAGTACCGATTCCGAATAACATCGCAGCTTCCGGAGAAAATGTGGGGAAGCGAAATATCAAGCAATTTGATAATAGCCCTGAGAAGGCGATCGTCAGTCAGCACGAATTTTTTATGGATGAACCAGACAATGTCGTGAATCATCGGACCACGATGCTGAGTAAAATCTACCCCTTCTCTGAAGTCGGCATTGGACTCTTCCTTGATAGCGAGGATAATCTCTGGATAACAGAAGACTTTATTTCGACCAAACAATAATTAACCACCATTATGATTTTTCTCATCGGTCTCATCGGTTCACTCATCTTAATCGTTGGCGCAGCTTGGCCTGACAGAGTGATCAAAAAACCCACTCAATCTATTAAAAACTGGTTGTTTGCCCTTGGCGGGGTGATGATGCTGATCTATTCATTCTTGAATTATCTCGATGGCGGCCCGATTTTCTTCGTTATTCTACAATTATTGGTGAACCTCGGCAGTGTCTTCATGATGCTGAATACTCCTGACCGTATTGATACACCGATCATGGCTGGTGCCGGTGTGCTCTTGATCATATGGTCGTTAACGCTTTTCGAAGGTTATGAGACCCTGTTTTTTATCCTCGGGCTTTCCGGCATTGGGATGGGTTATGTCATGGAAACCGGCACCTTTCGGCGCAACTTGGCACTCGCTCTCGGAAGCGCCTTGATCGCACTCTTTAGCTACCTCGGGGCCAGTTGGATCTTCTTTTGGCTGAATACCTTCTTCGCTTTGTTCTCTGGATATTACGCCTGGAAAGTGAGAAAATAATTCCACTGCGCAGTTCTGATACCCCGCTCCTTTATCCAAAATCCACAACCAACTAAAAGAGAAGGCAATATTTGACCTCGCCTTGGCGGGTTCGTGAGCTATCTCATCTTCGTTTATTTGGTACGGGTACTGGAGCACTCAGCTGCGCGGTTTTTATTTCATCTTCTTCAAGGACAAGTAAACGGCTAGCATTCCATAATACGCCACGATCATTGATGCAGCTTGCAAAAGGATATCGAGACCAAATGCCAATAGAGTCTTGGTATTTAAGAGCTGAGTCATGATTTGAGATCCCATGCTGGAGACCTGATCATAATTACCAGAAACCGAAGCCTCAGTGAGCACTTGAGCAAAAGAATTTAAAAGTGAATCGAAAGTCTGAATATTGAGGGTGGAGGCGAAGAGGAGATTAAATATCAAGCTCATCACCATAGAGACCAAAACCGCAAAAAGTCCCCAAAAGAGCAAAGTGCCAAAAACTGACCACCACCTACCACTGACCATCGCCCGAGAAGCACCCATGGATTCCACAGGGCCTTTCCCCTCCAAGATAATGATAAATCCTGTGAAGATCAGCCCGACTCCTAGATAAATTCCTGGCAAAATCAAAGCAATCGTTCCCGCCACGACGACCAAAAACACCAAGATACCAGCAGCAATCGAGACCAACAGTGTCCAGAAATATCGATCTGCACCTTGGGTCAAAATAGCCGAAGGTGTTTGCTGAGCCTTCTTATTCACCACAACTCGATAAGCACCAAACTTGATCAGAGCCGACAAGAGACCGACCACGAGTCCAATCAGTCCGATCAAAAAGAAATTTGGAAGGACTAGAGATGAAAAATTCAAGCTGCCATTCATCATTTCAGGAAGTAGACCCATGACACTTTGGACAGATGGATAAGCGATCGATCCTATCAACAAGGCTCCAACACTCATGATCAAAAAACTCATAACAACGTACCAAAAATAAGTCTGCCAGCGCATCGAAAGCAGATTCTGAAATTCCCCCCAACTATTTTTGAGCAGTGAAGGTGAGGCAGCCATAGAAGGAAAAAAGAAAGAGTAAAAATTTCCAACTCATTGTAGAAGAAATTTGCACAAGAAAAACCTCATTGTCTTGCGAAATGATTAAGATGTGATCTGAAAGTAATGGCTCTTTTGTAACTTTACCAACAAGGGACTATATTATCTTCATCTTATAATGTTTCCATTATGAAGAGACTCTTCACTTTCCTGACCACCTTCATGCTGATGAGTGTGGTGATACCAGCACGAGCCGCTGATCTCAGTGGCATTGTGCTACCCTTTAACGACATTGCGAAAAGTGTTCACGTCCAAGCCATTGTAGAGCTGTACAATCGAGGCGTTGTTCAGGGTTACCCTGGCGGCACTTATCGACCAAACCAAACGATTAGTCGAGTGGAATTTCTCAAAATCCTGACCGAAACCAAAGGCGATTATTCTCCCAGCCGTGATCCATCGGGTTATGATATTGAAGCGCCCGTGGGCCTCAGTTTCTCTGATATTCGTAGCAAAAAATGGTTTGTACCTTATGTCCGCAATGCCTTGCAATTGAAGATCATCAGCGGCTATCCCGACGGTACCTTTCGCCCAGATGCTCCCATCAACCTCGCCGAAGCTCTGAAAATTATCTACCTCACCTTCAAGCTCCCTACAGTCCAATTCATTCGTGAACCCGATCATTGGTATGACTATTATACCGCCGGATTGGATGAAGAGTTCAGTATCGAAACTCACTTGAATGCCACGACCGACATTGGCAAGAAAATTACCCGTGGAGAAATGGCCTCAATGATTCTGTACTTCGAAGCGAAAGCTGCCAACCTGACCTCGTCTCCTACACCTGCCCTGGAAACGGTTGCGGGTTCGTATTTGGTGATCAAACCCTTGATTTTGGAGCGAAAGATCACCAACGGTACCTGGACCTTGAATGGATTCGTGATGTTCTCGAATGGTTGTTACAAGCCGAAAATCAAAGCCACCGTCTCCTCTTCTGGTTTCCCAGAACAAGTGAATTTGGAAATCAATGAAGTGATTGACCAACTCGGCATGTGCATTCCTACCCCGAAAGAATTTCCTGTCAGTTTCAGTTTCGATGCTTCGGCCGGGGCGAAAGTCACAGCTCACAATATGGATGAAAAAGCACTGTTCACCATTATTCACGACCCTGATTTGGAACGTGGTAATGCCTTCGCACCCGTACGCTTCAAACGTTCATCGGCCAAAAATGTAACCATCCTCAATGGAACGCTCAACGCTCAAAGCTGTTCCGAGCCAATCACGACTACCACCGTCTATGACGGTACGCATCAACAGGTAGAAATCGATATCGTCATTGCCCAGGAACTTACTGGTCTGGCTTGCAGTCGCACCAAGACGGAGTGGCCACTTACGGTCGAACTCCCCCTCCTCGAGGCTGATTCCATTTTCCGAGCGCGCATCAATGGTGAACCGGTACAGCTTTTGGTGGAGTAATACATCATGCCGCCCTGCGTAGTTGCTGCATGATCTGCACTCGTTTCTCCTAAAGTTCTTGGCTACCAATATCGCGCCGATAAGCTATATT
>CXWL01001370.1_pt1 | contig 36780 bp, 29 predicted proteins | sample 590931 | NCBI WGS metagenome assembly CXWL01 (sample SAMEA3498368, study PRJEB10139) | groundwater metagenome | biome: water well; material: biofilm material | place: Germany | collected 2015-04-27 | reverse complement strand
GTCGGCGACCCCGTCGTCGGCGACCCCGTCGTCGGGCGCGCTCTCCGCGAGGCTGGCGAGGAGGCCTGACGGCGGGCGATGGGCGAGGCGCGCGAGCAGGCTGGTGTCGCTTGCGCTCCCACCAGCCTGCCCCGCCCCGGGCAGGCCCCAGCTACCGGCCAGCACCAGACGGTCGCGGGCCCGCGTCATCCCGACATAGAGCAGGCGCAGCAGCTCGTGCTCTGCAATCCTCCGCTGACGTCGCATCGCCGAGCGGTAGCCGAGGGTTGAGACACCCGCCAGGTAACCCAGCTCCCAGTGACCGTCCAGCTCGACGGCGCCGGCGCCGTCGTTGCCGCGGCCGCCGGCCTGACGGTCGAGCTGCAGCAGGTAGACGTGCCCGAACTCGAGCCCCTTGGCGGCGTGGATGGTGCCCACCTGGACGGCGTCGTCGCCGCCGGCGGGCACCAGCGCCTCGGCCGCCTCGCGGGTGCCGGCGACGTGTTGGCGCAGCAGACGCAGCAGCGCGCCGTGGTCGCCCGCCGACGCCTCCATGGTCTCGATGACGCTGGCGAAGAAACGGTCCAGGTTGGCGACGCGATGGCGGCCGAGGTAACGCGCCGCCTCGGTCGCCTCGATGACGGTCAGTCGGCGCAGGCGCTCGATGAAGCGATCGATGCTCTCGCGCTCGAAGGCGGCGCGCAGCTCGGTGAGGACGCCGACGAAGCGTTCGAGGGAGAGCCCCCAGCCGGCAACCCGCTCCCAGCCCGGCACGCCGGCGACGGGGGCGGCGGCGGCCTGGCGGATGCGGGCGAGGACGAGGTCCATGACGCCCGCGAGGTCGCTCGTGGTCAGCAGGTCGGGGACGCCGAGGCGCCACAGCGCGAGGAGGCCGGCGTCCGGCACGCCGACGCCTGCCGAACGCAGCACCGTCACCAGCGCCAGGTGATCCGCGGGGTCGACGACGGTGCGCAGCCAGGCGGCGGCCTCGATGACCTCGCGCCGGCGGTAGTAGCTGCGGTCGCGGGTGACGGTGAAGGGGATGCCGGCGACGCGCAGGGCGGCCAGGATTTCGTCGGTGTCGGTGAAGCTGCGCAGCAGGACGGCGGCGTCGGACCAGCGGGCCAGGCGACCCTCCGCGCGCGCCGCCGCGAGGTCGGCGACGAGCGCCGCCGCCTCGCGCGCCCGGGCGTCCTCCGACCGCGGCCTCGCCGCCTTGCCGTCGTCACCGGTGCCCCAGCTCACCCACCAGGACACCGCCGCGGGTGCGCTGGCCGCGGTGGGCGTCGGCTCGGTTGGCTGAACCCGGGCGGCGACCAGCGGCTCGAACGACGGCTGGAGACCGGGCACGCGGCGCATCACCGGCGCGAGCGCCCGCTCGACCTCGGCGAGGATGCCCGGCGTCGAGCGGAAGTTGGCGGCCAACTGGTGACGGCAGCCGCCGAGCGCGTCGAGACGGCCGAGGAAGGCCTCATAGGCGGCGAGGTCGGCGTCGCGCCAGCCATAGATCGACTGCTTGGGGTCGCCGACCAGGAACAGCCCGGGCCGCTCGTCGGCCGGACCGTCGAGCGCCAGATGGGCGATCAGCCGGCACTGCACCGCGTCGGTGTCCTGGAACTCGTCGACCAGCAGCTGGTCGAGGCCGCGACGCAGCCGCCGGGCGAGCTCGGGATGCCCGGCGAGGAGGGCGACGGCGCCGCGCAGCAGCTCGCCGAAGCCGAGCACGCCGGCGGCGTGCAGCCGCTCGGCGACCTCCGCGTAGAGCGGCACGAGGACCGCCCGCAGGTCGCCGAGCAGCGCCTGGTCGAGGTCGAGGAGGGCGTCGAGGGCGTCGCGCAGACGGCCGGCGGCGAGGGCGAAGTCGGCGGCGCGTGGGCCCAGCGCGGCGCTCTCGCCGGCGGTGAGCTTGCCCTTCTCCCAGTCTGCCACTCGCCCCCGTGCGCGCTCGGGCCAGCCGGCGCCGAGCGCCGAGCGCAGCGCGCCGCCGCCGGCCGCCGCCGTCGCCTCGACCAGCCGTCGGCGACCGTCGGCGAGGGCCTCGACCGCGGCCTGGGTGACGGCGCCGCGGGCCAGCGCCAGCTCGCGCCCGGCCAGACGCTCGAGGTCGACGTGCGCCGCCAGGGCTTCGTCGTACCAGCGGCGCAGGGCCAATGCGCCGAGCGGATCGACGGCGAGGGCCGCCGGCTCGACGCCGCGGTCGCGCCAGGCGACGACGGTGGCCAACAGCTCCTCGGGGCTGATGCGCCGCGCCAGCAGGCGCACCAGCGGGCCGGCGACGGCCGCCTGAGGTGCCGGCAGAGGCGCCGCCAGCTCCCGGCCCAGCAGCCGCTCCAGGGCCTCGCGACAGGCCTCTTCGAGCCGGCTGCCGTCGGCGTCGACGACGAAGGCCGGGTGAATGCCGGCAGCGAACGGGTGGGCGGCCAGCAACCCGTGGCAAAAGCCGTGGATGGTGCGCGCGGTGAGCCGGTCGAGGCTCTGGTGGAGCGCCGCGGCCCGCCGCCGGCGCTCGACCGGTGCCGGCAGGGCTGCGCTGGCCAGGGCGCGGGGCACCCCGGGAGGCAGCTCGTCGCGGTCCGGGTCGGCGTCGGCGAGGGCGGCGAGGGCGTCGCCGATGCGCGTCGCCATCTCGGCCGCCGCCGCCTCGGTGAAGGTGATCGCGACCAGGCGTTCGAACACCACCCCGGCGATGGCCACGGCGTCGTCCGTCGACGCCGGGCTGCCAGCTGGCGCCAGGCTGGCGGCTCGCTCCCAGCCGGGGCCGAGGCACCAGGCCAGGGCGCGGGCGACGAGGGTGCTGGTCTTGCCCGTGCCGGCGCCGGCGGCAAGGGCGAACGGCCGGTCGAAGACGGTGACCGCTGCCTGGCGGGCGTCGGCATCCGCCGCCAGCAGCGTGGTCGGATCGTGGGTCACGGGCGCTCCGCCAGGCGCCACACCGCGCGGATGGCGGCGGTCGCTGCGTCCTCCGGGCCGCCCGCCGTCGCCTGGTCGGCCGCCGGGGCCAGCCAGCGCAAGAGGCGGGCGCGGGCGCCGGAGTCGCCCTGCCAGCAGGCCTGCTTGACCTCGCAGCTGCCGCAGACGTCGGGTGTGCGGCCGCGGGAGTCGGCGAGACGGGGGGCGAGCTGGCCGGCACGCCAGGCGGTGGTCAGCACGTCCATGGTGGCGTCGAAGCTCGCCAGCAGCTCGGCGTCGGCCCCCGTCGCCAGCTCGCGATCGCCGTCGAACGCCGGGTCGAGGCTGACGTAGCGGGCGACCGCCGGCCGCCCCGCCGCCCGCAGGTAGGCCGGTGCCTGGAGAGCGCCGCCGGCGCGCACCTGCTGCACCAGCGGCGGCCCGGCGGCACGGGCCGGCAGACGGCCGGTTTTCCAGTCGGTGAGCCGCCACAGGCCGCCGTCGTCGAGGTCGAGGCGGTCGGCGCGGACGACGATCCGCTCGGCCTCGCCCGCCGCGGTTTCCTGCGCCGGTGTCTCCCGCGCAGCTGTCCAATGCCCGTCGGCGTCACGCGCCAGCCCGCCGCTGCCCTCGACGGCGAGGATGCGCGGCGGCGTCGCGGTGTCGAGCTCGCGAGCGAGCGCGAGGTAGGGCTCGGCGGCGGTGGCGAGGGCGGTGGCCAGGCCCGGCAGATCGCGGCCCTCCTCGCGCAGCAGGTCGCCGGCGGCCTCGCTTACCAGGCGGGCCAGCGGCTCTCCCGTCGGCCAGCGGCGACCCTCGCCGGCGGCTGGGACGGGGACGGAGCCCGCTGCCGCGAGGTCGCGCGCCAAGCGAGCGCCACCGCGCCGCGCCACGCCGTCGAGGACGCGGTGCACCAGCGCGCCGAGCAGGCGGCCGTCGACGGCGGGCAGCGCGCCGAGGGCGTCGGGCGGCGAGGTCAGGCCGAGCAGGCGGCGGAGGACGACCTGCCAGGGGCAGCGCGCCAGGCTCTCGAGCGTCGTGATGGCGAGGCTCCGGCGGCGCGGGTCGTCGCCCGGCTCGGTGGGCAGGGCAACGCTGCCTACGAAGCCCTGGAAGGGGCCGGGCTGGGCCCGCCGCTCGCGGCCGTCGGCGGTGCGCAGGTCGGGGTCGAGCTCGGCGAGCAGCCGCGTGCGGACGGCGGCCAGGGCGACGGCGGCGGCCGGGGTCAAGCCGCTCTCGGCGAGCGCCGTCGGCAGCAGCGACGCCACCTGGGCGCGGCTGCCATGGAGGCCGGCGCGGGCCAGCTCCTCGCTGGCGGTGCGCGGCCCGGGAGCCCCCAACGCGAGCGGGCCATGGACCAGCGCCTGCTCGCTCGCCGGGCCACCCGCCGACCCGTCGCCCGACCCCAGCGCAGCGAGCAGCGGCGACGGGCTCTGGGGATTGCCGCGGCCGTCGCGGCTCGACCACGACAGCGTCACCGCCGGCGCCGCGCCCAGCAGCTGGGCGAACAGTACCCGCTCCTCGTCGTGGCCCTCGCCCTTCACCGGCAGGTCGGGCAGCAGGGCGCGCAGACGGCGGCGCAGGGCGTCGCTGAGCAGGGCGTCCTCGCGTACCGGCCGCGGAAAGCTGCCGCGCACCAGCCCGAGGACGTGGACGGCGTCGGCCGTGCGACCGCGCGCCTCGGTGACGGTGAGCACCTGCACGCCGCTGCCGGCGCCGCCGAGCGGCGTGCTGGCGAGCTCGTCGAGCATCTCGTCGAGCAGCAGGCCGAGCTCCGGCCGGCGCAGCGGCAGCTCGCCGGGCAGGGCCTGGGCCAGCTCCTCGCGCACGCGGTCGACAGCGGGGACGGTGCCGGGGAGCCAGCCGAGGAGGGTGAGGAGCTCGTCGAGCAGTCGCGCGTGAACGCGCCAGGGGGCGTCCGCCGGCCAGCGCTCGAACAGCTGGCGTAGGCCGCGCGCCGCGGCCGTGAGCTCGCGCAGCACCGCCCCGGGGACGTGCCGACGGGTCCGCTGCCCGGCCCGGCGCTCGGGCGGTGCCGCGGCTGGCGTCGGCGTGGTGAGCGAAGTGACCGGAGCCGGCGCGGGAGGTGGTGCCGGCGCCCCAAACAGCGACAGCTGGCCATGGCTCGTTGGGACGGGGGGAGCAGCCAGCAGCTCGGTGCTGGCGGCTCCGGCGATTTCGGTCCCGAGGCCGAACGCGGTCTCGTCGTCGTCGTCGCCCGGGAGCTCGGCCGCGCGGCCATCGGCCGGCATCACCGCCGGGCCGCGACGGATCGGCAGTGGCAGCGTGTCGTCGCGATCGAGCCGTCCGGCGAGGTCGAGGGCGGCGACGTTGGCCACCCGGCCGGCGCCGAGTACGGCCAGCGCCAGGCGCGCGTCGACCGCCGGCAGCTCGCGGTTGCCGGCAGCGAGCAGGTCGAGCCAGCGCTCGGCGGGCAGCTCGAGGCTCTGCCCGAGGAGGGCGGCGAGGGTGGTCGCCAGGCGGCTCTCCGGCCCCGCCGGGCCGCTCGCCCCGAGGTCGGAGAAGGGGATGGCGAGGCGCTCGAAGTGGCGACGGATCGCGGCGCGAAAGGGCGTGAGGTCACGGGCGACGACCAGCAGACGCTCCGCCGTGGCGCCGGCGTCGAGCGCCAGACGCAGGCGGCGGGCGGTCTCGCGAACCTCGGCGTCGGGGTCGACGGCGACGAAGGCCGGCGGTGCGCTCCTGGCCGCGACCACCGCGACCGCCGCGACCGCCGCGCCGTCGACCGTCGCCAACGCCGCGGCGCGCGCTCCCGCGAGCTCGAAGGCCTGCCGCAGACGGTTCGTGTAGCGCAGCGCCGGGCCGTTGCCGGTCGCCGCCGGACCGACCGCCAGGTCGACGATCACCTCCGCGTCGCGGTGCTCGGCCAGCGCCGCGAGCAGCGCCGTCGCGGCGCCCGTCGCCTCGCCGAAGCCGTGCACGAGGACCGGCCCCGCCGGTAGGACGCCAGGGTCGTGCGCCAAAGCCGCTGCGGCCTGGCGCAGAACGCTGCCCGAGTCGGTCAGGGCCAGCAGCTGGCGCACGCGCGCCGTGGCGACCGCCGTGCGCACCAAGGCCTGGGCGCGCGCCAGCTCCTCGACGGTGGCTACCGCCGGCCCGTCGCTCGCCAGCAGCTCGGCCAGCGGCCCGCCCACGCTCGCATCGACGCCGGCGTCGAGCAGGTCGCGCACGGTGGCCGTCACCGCGCCGTAGCCGTCGGCGAGGGCGGCGAGCGGCCGCAGCGCGCCCTGGTCGCCCGCCAGCCGTCGCACCAGCACCGCCAGCAGCGCACTCCCCGCACNNCCGCACTGCTCGGCGACGCGGGTGCGGCCGCCGCACCGTCGGTGGTCGGCCGGTGCGCCCGCTGCAGGATCTCGAGCGCCACCCCGAACAGCGTCTGCACCACGACGCCGGCGATCGCCCCGCGCCGCCGCACCAGCGTCGCCCCCAGATGCAACCGCAGACTCCGCGACGGCACCACGATGCGCAACGTCGGCAGCGGCAGCCCGCCGCTCAGGTTCGGCAGCCGCGCGTCCACCAGCGCGAGCAGGCGCCCCTCGGCGTCACGCGGCCCGGCGGCGAGATGGAGGCGGGGAGGGGAGGGCGTCAAGCCCGGAGAGCGTAGCGCAGCGTCGATCGAGCCTGCGCGGAGCTCCGAGCGCCGCTCGGCTCGGCCGCAGCTACCGGGTCAGTCTGCCGCGGTGGAGCTTCACGCCAGCCGCCAACGCCAACAGAGATGCGAGCGCCGCCAGCCCCACCGCGCTGGTACTGGGAACCTCGGCGACACCGCGGCCCGGGCAGATCGGAGGCGGCGGCGCCAGGGCCAGGGCATGAACCCAGTCCCCGGTGTACATGGGTCTGAAATCGAGTAGCTCGCCGGTGAGCGGATCGAGCTCGACCTGGGAGCTGAGCGGCAGGGAAGTGTTCTCGGCAGAGCGGAGGACGCCCCACAGTCGACCATCCGACGAAAAATCGAGGCCCGCCCCCCCGTCCGCTGCCCCTGACGAAAACCCCGGCCCCACGACTACGCTCGATTCGACCTCAGGGTCGATCCGCACGAGGTGTACGGGGACTCGCGTGCTCGGCGGGTACGTGAGGCTGAGCAGGGAAGCGCCGCAGCCCGCCAATCCCGCCAGGCGCATGCCGAGATCGGCGCGCGGGATTACCGCTCCGCTGGACGGATCGACTTCGTACAACTTACCCTCTGAGGTTGCCAGCCACAGTCTCCCCAGGCCGTCGAAGGCCAAGCCGAAATCCTCGGGGAAGTCGCCCGTGGTGGGAATGGCGAGCGTACCGACGATCTCGGTCTTGGATCCGAGTGGATCGATGCGCGCGAGTCGAGGCGGGTCGCCACTCCGGGGAAACGGCGTCGTCACGCCGAAGAGCTCGCCCGCCGGCGAGATCGCCAGCCCGCTGAAGGAGTAGGGCTGCGGCACCTGGACCTCCAGGCCGCCGAACGGCACTCTAAAGGTGGAGAACCACCCTCGCTCGCCGTTTGCGGCGTAGCCCACGTCGGCCGCCGCGGGAAGACACATCGCAAGGAGCGCGGCCGCACCCAGGCCGCACACCCTTGATCTTGGGCTCGCGTGAAGGCGTCTCATTGGTACCGTCCTTTCCGGCTATCGACTTGCGGCGACACAGCCAATCGTCCAGTCGTCTCGATTTTGCCATTATGACATACTTGAGTCGACCTTCGGGACTGGAGGCCACGTGCATGGAGAGGGAACCGACCGGGCCACAAAGTCGGAGGGGCTGCGCTGGGCGACGGCGTTGAGGCTGCTGGTGGCCATGCAGCAACAGGTGGTGCCGTCTGGAGCCATGGCGTAGACCTCCGCCGCTCTGATGGCGGCCGGAAATAGCATCCAGACTCCGCCTGCCGTTCTCCCGACTGCTCGCTTGCGGTCGGCCATGCCTCCGTCGAAGGCGCTCTCTGGCCGTCCTGGGTTGCGTCAGCTTCGTCCCGACTCCGCCACCTCGCCCCCGTTTGCGGCGTGACCCACGTCGGCCGCCAGTGAACACATCCTAGGAGCGCGGCCGTACCCAGGCCGCGCACCAGGATCTTGGGCTCACGGCAGGGCTCCTCATCGGAACCCGTTCCTTCCGGCGACGGGAACATTCAAGCGGGCGAACGAGCCTTCAATTCCAGAGTTCGGGGATTCGCAACAAGCGGTTCGGACTAAGCGGCCCGATGCTTGGGCCGAGCGCACCTATGCTGGCGTTGGAAACGATGGCGGCCTTGATTTCTTCGGGCAAGGCATTTGGGTGGTTCTGAAGGTAGATCGCTGCAGCGCCTGCAACATGCGGTGCAGCCATCGATGTCCCGCTGAGATGACAGTAGCCGTTGTCTGCCCAATACGACGCAGACGTCACGTACGCCGCGGGGGCAAAGATGTCGACGCACGAGCCGCCGTTGGAGCCGCGACAGTTATTTGGCACCGCTGCTACGCAATTAGTTGGAGGGCCGCTGACCCACGGGTCGCCGGGGTGGTCAATCCAAATCTCGTTGAGGCTATCCGTCCCCCCTGCCACCAAGACTCTTGCGGCCGCCGCAGGGTCTAGGTCACCTGCCCAGTCATCCTCGTCTCCAAAGGTGTAGTGACAGGCGCTAAGGATCGAGCCACAGGCGCTGGTTGGAACGCCGATACAGCGTTGATTCCCGGCAGACTGAACTAGCAACAGCCTCGGGTTATTGCGGATCAGGTCGTGCACTGCGGTGACGAGATCGACATTCGTCGGATTCCCGACAACGGTCGCGTTGCCGCCACTCCAGTTCACGATCTCGGTCTGCGAGCCTGTATGCGTTTCGCCAATCCAGTGCAATGCGTCGATAAGCCAGCTGAGCTCGTTCTGAACGCCAGGGCCCAATGCCGGTCCGCCGCATTGAAACTTGACGGGCACCAGTGTCACCTCCTTCGCAACGCCATACGTACGACCACCGACAATACCTGCCGTGTGAGTACCGTGGCCCTGGCAGTCGGAGGTGTCATTGGGCGCTCCGACAGTGGTCTTATTGACGCCACCGACGACACGAGTTGCTACGCCGGCGGCACTGAGGAACTCGCGATTGGTAGCCCGAATTCCCGAGTCGAGCATGTAGACGCGCACCCCGGCACCCGTCGCGCCATGGTAAGGGTAGTTCAAGTAGATACCGCCGCCTCGAATTCGGTCCAAGCCCCAGTTGTCGCTGCAGATCTTCGACGGATTTGACTGAGGATCTGGATTCATGCAATCGAGGCTCTGTGGCGAAAGAGGCGCTCCCGGCAGAGTCGGCAAGTCCCTCAGATTGAAATCGTCCAGAACCGTCGCCGGGTTGTTGTCATACTGTTCAAAGTAGCAATGATCCGTGAATGCGGAAGACCACTCGGCTGACGAGAAATACACATCTTGGTCTACGCGCCGAACCTCAGCGGCAGCCGACAGATCCTCTGCCTGCTTGGCCGTCATCTTGGCGAGGAAACCGACTAGCACCTTGTCCCAGACCTTCAGAACCGCAGTATTCCTATACCACCCAACTAGTCGATCCGCGGTTTGCGCGACCGTTTGGCCCGACAGCGGATTCATGGTGGAGCCTTGGCGCTCGAGGATCACGATGTAGGCTTCGGGGACACCGTTTTGGGCAGCGGGGAAGAACTTCTGCTGAGCGTCGAGCCGGAAATCAGTTGCGAAGCACGAACAGGCTAGCATCAAGAAGACTCGCGTGCGCATGGTACTCCTCACAGGATCGTAGCTGAATAACCCCGAGATCGGGAATTTGCTGGTTAGGATGGCGCTCCCCAAGATGGGCGACCACCCGTACCTTATTCAGTCTACCTCTTAGCATGCTCGCGGATCAACAAAGCCTCCCTCATTACGACAGACCTCATCCGAGATGAGCCCTGAAATGGGCAGCTCGTGGCGTCACCGCGACGTCAGCCGCGCCAGCAGCCACTCCCGCCATTCCGACCACAACGTGTCGCGGAACGTCGGCCGGAAGACGCTGAAGTGCTTCGGCCGCTCCGGTAGCGGGCGCCTCTCGTCCAGCAGGACGACCTCCGACCGCGCTGCCGGGTAGAGGTCGACGAAACGCGCGACGGCTCCCGGTGGGGCGTACATGTCACCGGCGATGGCGTAAGCGCGCAGGTCGCCGGTGAAGTCCGCGTAGCCGGTGAAACCACCCGTCGCGGCGAAGTCGGTGAGGAAGCCCGGGCGACGTCCCCAGGCGGCCCACTCGCGGGCGACGCCGGGCGGCAGGGGCTCGCCACCGAGCACCCAGGACGGCAGGTGTCCCCACAGGCCGACGGTGGCCGGCAGGAGCCCGTACCAGAAGGCCGCCATCAGGTAGCGCTGGGGGAACGGCCAGGCCCCCCAGTAGCCCACCTGCGAGGCGACGGTGAGCACGCCGCGCACGCGCTCGGTGACCGTGGAAGCTGCCGTCGAGGCGGCGAGGCCGTAGAGCCAGCCGCCGGCGCTGTGGCCGACGACGGCGAGAGGAGCGTCGGGCACGGCCTCGCCGAGCGCGGCGAGGGCGGCGGCCAGGTCGTGGGCGCCCCACTCGTGCATCCGTGCCGGATCGTGACGCGCCGGCCGGTCGCGCGAGTCGCCGACGCCGCGGTAGTCGAGCGTCAGCACGGCGAGCCCGCTCTCGCTCAGGTGGCTGGCAAAGCCGGCGTAGAACCGTCGACGGACGCCGGTGGCCGGGGCGATGAGGACGCCGCCGTGGAGCTCGCGTGCGCCCGCGGCAGGGGTGAACAGGGTCGCGGCCAACTGGCGCCCGTCGCTGGTCGAGAGTCGCAGATCCGTGGTCATGGTCCGCCTCCCAGCCTAACCGACGACCCCGACGGGCACACCGCGGCCCGCCCGACATTTGACGGTAGCGCCCGGGATCTGTACCCTGCTCAGCGCAAAACCGCGTTTTCCGAGGGCCTTCCGGCCCTCCCTCGACTCCTGACTGCTTCACGACCAAAGGGGTTTACCTTGGAAAGAGCACGTTCACCGCGTTCTCGTCGCCTTTCGACCTGGCTGGGCATCTCGGCCCTCGGCCTGTTCACGGCCTGGGCCGGCTCGCTGGCCGCCCGCGCGCAGACCGACGCCTCGGCGGCCGAAGTCGCCGCCGCTGCAGCCAAGAATCTGGCGGTGTCGTGCGCCAAGCTCGACGATCCCAAGCTCAAGGGCATGATGGACGGCCTGTTGCCGTACCTTTTGCGCAAGTGCGGACGCGCCAACGAGCTCGGCCAGGTGCGCTCCGAGGGCGCCGAGGATCCGGTTCGCCGGCCCGAGGTCGGCACCGACACCGCGATCAGCGACCCTACCGGTGACACCGCCGCGGCTTCGCACACGCAGAGCGAGGACTCGCAGGCGCTCAACCCGGTCACCGGCACGATCTGCGCGGCCTTCAACGACTCGCAGCACGGCATTCCCGAGAACCTCGGCTTTTCGGGATTCTCGCGCTCGATCGATGGCGGTCTGACCTGGACCGACAAGCTCAACGTCGACGGCGATGACTCCGGCGACCCGTCGATGATCTGGCGCAAGCTCGACGAGAAGTTCTACTACGTGGCCCTGCGCAACGGCGGGCTCGGCATCTGGCGCTCGGACAACGACTGCGTGTCCTTCACCTTCGTCAGCCAGGTCTCGGCGACCGGCAACGACGACAAGGAGCTGACCGCCGTCGACAACAACCCGGCGAGCCCGAACTATGGCCGCATGTACGTCGCCTGGACCGATTTCACGACCGGGAACGACGGGATCAAGGTCAAGCGGTCGTCCGATGGCGGGGCAACTTGGTCGGCAGCGGTGCGGCTGAGCGTTCTGGGCGACGACGTGCAGGGTGCCTGGCCGGCCATCTCGCCGGTCAACAACGACCTCTTCGTCAGCTGGGTGAAGTGGATGGGGGCGGGCTTCCCGAACGGCAACATCGAGGTGCAGATCGCTCGTTCGACCGACGGTGGCGCCACCTTCAGCCTGGTCACGCCGCCGGCGACCAACCAGGTCAACCCGCGCGACCCGACGGCGTCCCTTCCGGTTTCGAGCGGAGGCTGCGGTCGGCCCGCCCTGAATGGCAAGCTCCGCTACCTGCCGTCGCCGCAGATTGCCGTCGGCGCCGACGGCGTCCTGCACGCGGTCTACGCGTACGACCCGGACGCCACGGCCTCGGGCGACGTCATCAACGTCTACTACCGGCGGTCGACCGACAGCGGCGCCACCTGGGGCACCGAGGTCCAGGTCAACGAAGTGACGACCAACGACCAGTTCATGCCGTCCTTCGCGGTCACCGATTCGAACGTCGTCGGTGTCGGTTGGTACGACCGCCGCGCGGACGTCAGCAACCTGCGCTACGAGTACTGGGCCCGTCGCTCGTTCGACGGCGGCGTGACCTGGAGCGAGCCCAGCTTCAAGGTCTCCGACGTCGACTCGCCGATCTTCCTCGACCCGAGTCTCGCCGACTGCTACCACGGCGACTACGACACCCAGATCGCTGGCGCCCCGGGCTTCATCAACCTGCAGTGGTCGGACGACCGCAACATCCAGGGCGGGCACAACGATCCCGACATCCATGGCGACCGCATCGAGGCGGGCACCGACTTCCTGGTGCTCTCGGCGCCGAGCGCGCAGAGCGTCTGCATCCCCGCGAACGCGGTCTACAACCTGACGGTCGCTCAGTTCCAGGGCTTCACCGATCAGGTGACGCTCACCAATGCCGGTGAGCCGGGCGGCAGCACCGTTGGCTTTGGCACCAACCCGGTGACCCCGCCGGGCTCGAGCGTGATGACGGTCAACACCGCGGCCGCCAGCGCCGGGACGTCGACGATTACCGTTACCGGCACCTCGGCGACGGTACCGACGCCGATCGTCCACACCACCGACATCGGCCTCACCCTCTACAGCGCCAACCCCGCTGCGCCGACTCTCACTGCCCCGGCCGAGGGCGCGATCAACGTGCCGGTGTTGACCAACTTCACCTGGTCGGCCGTCGCGCAGGCGGCGACGTACGAGCTCCAGGTCGCCACCGACGCAGGCTTCACCACCATCGTCGCCAACCTGACCGGCCTCTCCGGCACGACCACCACGCTGACCGCGCCGCTCGCGACCAACACCGTGCACTACTGGCGCGTGCGGGCGATCAACACCTGCGGCAACGGCAACTACGCCGCCACGGGCACCTTCACCACGGTTCCGGCGCCCGGCGACTGTGCCTTCGGCTACCAGCACGCGAGCATCCTGAGCGAGAACTTCGAGCTGGTGGCGCCCACCGGTTGGACGCACTCCGCCAGCCCGGGCACCGACAGCTGGGCGTCGTCGACGGCCCGCTTCCACGGCGGCGCGCGCTCGTTCAAGGCCATCGATCCAGCGACGGTTGCCGACCAGTTCCTCGTCACCCCGACGGTCGCGCTGCCCAACGGTGCCGCACCCCTCAGCATGACCTTCTGGCAGCACCGGACGATCGAGGCGCAGTCGAGCGGCACGTCTTGCTTCGACGGCGGCGTGGTCGAGATCTCGACCGACGGCGGTACGGCGTGGGCGCGGCTCGAGGCCGAGGTGCAGGTCGACCCGTACACCGGCGTGGTGGCGGGGAACTTCTCGAATCCGATCGCAAACACCAACGCCTGGTGTAGCAACGCGCCGGCCGGCTTCGTGCAGTCGATCGTCGACCTCACGGCCTTCGCCGGCCAGGCGAACGTCAAGGTGCGCTTCCGGCTGGCGAGCGACAACTCCGTTGCCAAGGAAGGTTGGTACATCGACGACTTCGTCGTGCAGTCGTGCGTCGTCGCGCCGTTGTTCGTCGACGGTTTCGAGGTCGGTACGACGGCGGCCTGGGCCCTGTCGATCCAGTAGCTGCCCAGCAGGACCCACGGCTCGACTCCGCGCCCGCCCTCACCGGCGGGNNGAGCCATCCGGGCGGCCGACGCCAGCTGGGAGAGCACCTTTCGCGCGCCGGGGGCGGCTTTGCGCGCGGTCGTGGTCGGCGACTACCAGGGCTGGGTCGACGACGGCCGCAACCCCGTCTGTCGACGCGAAGTGCCGGTCTGCCTGGTGCCGCTGATCCTCGACTTCGGGGCGCCGTTTCGGCTCGTCGGCCCGCTCTACCGCGACGGGCTCACCCGCGGCTCGTTCATCGCCGGCCCGCACGACGCGGTGTCGCTCAACCAGGGCACCGGGCCGACGGCCTGCGTCCAGGTCAACCTGACGGTGCTCGGCGCGTCCCGACTGTTCGGACGCGCCCTGCCGGCGCTGGCCAACCGGGTCGTCGGCCTCGACGAGCTGCTCGGCCGCGCGGGCGACGACCTCGTCGCCGAGCTGGCGGAGGCAACGAGCTGGACCGCTCGCTTCGACCGCGTCGACGCGTTCCTCGCCGCCCGCCTGACGCGCGCCGGCGGGGCCGATCCCGGGGTTACCTGGGCCTGGCGACAGCTGGCGCGGAGCGGGGGCGGGGTGGCGGTCGGCGACCTGGCACGGAGCCTCGGTTGGAGCCATGCACGCCTGATCGATCGCTTCCGGATCCACACCGGCCTGCCGCCTAAGACCTGGGCGCGAATTCGTCGCTTCGGTCGGGTGCTCGAGGCGGTCGAGCGCGGGGCGCAGGGCTGGGCCGACGTCGCCGTCGACTGCGGCTACTACGACCAGGCGCACCTGTCCCGCGACTTCCGGGAGCTCGCCGGCACCACGCCGACCGACTACCTGCGCCGCCGCCTGCCCGACGGCGGCGGCGTCGCGGCGGCGTCGCTCGTCTGGCCGGGCTGAAATTCGTCCAAGACGGCGTGTTCGCCGGGCGCATACCCTGCGCTCGGTTGACGCCATCACGCGCCGACCCATCCCGCCAGATCCATCCAGGAGACGTCACCATGCCCGCACCCGCTCGCCGTCCCAACCTGTTCTCTGCCATGCGCTACGCCGATGCCCCCGCTGCCATCGAATGGCTGGAGCGCGCCTTCGGCTTCCGCCGCAAGCTGGTGGTTCCCGGTCCCGACGGCACCATCGTCCACGCCGAGCTCGAGCTCTCCACGGCCGACGGTGGCTGGGGCGTCGTCATGCTCGGCTCGCTCAAGGACGACGAGTTTCCCTTCCGCACCCCGCGGCAGCTCGGCGGCCAGATGACGCAGTGCGTCTGCGCGTGTTTGCCGGAGGTCGACGACCACTGTGCCACCGCCCGTGCCGCCGGCGCCGAGATCGTCTATGGTCCGCGCGACACCTCCTACGGCTCGCGCGAGTACGGCGCGCGCGATCCAGAGGGGCAGCTGTGGTGCTTCGGGACCTACCGCCCCGAGGATTGACCCCCCGAGGATTGACCCGAGGATTGGGGAGGAGCCCGTTTGGCCCAGACCGCGACGATCTACAACCTCACCGTCGACCTCGCCGACGCCGACCGCGGCGTCTACGAGACGCTCGAGCTGCGGGTGGCGCGTCACCCGTCGGAGACGGCGGAGTACATGCTGATGCGCGTCTTCGCCTACTGCCTCGAGTACCAGGAGGGCGTTGCCTTCACCGAGGGGGTGTCGGCGGGCGACGAGCCGGCGGTGGTGGTGCGGGACCTCACCGGGCGCATGACGGCCTGGATCGAGGTCGGGCTGCCGGACGCCGACCGGCTCCATCGCGGCAGCAAGGCGGCCGGCCGCGCCGCCGTCTACACCCACCGGCCGATCGACCTGCTGCTGCGTCAGCTGGCGGGGACGAAGATCCACCGTGCCGCCGAGGTGCCGATCTTCGCCTTCCCGCCGCGCTTCGTCGAGGAGGTCGCCGGTCTGCTCGAACGGCGCAGCCGGCTGTCGCTGTCGGTGACCGGCGGCCAGCTCTACCTCGAGCTCGCCGGCCGCACCTTCGACTGCGCGATCGCCGAGCATCGGCTGGAGGCCTAAGCCCACCGTTCGGGTGGCCGCCGGACGCGAACCGGCTGCTACGCTCGTGTCAATGCCGGACGACGCGCGCACCCGTCAGGTTTCTGAGTGGACGGCCCGCAGCGAGCGCGTCGCCGACGCGATCGCCCACCGCTTTGCCGACTTCCAGCACCGCTTCCAGGGCATCACCCGCGGCGTGCGCGAGCGCTTCGAGCGGCGCGACTGGCCGGGCATCCACGAGGACACCGTCGAGCGCCTCGAGCTGCACGGCAAGTGCGTGCTCGACGCCTGCCGCCGCGTCGGCGAGCTGGTCGGCCCGCTCACCGTCGGCGGCGAGGCCTGGCAGGGGTGGCCGACGGTCAAGGAGCGCTATCGCGACCTGATCCTCGGCCGCGACGACTTCGAGCTCGCGCAGACCTTCTTCAACTCGGTGGCGCGCAAGCTGTTTCCCGGCTCGGGTGTCGACACCGCCCGCCAGTTCGTCGGCGGCGACTTTCCGGTGCCCTACGCCGGCTGGGAGATGGCCAGCGCCCGCATGTACGCCACCCGCCGGGTGACGGCGTCGGTGGTGCGTCGCGTGCTCCTCGACGCTGGCTTCCGGGTGCCGTTCGCCGACCTCGGCGGTCAGTGCGAGCGCGTCGCCGCACGCTTGGACCGCGCCGTCGCTATCGCGTTTCCCGACGGCGAGATCGAGGCGCTCGACATCCTGCGTCCGCTGTTCATCCGCAACAAGGCGGCGTACCTGGTGGGCCGCGCCCGCCGCGGCGCCGAGCTGCTGCCGGTCGTGCTGGTGCTGCTCCACGAGCGCGAGGGCCTGGCGGTCGACGCCGTGCTCACCAGCGAAGAGGACTCGAGCGTCCTGTTCAGCTTTGCGCGCTGGTACTTCCACGCCGATATCGCGGCGCCACGCGAGGTCATCGGCTTCCTGAGCTCGCTGATGCCGAGGAAGCGCGTGGCCGAGCTCTACATCACCCTGGGCTATAACAAGCACGGCAAGACCGAGCTCTACAACGACCTGATGGCGAGCATCCGCGCCTCCAACGAACGCTTCGTCGTCGCTCCCGGCCAGCGCGGCATGGTGATGGCCGTGTTCACCCTGCCGTCGTTCGAGTTCGTGTTCAAGCTCATCAAGGACAGCTTCCCGCCGCCCAAGAACACCACCCGCGAGGAGGTCCGCGAACGCTACCGGCTGGTCCTGCTCCACGACCGCGTCGGTCGTCTCGTCGACTTCCAGGAGTTCGAGCAGCTCACCTTCCCGCGCTCGCGCTTCGACCCGGAGCTGCTCGCCGAGCTCCTCGCCGTCGCCGGCGAAACCGTCCACCTCGACGGCGACGAGGTCGTCGTCCGCCACCTCTACGTCGGCCGCCGCGTCACCCCGCTCGACCTCTTCCTCGCCGACGCCCCGCCGGCCGCCGCCGAGGCCGCCCTCCTCGACTTCGGCCAGGCGGTCAAGGACATGGCCGCCGCCAACATCTTCGCCGGCGACATGCTGCTCAAGAACTTCGGTCTCACCCGCCACGCTCGCGTCGTCTTCTACGACTACGACGAGCTCTGCCCGCTGACCGACTGCACCTTCCGCCGCCTGCCGCCCGCCCGCCGCCCGGAAGACGAGATGGCCGCCGAGCCCTGGTTCTCCGTCCGCCCGAGTGACGTCTTCCCGGAAGAGCTCCCCACCTTCCTCGCCCTGCCACGCGAGCTACGGCCGGCCTTCCAGGCCGCCCACGGCGACCTCTTCGACATCGCCTTCTGGCGCCGCATGCAACAGCGCCAGCTCGCCGGCGACGTCGTCGACTTCTTCCGGTATGGCGAGGAGGCCCGACTTGCCCCGCCGCAGCCGGTGGGGGAGCGGCTCTAGCGCCGCGTGCTGACGCCTCCCGGCTGAGGCGCGACCGTGCTCACGGCCCCTGACTCATTGATCCGCTTCAGCTCGCCGACCAGGAAGTCGATGTCGGTGAACGGGTCGCCGCCGGTCCGCTTCCAGCGCACCTGCCCCTCGGCGTCGATCAAGATCGTGGAGTGGAGCTCGAGCTCCTCGAAGTCGTCGTACGAGGTGAAGCGTCGCGCTGCGGCGTGGTCGGTGTCGGAGAGCAGCGTCATGGCGAGCCCGCCGAGCTTCTCCGAGGCGTGGTTCTCCTCCGGCGTCGCGCTGCTGACCGCCAGCACCACCGTCTTCTCGGTGGTCCAGTCCGCTGCCCGGTCGTTGATCTTGACCAGCTGTTCGACACAGTGGATGCACTCTTCGTTGAGGTAGAACACGAGCAGGACGTTGTGCCCCTTGTAGTCCTCGAGGCGGACCGCCTTGCCCTTCGTGTCGAGCACCGCGAGCTCGGGTGCCGGGAAGGGGCGCCAGTCCACCGGGCCGAGCGTGTCGAGCTCTGCCGGCCGATAGGGACGCTCGGGCGCCGGCGTATCGGCGACCGGCTTGGCGGCGAGTCCGAGGGCGTCGACCTTCTGCTGCCAGCGCAGGCCGGCGTCGGCCCCCGACCAGACGTGGGCCAGGCGGCCGGCGTCGCGCGTCGCGCCGACGCGGTCGCCCGATGCGGCGCGGGCGCGCGCCAGCCCGGCGAGCGAGAACGCGTCGTTCGGCAAGGTCTCGAGGGCCCGTTGGTAGGCGGCGATCGCCAGGCGGAGCTCGCCGCTCTCGAGGTAGACGTCGCCGAGGAGGCGATCGACCAGCCAGGGGAACGGCGGTGGATCGTTGGGATAGCCGAACGTGTCGCGCGCCTTCCTCTCGAGCGCGGCGGCCTGGGTGAGGAAGTGCGTCGCCTCCAGGATGTCGCCGTCGGCCGCGCGCAGAAGTCCCTCGGCGGCATCGGTCAGGATCGCGAGGCTGGGATCGCCCGCCTGCTCGTCCTTGGCCTCGGCGGCGATGCCGGCGCGCAGCTCGGCGATCCGCGAGCGGGCATCGGCCAGCTCGCCCTTGCCGATGTGCGCCATCGCCTCGGCGAAGGCGCGCAGCAACGTGTCGTCGTCGGTGTCGCGCCAGGGGATCGTGCCCGACTCGAGGATCTGGTCCCAGCGCTCGAACTTGACCAGCGCCCGCACCAGCGCGATGAGCCCCTGGTCGAACGCGCCGTAGTCGCCGTCCTTGTTGCGCTCCGGGTCGCGCGGCGCCGAGAGCAGGGCGCGAGCGCCGGCGAGGGCCGCCTGTTCCCGGCCGAGCTGCTCCTGAAGGAAGCAAAGGTAGTTGCGGTTGTGCGCGAAGTTCCAGGTCTCGAAGGGAAGGGCCAGCCGCTCGTTCATGTAGCGCAGCTCGACCCGCGTCGCCGAGTCCATCGAGATCGCCGCCTCGTGCCACATGCCGATCTTGCTGTAGTTGTGCCCCGGCATGTGGTTGGCGTGGCCGATGCCGGGGGCCACCTGGCCGTAACGACGGCAGCTCGGGAGCCCCTGGACGGCGTCGGTGTCGTCCCAGTTGTGGATCCGATAGTGGTGCGCGCCGGGGTGGTCGGGCTCCTTCTCCAGCACCTGCCGGATCACCAGCTCCGTCGAGTACCCGTTGGCAAGGTCCATGGAGTAGAGGGCATACAGCGCCTTGGCCTCGACGTCGTCGGGGAAGGCGAGGACGATCTTCAGCAGGCGGCCGGCGAGGACCTTCCCATGCTCCTGCGACTCACCGGTGAAGGCGTCGTCCCAGGCCTCGATGTACATCCGCTCCCGCGGCGACGCAGTCCCCTTCCGTTTGACCGCCTCCTTCAGGAACTCGAGGCCCCGCTTGGCTCCGGGATCGTCGAGGTCCGGGCCGGTGAACCAATTGAGGGAGGTCTGGGCCAGCCCCAGATAGGCCATGGCGCAGTTGGGGTCGAGCTTGAGCGCCCAGCGGAACGACCGCTCCGCCTCCTCGAACCAGAACGAGTGGAGCAGCGTGTTGCCCTGGTCGAACCACTCCTGGACCTCGGGGACCTTGGTGGTGACCGCGAAGTGGCTATGGCCGATGCCGTCCATCTTCCACGGCCGCTGCCGCAGCCCGGTGTCGAACGCCGAGCCGTGCTCGGAGTGTCCGGCGTCAGTTCCGGGTCGGCCTTCGCGCGCGTCGGCGGCGGAGGCGGACAACACACCTACCAGGACGATCGGGATCCAGATTCGCTGCACTGCGTCTCCTCGAGAGTTGCCGTCGCCGGCGTCTTCTACCTACGGTCGGGCTCCATGCTCCAGATGGAGCGAGCCGAGGGGGCCCGGCAGGCCGGGCGACTAGCCTGGTTCGGAGCGGGTTTCGAGCGTGGGACCATATATCCTAACGGAAATGGACGCCCCGCGATGACCTCGACGGCCCAGAAGCCCACCACCATCCTCCTGGTCGTGCTGCTCCTCGCGCTCGCCGCGGCACCTGCCGGCGCCAGCTCGCATGCCGCCGATCTGGCGGAGCTCACCGTCGAGCAGGTGGCCGCCCTCGTCGAGGCGCGGGACAACCTCCACGTCTACGACAACAACGGTCCCGAGCGCTACGCCGCCGGGCATCTCCCGGGGGCGGTCTGGCTCCGCTACGACGCGGTCGAAGCGGGGAACCTGCCGCCAGACAAGTCGGCGACCCTCGTGTTCTATTGCGCCAACGAACACTGCACGGCCTGCCACGTCGCCGCGCGCAGCGCGCTCGGCTTCGGCTACCGAAACGTTTTCATCATGCCGGCGGGGATCCGGGGCTGGGAGAAGGCCGGCATGCCCGTCGAGGCCTCGCGACGACGCTGAGCGCTCAGCGCGGCAGGTACTCGCGCATCTGCTCGTAGAGCGGCGTCAGCGTCGCAATCACGCAGGTGGTGGGCGTGTGCTCGTAGGTCGTCAGGAAATCCTCGTAACTGCGGGCCCGCCACAGCCGCCCCGCGGGATCGACGATCAGCGAGTGACCGACCCCACCCCGGAAGATCCGCGAGCCGTCCGTGCCGGTGAACACCGTGCACGTCCACGGCCGCTCCTCCGGGTGCGCCGCCATGAAGACCACGATCTCCTGCACCAACGCCGCGAACAGCTCCGCGCGCCGGCCCGGCGCCGCCGCGAGCACCGTCGCGATGGCGCGCGCCAGCAGCCCGTCCGCCGGCGAGGTGAGCACGCCAGACTGGAGGGTGGCGCCGTCCGTAGATTCGTCCACGATCTCGTCTCCCAGCGCCACCGTCTACCTCGCCAGCTCTCGCCAGACGCCCCAGCAGACGACCAGGAACGCACCGCCGTAGAACGCCACGAAGACCCAGTACCAGAACGGGTGCTCCCCCCGCCGAATCCCGGCCGTGTTGCGGATCGGCACCCGCCCGGTGACCAGCGCATAGACGGCGACGGCACCGAACACGCCCGAGCCCAGGAGGACGGCGAGGACGGTCAGGGTGTGCATGGTTGGCTCGGGTGTTGGGGGTCGAGGGGGAGCTCGTGCATCGGTGCCATCGTACCCGCAGTTGCCGGAGCCAAGGCCGTGTTGCCCAGCTCGCGAGCGGTTGCCACCGAGCTACTGCCGCGGCCTATCGAACTGCGACACAATCAGAACCGTGATCGCGGAGCCTCCGGAGAAACGCGCGCGCCGGCAGATCGACGCGATGCTCACCGCCGCTGGCTGGGCGGTCCAGGACCGGGCGACGATGAACCTCGCCGCCGCTCGCGGCGTCGCCATCCGCGAGCTGCCGACCTCGGCCGGCCCCGCCGATTACATGCTCTTCATCGCCAATCGCCTCGTCGGCGTCGTCGAGGCGAAGAAGGCCGGCGTCACCCTCTCGACGGTCGAGGCGCAGACCCGCGAGTACGCGGCCAAGGCGCCGAAGCCGCTCCAGGTCCCCCTCCGGCCATTGCCGTTCCTCTACGAGTCGACCGGCGTCGAGACTTGGTTCACACAAGGCCTCGACCCGGCGCCGCGCGCCCGCTCCGTCTTCTCGTTCCACCGCCCCGAGACGCTCGCCGCCTGGCTCGACGCCGAGCTCGACCGCCAGACGAACAAAGCCGGTGCCCCTGCCGCGGCGACGCTCCAGGGCCGCATGCGCCTCGCCCCGCCGCTCGACGCCACCGGCATGTGGCCGGCGCAGCAGCGCGCCGTCCTGAACCTCGAGGCCTCGGTGCGCGACGGGCGGACGCGGGCGCTGGTGCAGATGGCGACCGGCGCCGGCAAGACCTTCACCGCGATCGCCGCGCTCTATCGCCTGATCCGCCACGGCGGCGCGCGCCGCGCGCTCTTCCTCGTCGACCGCGGCAACCTCGGCCGCCAGGCGTTGAAGGAGCTCCAGGCCTACGCCACCCCCGACGACGGCCGCAAGCTCAGCGAGCTCTACAACGTCACGAATCTCACCCACAACAAGATCGACCCGGTGAACAAGGTCGTCATCACGACGATCCAGCGCCTCTATTCGATCCTCCAGGGCGAAGAGACCTTCGACGAAGCCCTCGAGGAACAGTCCGCCTTCGTGGGCGCGGGTTCCGCCCTGGTGCGCGAGCCGCCGCCGGTCGTCTACAACGCACTGCTGCCGCCCGAGTTCTTCGACGTCGTCGTGGTCGACGAGTGCCACCGCTCGATCTACACCCTCTGGCGCCAGGTGCTCGAGTACTTCGACGCCACGCTCGTCGGCCTCACCGCCACCCCGGCGGCGCACACCTACGCCTTCTTCCACAAGAACGTGGTGAGCGAGTACACCCACCTCCAGGCGGTGCGCGACCGCGTCAACGTGCCGTTTCAGGTGTACGAGATCCGCACCCGGGTGACCGATGGCGGCGCCTCCGTCGTCGCCGAGCCCGACACCGTCGTCGGCCGGCGCGACCGCCTGACCCGGAAGGTGCGCTGGGAGACGCTCGACGAGACCCTCACCTACGAGGCCAGGCAGCTCGACCGCAGCGTCGTCGTCCCCGACCAGATCCGCACCGCGCTGCGCGAGATCCGCGCCCGGCTCTTCACCGACATTTTCCCAGGCCGCCGCGAGATCCCGAAGACGCTCGTCTTCGCCAAGTCCGACGACCACGCCGAGGACGTGCTGCGCATCCTCCGCGAGGAGTGGGGGCTCGGCAACCAGGCGGCGGTGAAGATCACCTACCGACCCGAGCGCCAGGAGGGCGACGCCAAGCGCCCGAGCGCCTCGCACCGCCCCGAGGACCTCATCCAGAGCTTCCGCAACAGCTACGACCCGCGCGTCGCCGTCACCGTCGACATGATCGCCACCGGCACCGACGTCAAGCCGCTCGAGTGTGTCGTCTTCCTGCGTTCGGTCAAGTCGCGGGCGCTCTTCGAGCAGATGAAGGGCCGCGGCGTGCGCGTCATCCCCGACGCCGACTTCCAGGCGGTGACCCCCGACGCGCGGCAGAAGACGCACTTCATGATCGTCGACTGCGTCGGCGTGATGGAGGAGCAGAAGGCCGACCCGCCGCTCGACCGCGACCGCGGCCTCGCCTTCCCGAAGCTCCTCGAGCTGGTGCGCGCCGGCAACCGCGACGAGGACGTGCTCTCGACCCTCGCCGCTCGCCTCGACCGCATCGACCGCCGGCTCACCCCGGAGCAAAAGGAAACAATCGAATCCGCCTCGGGGGGTACCAGCCTGCGCGACCTCGTGGCGCACCTTCTGGACCGCCTCGACCCCGACGCCGAGGAGGCGCGGGCGCGCGCCAAGTTTGCCCTGCCCGACGGCGTCGACCCCGACGCGGCGCAGCTCGCGGCGGCGGGGGCCGAGCTCCGCGAGGAGGCCGCGGCGCCGATCGCCTACGCGCCGGCGCTCTGCCAGGCGCTCCTCGACGTGCGCGCCGCGCAGGAGGTGACGCTCGACGTCGTCACCCTCGACGAGGTGACCCGCTCCGGCGCCCGCCCCGACCTGGCGCCGGATGCGCAAGCGAGCCGCGAGCTCGTCTCCGCCTTCGAGGCGTTCTGCAAGGAGCACCGCGACGAGCTCGACGCGCTCTCGGTGCTCTTCGACCGCCCGTGGCGCCGCCGCCTCACCCGTGCCCAGCTCATGGACCTCGTCGCCGCGCTGAAACGCCCGCCGCGCCAGTGGACGAGCGAAGCCCTGTGGGCCGCCTACGAACGCGTCGAGCAGGGCCGCGTCCGCGGCGCCTCGCGCGGACGCCTGCTCACCGACCTCATCTCGCTCACCCGCCACGCCATGGGCGTCGAGCCCGAGCTGGTGAGCTACGCCGACCAGGCCGCCGCGCGCTTCGCCGCCTGGCTCGCGTCGCAGGAGAGCCGCGGCCGCCGCTTCACCGACGAGCAGCGCGAGTGGCTCGAGCGCATCCGCGACCGGATCGTCGTGGATCTGGAGGTGCGACTCGAGGACTTCGACGAGACGCCGTTCGCCGAGCGCGGCGGGTTGGGCAGAGCGGCGGAGCTGTTTGGGGAGGAGCTGGAGGGGTTGGTGGAGGAGTTGAATCGGGAGTTGGTGGCGTGAGCGTCGCGACCGCAGCCCTCGGCGATCTTCTCGAAGAGATCCGTACCGGTCCGTTCGGTAGCGCGCTGCACGCTGATGAATACGAGCCGGGCGGAGTACCGGTCGTGAACCCACAGCACTACCGCGACGGTAGGATTGAGCCCGAGCTGGAGGTGGCAGTTTCACGCGCAGTCGCTGATCGGATGGCGGCATTCGCGCTGCGCGCCGGTGACGTTGTGGTCGCGCGGCGGGGCGAGATGGGCCGTTGTGCCGTCGTCCGCGCTGCGGAGGAAGGCTGGATCCTCGGAACCGGAAGCGCGGCGCTGAGGCCCAAGCCTCAGTTGGACTCTTCGTTTCTCGCGTACTTTCTGCGCAGTCCTGCGCCCCGCCGTGCGCTGACGACAGCGTCCGTGGGCACGACGATGGCGAACCTGAATCAGAAGATCTTGCGCGAGCTCGAGTGCCCGGCGCCGCCCTTCGCCGAGCAGAGAGCGATCGTCGCAGCGATCGAGACCCACTTTTCCCGCCTCGACGCCGCCGTCGCCTCGCTGAACCGCGCCAAGGCCAACGTGAAGCGCGCCCGCGCGAGCGTCCTGCAGGCCGCCGTCGAGGGCCGGCTGGTGCCCACCGAGGCGGCGCTCGCCCGCGCCGAGGGTCGCGACTACGAGCCCGCGTCGGCGCTGCTCGCGCGGATCCTCGAGGAACGGAAGGCGGCCCGGCAGGAGAGTGGCAAGAGACAGAAGCTGTGTGTTTCAGAGTTGCCGGAGCCTTTGCCTCCGATTCCGGAAGGCTGGTGCTGGGCGACCCTCCCTCAGCTCGGCGAGATGGATCGCGGCAAGTCGCGGCATCGTCCGCGCAACGACGCCCGATTGCTTGGCGGACCCTACCCGTTCATTCAGACGTCGGACGTTCGGCGCTCGGGCGGCTTCATACGAGAACACAGCGCGACGTACTCTGAGTTCGGTTTGGCTCAATCGAGGCTGTGGCCTGTCGGCACGCTCTGCATCACCATCGCCGCCAACATCGCTGAAACGGGGATTCTCACCTTCGAGGCGTGCTTTCCCGACAGCGTCGTCGGGTTCCTACCTTGGCTGGGGCCGATCGGCGCGCGGCTCGTAGAGCTGTTCTTGAGAACCAAGCGAGCTCACCTTGCGGAGTTGGCGCCGGCGACAGCTCAGAAGAACATCAACCTCGACACTCTGAGATCCATCGCGGTTCCGCTCCCAGCTCTCGCCGAGCAGCACCGCATCGTCGCCGAGGTCGACCGCCGCCTCTCCGTCCTCGACGCCCTCGACGCCACCCTCGACACCAACCTCGCCCGCTGCGTGAGCCTGCGCCAGTCCATCCTCCAGCGCGCCTTCAGCGGGCGGCTGGTCGTCGCGGAGCTGACGCGGCCGGCCGCCGTCGAGGCGTCGGTGGCGATCACGTAGACTCGGCCGCGATGCGCCCCCGCTTCTACGTAGATCCGCATACGGGGCTGCCCCACGTTGCGTCCCACGGCATCGACGAGGACGAGGTGGAGGAGGTGCTGCGTCGACCCGGCGAGGACCGTCCCGGCCGCGACGGTTCCCGGGTTGCCATCGGTCAGACGTGGGCCGGTCGCTACCTGCGAGTCATCTACGTTGCAGATCCGGAACCAGGCAGTGTGTTCGTGATCACCGCCTACGAGCTGACCGGGAAGCCGCTGGCCGCATTCAAGCGGCGCAGGAGCCGCAAGAGATCATGACGAACAAGACGAAGCAGTTTCCTACGGGTTGGAACGACGCGCGCGTGGAAGGCGTTCTCCGACACTACGAGGCGCAGTCTGAAGACGAGGCCGTCGCCGAGGACGAGGCGGCGTTCGAAGACCAGACCCAGACGGTCATGGAAGTGCCGACCGAGCTCGTGCCGGCGATTCGCGGCCTCATCCGAGCCCATGAGACGTCGACGAAGCGACAGCTCTGACCCGTGGCCAGACGTGTCTGGACCCTCCGGCTCGAGACCTGCGCGCCGAGCCGTGGTGCTCACCCCCGAGGAACAGGCGAAGCTCGGCGAAGCGATGGCCTCGACGGAGGGGCACGCCAAGAGCGAAGTGGTCAACGAGGCCTTGCGCCAGCTCACGCGATCGCAGCGGCGCAGCGGGCTGCTCGCGTTGCGCGGCAAGGTGCGGTGGGAGGGGGACATCGACGCGCTCCGGAAACGCTCACCCGATGAACGGCGCTGACGCCAGCCGCATCGTCTCCAAGCTGTGGTCGTACTGCAACGTCCTGCGCGACGACGGCCTCTCCTACGGCGACTACCTCGAGCAGCTCACCTATCTGCTCTTCCTCAAGATGGCCGACGAGCAGACGCGCGCGCCGTGGAAGCGGTCGTCTCCGATCCCGACAGGATGGGACTGGCCGAGCCTCGTCGCCCTCGACGGGGCGGCGCTCGAAACGCACTACCGCGAGACCCTCGAGCACCTCGGCCGGCAGCACGGCCTTCTCGGTCTCGTCTTCCGCAAGGCGCAGAACAAGGTGCAGGATCCGGCCAAGCTCAAGCGCCTGGTGAGCGACCTCATCGACAAGGAGCAGTGGGTCACCCTCGGCGCCGACGTCAAGGGCGACGCCTACGAGGGCCTGCTCGAGCGCAACGCCCAGGACACCAAGTCCGGCGCCGGCCAGTACTTCACGCCGCGCCCGCTCATCGACGCCATGGTCGCCTGCGTCGCGCCGCGCCCCGGCGAGCGCATCGTCGACCCCGCCTGCGGCACCGGCGGCTTCCTCCTCGCCGCCCACCGCTTCGTCGCCGGATCGCCGGAGGCTCCGCACCCGCTCACCCGCGAGCAGCGCGAACACCTGCGCCTCGAAGCCCTGCGCGGCGTCGAGATCGTCCAGGGCGTCACTCGCCTCTGCGCGATGAACCTCATGCTCCACAACGTCGGCCCGACCTTCCAGGACATGGAGCGCATGCGCGAGTCCGCCGGCTCGTCCGAGGAGGCCGAGAAGGAGTTCGAGAAGCTCCTTCCCGTCCGCACCGACGACGCCCTGCGCCAGCTCGGCAGCGACCGCTACGGCGTGGTGCTCACCAACCCGCCCTTCGGCCGCAAGTCCTCGATCCTCGTCGTCGGCGAGGAGGGCGACACCGCCCGCGAGACCATCACCTACGAGCGCGAAGACTTCTGGGCGACCACCACCAACAAGCAACTCAACTTCGTCCAGCACGTGAAGTCCCTGTTGGACGTGCACGGCCGCGCCGCGGTGGTCGTCCCCGACAACGTTCTGTTCGAAGGCGGCGCCGGAGAAACCGTTCGTCGCAAGCTGCTCGCGGAGTGCGACGTCCACACCCTGCTGCGGCTACCCACCGGCATCTTCTACGCCCAAGGCGTCAAGGCGAACGTCCTCTTCTTCGACCGCAAACCCGCCAGCCCCGACCCCTGGACCCGCCGCCTGTGGGTTTACGACCTGCGCACCAATCAACACTTTACGCTCAAGACCAACCCCCTGCGGCGAAGCGATCTCGCGGAGCTCGAGGCGCTCTACGCGCCGGGGCGCGCGGGTGGGAACGGGAGCGGGGCCGGGACTGGGAGCAGGGAGGCGCGGGTGGCGACGTGGAGCGAGGCGAACCCGGAGGGCCGGTGGCGGTCGTATGACTACGCGGAGCTGATCGCCCGGGACAAGTGCAGCCTGGACCTGTTCTGGCTACGCGACGAGTCGCTGCTGGATGCGGAGAACTTGCCGGGTCCGGATGCGATTGCAGCGGAGATCGCGGAGGATCTGCGGGGGGCGTTGGAGCAGATCGAGGAGATTCTGGTGGACTTAGCCGCAGCTGACCAAGCGTAAGCTATCGCTGGGGCCTGCCTTCAAAGTGAGAGTTCTTGAAACCGCTTGGACCGTGTCAATACAGTGCTCGTGACAGTTGGCGCTTGGCGGTACTTGCCACCGGACGGCAAAGGGTGCGCGGTTCCGCTTGGACCAATCGCCACTGGAGGCCCATAAATGACTAGTACGCGAGGCTCAGAGTGGAACCGGTGGGACCTTCACTTGCATACGCCCGCATCGTATGACTATCAGGACACGAGTGTTAGCTCTTCAGCAATCGTGAAAGCGCTGGTAGATCGCGACGTCAAGGTTGCGGCGGTTACCGATCACTTCCTGATAGACGTGCCGAGGATCCGCGAGCTTCAGGACATCGCCAAAGGCGAGGTGACGTTCCTGCCAGGGGTCGAACTTCGGAGCGATCAGGGTGGCGATCCTATTCACTACATCTGTATCTTCCCAGAGGACTGTGATCTTGCGCACGTCTGGACAACCCTCCAGGGCAAGTTGGAGCTCACGGAGAAGGCTGTTCGCGACAAGGGCGGTTTCGAGAAACTCTATGTCCCGATTGAGGCAGGCGCCACGGTAGCAAAGGAGCTTGGCGGTATCGTCTCGATTCATGCTGGCTGCAAGACAAATTCGATCGAATCAATCAAGAATCATGAAGAGTTCCAGAGGCGCATCAAGTACGACATCACGAAGAATTTCATCGACATTTTTGAGATTGGCCAGCTCCGTGACATTGAACGCTACTGGGAGAAGGTGTTTCCAGTCACTTCGCTTGAGCGGCCTCTGGTCATAGGATCGGACAACCACAACATCCGTTCTTACTCAACAAAGCACTCGACTTGGCTTCGGTGTTCACCCACCTTCCGAGGTCTAGAAATGGTCCTGCGTGAGCCGAGGCACCGTGCCTGGATTGGGGACCTGCCGCCGGACCTCCAGCGTGTGCGTTCGAATTCGACCAAGTACATACGAAGCGTGAGCTTCGCGCGCATCGGCGACGGCAACGGCGAGACGTGGTTCAGCGGCGCGGTGCCTTTCAATTCGGGACTGGTTGCTATCATCGGGAACAAGGGGAGCGGCAAGAGCGCGCTGGCTGACACCCTTGGGCTCCTCGGTGCGACGAGGAACAGTGGGACGTTCTCGTTTCTCAACAGGCGGCGGTTCAGGCACCCGGTCAGCGGTCTCGCCCAGTGCTTCGAGGCGACGTTGACTTGGGAGTCGGGGGAGACAGTAACGCGTTGCCTCGCGGAGGAGGTAGCAGAGGACGAGGTGGAGTCGGTAAAGTATCTGCCCCAGGAGCACGTTGAGAATGTATGTAACGAGTTCTCGACCGACGGTGCTCGCCGCTTTGAGGATGAACTGAAGTCAGTGATTTTCTCGCACGTGCCTTTCAGCCAACGGCTGGGCCAGCATTCCCTGGATGACTTGCTGTCCTTTCACACCTCCGAGAAGCAACGCCGGATTGATGCCCTGCTCTCCGAGCTGAAGGAGATTAGCCGCGCACGTGCGGACCTCGAGAGCCGTGCGGACCCCCTCCATGGCAGTGAGCTAAAGAGGAGAATCGCCCGTCGCCAGCAGGGCTTGGAGGTGTACGACCGCACGCGGCCGCTCAGGGTCCCCGATCCGGCCACTGAAGGTACGCAACGGGACCCGGAAGTGGCGCGGGCACTCGCGCAGGCAGAACAGGCGAGAGAGGCCGTCAGTGCGGAGATTGCTGCCGCCGAGAGGGACCTCGCAGTTGCCGAGCAACGACGAGCTATTGCGGGCCGCCTCATGGAGAAGCTAGCGAACTTCCAGAAGCAATTCGGCTCCTTCTGCGCGTCGCTCAACGCTGATGCCGAGTCTCTGGGCCTTGACCCGGCCGCCCTCGCCACGCTCGTCGTCTCGGACGCCGCGGTCAGAGAGATCGAGAGGGACGCCCAGTCGGGCATCGAGGGCCTCAAGTCGAGGCTCGATGGTACTCCTGGCACAGTTGGCCTGCTGGGTCGACTGGATGCTGCGAATCAAGACATTCTTCTCCAGCACAATCTACTGGACGCTCCGAACCGAGCGTATCAGCGGTACTTGAAGGAGGCTAAGGAGTGGGACTCGGGGCGAGCTGCGCTTGTGGGCCACGCCGACGACCCGGAGTCGTTGGAGGGCCTCCAGGCAGGTCTGCGCCTTCACGACGAGCTGCCCCGGCAGATCGAAAGTCGCCGTTGTGAACAGCGGCGACTCGCGCTTGAGATCCTAGTGGAGAAGAGCGGGCAGAGGAGTGTGTACGGCGCCCTGTACCAGCCTGTTCAGGCCTTCATTGACTCCCACCCGTTGGCGAAGGACAAGCTGAAGCTCGAGTTTCGGGTAGAACTGATAGCTGAGGGCTTCCTGGAACGCTTTCTCGGAATGCTGGCCCAGAATCGTCGCGGCTCCTTCATGGGCCTCGACGAGGGCCAGGCCCGTGCAGAGTCTCTTCTACGGGGTACCGAGTGGCTTGACGCACTTTCGGTAGGGCGTTTCCTCGACTCCGTCGACCTTGCGCTACATCGGGATGAGCGGAGCCCGGATCACTCCGCTGTGCTGGTTAAGGATCAGGTGCGGAGTCCGCACAAGCCCGAGGAGCCTCTTGAACTCCTGTATGGCTTGGACTATCTGAAGGCTCGGTATGTCCTTAGGTGGGACGGCAAGGATCTCGCACTGCTTTCTCCTGGCGAACGGGGCACGCTTCTTTTGGTCTTCTACTTGCTCCTTGATAAGGGGGATGTGCCTCTCGTGATTGACCAGCCCGAGGGAAACCTCGACAACCATACGGTGGCAAGGGTGCTGGTCGACTGCATTTGGGAGGCTCGCAAGCACCGCCAGGTCATCCTGGTTACTCATAACCCAAATCTTGCGGTCGTGTGCGACGCGGACCAAGTTATCCATGCGGAACTCCGAAAAGCCGCTGGGAATGCGATCACCTACCTGGGAGGAGCTCTTGAGGACCCGCAGCTCGGGAAATACGTCACGGATGTGCTTGAAGGCACACGCCCAGCTTTCGATCTAAGGGGGAGGAAGTATGACGTCTCTGCTCCTTAGGGCGGCAGGCTTCGCATGGGCCGTTTCGGCAGGCTCCCTACGCGACTCGGTTGTGGGGAACTGAAGGACGACCTTGAGGAGTGAGGTTCGACGCGGACTGGTGTACTCGGCGGACCCGCCGACGCGCCCGATTGCCTAGGAAGTCCGCGATGCCAGCGGCGGCGTGCACTCCAGCGTGCGTCGGCGCGCCGTGAGATGGGCGCCATTGTTGCTGGGACAACGGGAGACTGGCAAAGCACACGGTGAACGGGCAAGCCTCGGCAGGGATACCATCCTCAGAGCAGTGTGGAGGATCAGGGCAGGGGCGGTCCACCCGGGAGGTGCGGAGGGGCTTCGGATTGGCCCGTTCTTGGCCTCTTGCGGAAGACGCCCGGCCGCGCGCGTATGGATTTCGGCGACGTCGCAGTTACCTGTAGGCGGTTCGGTCGACTTCCACTTTGGCTGCCTCCCTGCAAGGCACGTACTCTGCATACTCGGCGCCCGCAGCGAAGACGAGGAGGCCGCCGTTTTTGTCGCGGAGATCACGGGCCAACTCGAGGGTAAGCACCTCGCCGCTCTGTGACGGGGCGAGCTCTCGGGCGGGGGCGTGCGGGTCGGGGAGCTCGATGGCGGCGATGCTGGCGAAGGGGAGGCTGGTGCTGGAGCGGTTCGGCGATGTCTCGGCGGATATTCGCGCCAAATCCGCCGGCTCAGCGACTGCGGCGCAGCACCCCGGCCTCGGCAAGCGCCTCGAGGTAGGCGACCACGTCCGGCAGCGGCACCGGGCCGTAGATCGCGGCGAGCGCGTCGCGAATCTCCTGTGCGGTTCGCTGGCCGTCGACCAGGTTGAGGGCCTCGTATTGGTCGTCGGCCGGCAGCTTCAAAGCTTCGGCGTGCCCGGCGACGAGGTGGGCGGCGAGGTAGTCGTAGCCGAAGACCGACAAGGGTCCCTTGACCGCCGGGTCGCGTTCGAAGACCAGGGCGCCGTCGCCCGAGGGTTTCGGCGCGGGAGGCGGCGGCGGTCCGAAGATCTGCGCGCGGGCGGCGAGAAAGCGCGCGGCCTCTTCTCGGCTCGCGGGCTCGACCGCACCGAAGCGGGCGAGCGAATCGAAGATCCCGCGCTCGCTCCACTGGTCGAACCGGGAAAGGGCCGCGGCCTCGTCGTCGGGAAGGCCCGCGCGGCGCGCGAGGGTGACGGCGGCCCGCTGCAAGCTCGCGGTTTCGATCTGCGCGGTGAGCGCGGGGGCATCCTGCGGACCGGCGTTCGCAAGGAACCAGCCGCTCGCGGCGGCGATGAACCCGGCGCGGCGCAGCTTGGTCGGGTCGATGTGGGCCGGCGTGTCGAAATTGGTGTGGATGTAGCGGTCGGGCCAGTCGTTCAGGTAGATCGCGGGGATGCCGAACGACCCTTCGCTGTAGACCTCGTGGTCGCTGCCGAGCGTGAGGTCGGCGAAATCCGCCTGCAAGGCCTCCTTGCCCCCCTCCGGCGCCACCAGCGGAAAATCGGCCGCCTCGCCGCTGGCGAATGCCGCCGACTGCCGGTTGACGCAGGCTCCGAACGCGGCGGCCACGTCGTGGACGAACGACGGCAGGCTCGCCGGGCCGCGGGTGACGTGGAAGATCGCCTTCGTCTCCGGTCCGCCCCCCACCATGTCGAGGTGGATCGCGGCCTTGATGCGCGCCGCAAGCTCTGGACGCAGCACGAGCAGCGAGAGCGTCCCTTCGACCTCTGGCGGGAAGACGAAACGGATCGTGCGCGCCGGGCGGGGGAGTCGGCCGTCGCGGATCAGCTTCGAGAAGGTCCGGGCGATTTCGAGGATCGTGGCGCAGCCGCTCGCGTTGTCGTTCGCCCCCGGATGCGGATGGTCGAGATGGCAGCTGAAGACGATCTACTCGTTGGCCCGACCGGCGTCCGCGCCGGGGATCGTGCCGGTCACCACGTCGTAGTGGCCGTCGTGCTGGCCCGCGCGCACCACGGCATGCAGACGGATCTCCGCGCCGTCCCGCAGCCGCTGCTGGAATGCCCGCGCCGTCTTGGGCGACACCATGAACGCGAAGGTCGGCTTGGCGTTGAAGCTCCCTGCGTGCCCCCAGCGCACCAGGTTCTCGTCCTCACCCCACCAGGCGGTGTGCTGGTTTTGGGCGTAGCTCACGATCCCCGCGGCGCCGAACCGGTTGACGGCGAGCGGCACCACCGCCTCGGGCTGCGACGAGACCAGGACGATCTTGCCGCCCACGTCGCGGCCGGCATAGTCCTCGGGCTTCGTGCCCGCGCCGACATCGACCAGCTCGGCCGTCACGTCGGCGCTCTCGCTGTCCTGGGCGAGCGAAAGCGGCAGGGTGTCCCAACTCGCCAGGCGATGCACGGGAGCCCACGCATCGCCCGACTTCGCCAGCTCCCAAAGCTCGGCGAACTCCGCATCCCAAGGCCGCCGCGAGCGCTGCGTGCCGTAGAACACCCTGCCGTCGGCGGGGATCTCGACGATCTCGACGCCCGCCAGGCCGTCCTCACGCAGCTCCCCGGCGACGAATTCCGCCGCCGCCCGAAAGCCGCGCGAACCGCGCATGCGGTGCTGACCCGAGAGGAAATCGAGATCGCGCTTGGCCGCCTCGCCGGAGATCTCCTCGGCGAGCGCGGCCACGGTCGCCCGCGGCAACAGCGGCGGCTCGTCGCCGGACTTCGCGGCGGCCGGCGCGGCGAGGGCCGGCAGCGCGAGCCCGAGAAGGATTGCCGGGCCGATCGTCGAGAGCTGAGAGGCGGAACCTCGCGACTCGGGCATCTGGATGCTTCCTCCGGAAGACACAGCGGACGGGGCGGGTAGCAGGGTGGACTCTCCGCATCATGCCAGTGTCCCCTGCCGGCAGGAACCGGGGGCTCTCGACCGGCGATGAGGCAGCGCTGCGCGAGGAGCCATCGCGGCATGCGCTGATGGCCTGCGCCTTGGATCGCCGCCGCGAGCGCAACGAGTGTCGCCGCCGCGCGTCCCTGCATGGGCTATGTGGTAGTTCTATCCACATGAAAGCTATACAGATTGCCTTCGACGAGCAACTGCTCGCCGAGTTCGACGCCAGCGAGGAGGTGCGGCGCGAGGGGCGCTCGGCGGTGCTGAGGAAGGCGACCGCCGAGTATTTGGCCCGGCGTCGCCGTAGCGAGATCGCCGAGGCTTACGTGCGGGCCTACGGGGAGGAGCCGGGCCAAGGGGAGGGGTTCTCCGGGTGGGCGGACGAGGGCGTATGGCCCGCGAAGTGAACCGGGGCGAAGTCTGGCTCTATGAATTCGCGCACCCCGACAAGCGTCGCCCGGTCGTGGTGCTCACCCGGCAGGAAGTCATTCCGCTGTTGACGACCGTCATGGTGGCGCCCGTGACCTCGACCGTTCGCGGCGCACCGAGCGAGGTCCCGGTCGGCGTCGAGGAGGGGCTGGAGCGCGACTCTGCGGTCAACCTCGATCACGTCCAGACCGTCGACAAGGCCCGCCTGCGGCAGTTCCTGGGAACGTTGCCGGCACACCGCATGAAGCAGGTGTGCCGCGCGCTCGCGATCGCCACGGGCTGCGCGGGCTAGACGAACCTGTTCCCGCGGCCGAGGATGGGCGCTGACGCCTCTTCGCACGGTCTCGAAGCTGTCAGCCCGCAGTGCCCGCTGTCGCCCGCGAGTCTGCTGGTTGCGGATGTTCGAAGTAACTACCCTACGCTGAGATCGACCGCCCTCACGTCGCTCCAGGGCGCGTACTCGGCGTGCTCGCGCCCGTCGACGAAGACGAGGAGGCCGCCGTTCTGTGCGCCGAGGTCGCCGGCGGGCTCGAGCTCGTAGCGCGTGCCGCTCCGGAGGGTCACCCAGACGCTCTTGCCCGCGGCCTCGAGCCACTCGGCTGGCATCTCGCCGAGTAGCCCCAGCAGTCGATGGCCGCGGCGAGCTTGGTCGGGCGTTTCCACGTCGGCAACGACGTGGCTCCATGAAGCCCGCTGCGCGATTGTCGCAGCGCTGCTGCGACAATCGGTCGGTCTCGCGGGGTGCTCCGGCGCTTCGAAGGCAAGGAGAGCATGCGTTGCGCTACGTGCGGGTTGATCGGAAGGACTTCGAACCGCGCCGTTGCGCACGTTCAGCCGGCGGCAGTGGCGGGCGTGATCCAGTTCGAACGTAGCGCCGCGGCGGCTGAGTCGGGACCGCGCTCAGGGCTCGAAGCGCAGGCTGACCCGCTTGCCCAGCGCCGCCGCGGCCCGCGACAGGGTCCGCAGCGAGGGCCAGTTGGCCGGGTTCTCCAGGCGCGCGGCGGAGGGCCATGAGGTGTGCAGGGCGCGCGCCAGGTCTGCGACGCTGCGGTCGCCGCGCGCCTGGCGCATCAGGATGGCCGCTTGCACGTTGACCTCGGGGGGCACCATCGGTGCCCCAGGGAGCTCGCTCGGCGTCGGGATTGGCCCTTCTCCTTCGAGGAGGTCCTCCAGCATGAGGGTGAGGGCTTCGGCACCGTTGAAGAGCGCCTCTTCCAGGGTGTCGCCGCAGGAGATCGCTCCCGGGACATCCGGGAACTCGATGGTCCAGGCGCCAGTCTCGTCCTGGGCCACAGCTGCTGGGTACCGTACCTCGGTCACAGTTCCTCTCCCGTCTGCCGGCGGATCGCAGCGAGGGTCCCTGGCGGGAGATCCCTCTTGGCGTGCACCGGCACGATCGTCCGCTTGTCGCCCTTGCGCATGAGGTGGTGGGAGCCCCGGATCCGGACGACGAACCAGCCCGTCAGGGTGAGTCGCTTCACGACTTCGGAGCCGGTCATGGACGGGTAATGATAGATCAGAAATGCTCTATCGCCGTCTCGGCCGACGGCTACCTCTGTGCCGGACGCTGAGATCGACCCGCCTCACCTCTCTCCAGGGCACGTACTCGGCGTGCTCGCGCCCGTCGACGAAGACGAGGAGGCCGCCGCTGTGTTCGCCGAGGTCGCCGGCGGCCTCGAGGTGCACCAGGTCGCCGAAGCTGGCCCTGAACGGGCTCACGCTGCGGAACTTGGCGGTGCGCTCCGCGATCTGGAAGCTGAGGACCTCGATCGGTTCACGTTCGGGCTCGAGCCACTCGGCTGGCACCTCGCCCAGCCCAGCCGACCCCTCCGAGACCAGTCTAGGCTGTGTGGCGGGAAGGCCGGCTCTTCGGCGCAGGCTTGGCGGCTCGAGCGACCTCCGCAAGCATGCGAAGGGCTCGATTCACCGACTCGGCCGTGGGAAACGCCCGAGCAACATCAGGATCCAGCAGTACGAGGTTCGTGCCCCTGGCAGCTCGTTCCGGATACTTCCCACGAACGCCCGTACCGAGGGACGCCAAGTCATACTCTGGGCGAAGATCATCTGGGGAAGCGCTACTTCTCTTGGCTGGAGGCATGTCGTTCGCGCTTTGTCGCGAGGCGCGCTGATGATGCGCAACGCTCTTCGGTCACATCGTGGTGGGCGACCATGATGCGCTGGCTGCTGATCCGATCGTGATGAATCACTGCTCACCTACCGAATGATCGGGGTCGTCGTAGGTCGTCGCGAGCGGATCCAGGAAGACGGAGGGCTGCCTCGGCGAACTCCACTCCATGCTTCCGAAGATTGGCAGCGGCCTTCGCCGGACTCCACTCCAACTCCACTGGCCGATTCTAGGCCCATGGCGGACTCGACGGCGCTCCCAAGGGTTGGCCTGAATCCCGGAGGATGCCGCCCTCAGCGCGCCCCTCGCGGGCTTGCAGGAGCCGCCCAACTCGCTGACGGTCGCTCGAGCTCGACCCGTCGCACGTCGCTCCAGGGCACGTACTCGGCGCGCTCACGCCCGTCGACGAAGACGAGGAGGCCGCCGTTCTGGTCGCCGAGGTCGCCGGCGGGCTCGAGGGGCAGCACCTCGCCGCTCTGGAGGGTGACGCGGGCGAGCGCGGGGGCGGGGGCGTCGGGGCCCGGGGGCTCGATGACGGCGAGGCGGGCGAAGGGGAGGCTGTAGCTCACGCCCTGGAGG
>CXWL01017959.1_pt1 | contig 36790 bp, 27 predicted proteins | sample 590931 | NCBI WGS metagenome assembly CXWL01 (sample SAMEA3498368, study PRJEB10139) | groundwater metagenome | biome: water well; material: biofilm material | place: Germany | collected 2015-04-27 | reverse complement strand
GATGACGGTGCAGCTCAACAACGTCATCAATACCACCACCGGCGAGCGCCTCTACAACATCAACATGGCGGCCACGATCCTCACCTCGCTGGTGCCGCTGGTGGTGTATTTCGTCTCCGGACGCTGGTTTGTGCGCGGCATTGCGGCCGGCGCGGTAAAGGGATAAGCGCATGTCTTGCGTCAGTGTCGACAAGCTGTGCATACGTTTCGGCCCCACCGAGGTCATCAAGGATCTCGATCTCGAGGTCGCCGACGGCGAATTCCTGGTCCTGCTCGGGCCTTCGGGCTGCGGCAAATCGACCCTGCTGCACAGCATCGCGGGCCTGATCGATTCGGCCGCCGGCACGGTGACCATCGGCGGGCGCGACATGACCTGGGCCGAGCCCAGCGAGCGCGGTATCGGCATGGTCTTCCAGTCCTACGCCCTCTACCCGACGATGACGGTGGAGCGCAACATGTCCTTCGGCCTGCGCGTGGCCGGCCTGCCCGCGCCCGAGATCGAGCGCCGCGTGCAGCGCGCCGCCTGCATGCTGCAACTCGAGCCGCTGCTGCAGCGCAAGCCATCGCAGCTTTCGGGCGGCCAGCGCCAGCGCGTGGCCATCGGCCGGGCGCTGGTGCGCGAGGCCGATGTCTTCCTGCTCGACGAGCCGCTGTCCAACCTGGACGCCAAGCTGCGCACCGAGCTGCGGCGCGAGCTGAAGCTGCTGCACCGCCAGCTCGGCTCGACCATGATCTACGTCACCCACGATCAGGTCGAGGCAATGACGCTGGCCACCCGCATCGTCGTCATGCGCGGCGGTTGCATCCAGCAGATCGGCGCGCCGGGCGACGTCTACGAGCGGCCCGAAAACCTCTTCGTGGCCGGTTTCCTGGGCGCGCCTGGCATGAATTTCATCGAGGGCGCCGTGCAGGGCGGGGCCATTGCACCGGCCTTTGCGTCAGCGCAAATGGGCCTGGACCTGGCCTGCTACAAATTCAGGTCCACGCCAGCGGCTGGCCTGCCGGTGGTGTTGGGCATCCGGCCCGAGCACATCCAGATCGGCGACCAGGGCGATTGCACGGGAGTCGTCCAGCTCGTCGAGCCCATGGGCAACCACCAGATCNNAGCACATCCAGATCGGCGACCAGGGTGATTGCCTGGGCACCGTCCAACTGGTCGAGCCGATGGGCAACCACCAGATCGTCTGGATCGCGCGTGACGGCTTGACGCTGGCAGCCGTGGTGCATGAAGCGCTGGACTTGCGCGCCGATCAACCGGTACGCTTTGGCATCGACCGCAGCAGGCTGTCGCTGTTCGATCGCGCCACCGAACAGCGGCTTTGACGGGCGACCACAACCAGGATCACAAGCATGACACTCGCACCCGTACGCAATATCGTCGTCGTCGGCGGCGGCACCGCCGGCTGGATGACCGCGGCCGCGCTCTCAAGGCTGCTCAACGCCAGCTACACCATCCGTCTCGTCGAATCCGATGCGATCGGCATCATCGGTGTCGGTGAAGCCACGATCCCGAATATCAGGAATTTCAACACCGCGCTGGAGATCGACGAAAACGAATTCCTCAAGGCCACCCAGGGCACCTTCAAGCTCGGCATCGAGTTTGTCAACTGGGGCGCCGTGGGCGACCGCTATACGCACGGCTTCGGCAAGATCGGCCAAGAGCTGGCGGGCGTGCCGTTTCACCACTACTGGCTGCGCTTGCGCCGCGACGGCGCCAGCGGCGAACTCGACCCGTATTCGATCAATACGGTGGCGCCGAAACAGGCCAAGTTCATGCGCCCGCGGATGGACATGCCGGGCTCGCCGCTGTCGGATATCGCCTACGCCTTCCACTTCGACGCCAGTCTGTACGCGCGTTTCCTGCGCACCTACGCCGAGAAGCGTGGCGTCATCCGCACCGAGGGCAAGATCGTGCAGGTGCTGCAGCGCGAGCCCGACGGCAGCATCGACGCCCTGGTGCTGGAGAGCGGCGAAAAGGTGCACGGCGATTTCTTCATCGATTGCTCGGGCATCGCCGCGCTGCTGATCGAAAAGACGCTGAAGTCGGGCTACGAGGACTGGCGGCACTGGCTGCCCTGCGATACCGCCATCGCGGTGCCCTGCGCCTCGGTGCAGCCGCTGCTGCCGCTGACGCGCTCCACCGCCCACACGGCGGGTTGGCAGTGGCGCATCCCGCTGCAGCACCGCATCGGCAACGGCCACGTCTATTCCAGCCGTTTCATGGGCGAGGACGAGGCCACCCACATCCTGATGAACAACCTCGATGCCGAGCCGCTGGCGGCGCCGCGCACGATTCGCTACGTCCCCGGTCGGCGCAAGAAATGCTGGGTGCGCAACTGTGTTGCGGTGGGTCTCTCGGCCGGGTTTTTCGAGCCCATCGAATCGACCAATATCCACCTCATCCAGACCGCCGTCGCGCGCATCGTCACCTTCTTTCCGCATGCCGGCATGGATGCCGCCGATATCGCCGAATACAACGCCCAGACGCAATACGAATATGAGCGCATCCGCGATTTCATCATCCTGCATTACAAAGCCACCCAGCGCGACGACTCGCCGTTCTGGAACTACACGCGCACGATGGAGATTCCCGATGCGCTGCAGCGCAAGATGGACCTCTACGCCAGCAATGGCCGCGTCTTCCGCGACGGCAACGAATTGTTTGCCGAGCTGAGCTGGCTGCAGGTGATGCAGGGCCAGCGCATCGAACCCAAGGGCTACCACCCGCTGGCCGACCTGCCGACGAAGGAAGAAGCCGCAGCGATCGTGGCCGATGTCGAGGGGGTGATCCAGAAGTGCGTGGCGGTGATGCCCACGCATGCGGGCTTCATTGCCGCCAATTGCGCCGCGCCGAAGATCTGATGCCGATTCGACAGAGGCTGCGCCGCCTGGTGGCGATCTTGAGTTGCGCGTTGCTGGCGCCCGCCGTGCAGGCGCAGGTGGTTTTTAACGCCGCCACCTACAACCTGCGGCTGAACCTGGCCAGCGATGGCGCCGATGCCTGGCCGCAACGCAAGGAGGCCGTGAAGGCGCTCATCCGCTATCACGAGATCGACTTGCTGGGCACGCAGGAGGGGCTGATCGACCAGATCGAAGACCTCGCCGCGATGCCGGGCTACGCGCACGTCGGCGTGGGCCGCGACGATGGCAAGCGCGGCGGCGAATTTGCGGCCATCTTCTACCGCACCGACCGCTTCGCCCTGCTGGCCAATGGTGATTTTTGGCTCAGCCCCACGCCCGATGTGCCGGGCAAGGGCTGGGACGCCAAATGCTGCAACCGCATTGCCAGCTGGGCCCGGCTGCGCGAGCGTGCCTCGGGGCGTGAGTTCTTCGTTTTTTCAGTCCACTTCGACCACGAAGGCGTGGTCGCGCGGCGCGAGTCGGCGCACCTGATGCTGCGCAAGATGCGTGAGATCGCCGGCGACGCGCCGCTGTTGTGCCTGGGTGATTTCAACGCCACGCCCGAATCCGAGCCGATCGGCATCATGGCCGCCGGGCTGCGCGACGCCTTCCAGATCTCGGCCACGCCACCCTATGGACCGGTGGGTACCTTCAATGGCTTCAAGCTGGACGCGCCGCTGAAGGACCGCATCGACTACATCTTTCTCGGCCCGCGCTGGCGCGTGCTGCGCTATGCCGCGCTGACCGACCGCTACAACGCGCGCTTCCCGTCCGACCATCTGCCCGTGGTGGCGCGGGTTGCGCTCGATTGAACGCCCCGCGCCACGCCGTGCCCGGGCCCACGCCATGACCCATCGCCGTGCCATCAACCCGTCCGCGGGCGCCCTCTTGCTCGCCGCGGCGGCGATCAGCGGCGCCGCGCAGGCGCAGCCCGTCGAAAGCAGGGTCGAGGCCCTGCTGGAGCAGATGACGCTGGAAGAAAAGCTCGGCCAGCTGACCCAGTATTCCGGCGACTGGCGGGCGACCGGCCCCGTCACCTTCAAGGGCGACCTGCGCGAGAGCATCCGCAGCGGCCGCGTCGGCTCGATGCTGAATGTGCTCGGAACGCACTACACGCGGGTCTACCAGGATCTTGCGCTGCAGTCGCGCCTGAAGATCCCGTTGCTGTTCGGCCAGGATGTCATCCACGGCTACAAGATGACCTTTCCGATTCCGCTGGCCGAAGCCGCGAGCTGGGATCTCGAAGCCATCGAGCGCTCGGCACGCATCGCGGCGACCGAGGCTGCGGCCAGTGGCATCCACTGGATCTTTGCGCCGATGGTCGATATCGCGCGCGATCCGCGCTGGGGCCGCGTGATGGAGGGCGCGGGCGAGGATACCTATCTGGGCTCGAAGATCGCCTACGCCCGGGTCAAGGGCTTGCAGGGCCGGCAGCTCGGCGATACCGACGCCGTGATGGCCACGGCCAAGCACTTCGCGGCCTACGGTGCAGCGGTGGGCGGGCGCGACTACGACTCGGTGGACATGAGCGAGCGCCAGTTGTGGGAGACCTATCTGCCGCCCTTCAAGGCGGCGGTGGATGCCGGTGTGGCGACCTTCATGAACTCGTTCAACGACCTCAACGGGGTGCCCGCCAGCGGCAGCAAGCTGCTGCAGCGCGACATCCTCAAGGGCGCCTGGGGCTTCAAGGGGTTCGTCGTATCCGACTGGGGTTCGATCGGCGAGATGGTGGCGCACGGCTACGTCAAGGACAAGAAGGATGCCGCGCGCGCCGCGCTCAATGCCGGCAGCGACATGGACATGGAGAGCAACGCCTACCGCGACCACCTGGGCGAACTGGTGCAGCAGGGCCAGGTGCCGCTGGCGCTGGTGGACGACGCCGTGCGGCGCGTGCTGCGCAAGAAGTTCGAGCTGGGCTTGTTCGACGATCCCTATCGCTACAGCGATGCGGCACGCGAGCAGGCCGTGCTGAACCGCCCCGAGCACCGCCAGGCCGCGCGCGAGATGGCGGCCAAGAGCATCGTGCTGCTGAAGAACGACGATCGGCTGCTGCCCCTGTCACGCAAGCTGAAGACCATCGCCTTCATCGGGCCGCTGGTCAAGGCGGTGGCCGACAACCATGGCGCCTGGTCGATCACGCTGCCCGGCTTTGACTATTCCAAATTCATCGTCACGCAGTGGGACGGCGTGAAGAGCCGGCTGGCCGAAGGCAGCCGGCTGCTGTACGCGCAGGGCTGCGAGGTCGAAGGCGAAAGCCGGGACGGCTTTGCGCAGGCGGTGGCGGTGGCCAGCCAGGCCGATATCGTGGTGCTCAGCGTGGGCGAGCACGCGGGCATGAGCGGCGAGGCCCGCAGCCGCGCCCATATCGGCCTGCCGGGCGTGCAGGAAGATCTCATCAAGGCCGTGCACGCCACCGGCAAGCCGATCGTGGTGCTGATCAACGCCGGCAGGCCGCTGGTCTTCAACTGGACGGCCGAACATGTGCCGGCCATTCTCTACACCTGGTGGCTGGGTACTGAAGCCGGCAATGCGATTGCCGATGTGCTGTTCGGCGAGCACAACCCTGCCGCCCGCCTGCCCATGACTCTGCCGCGCAGCGAGGGTCAGATCCCGATCTACTACAACCACTTCAATACCGGCCGGCCGCCCCTGCCCGCAGTGGCGGTTGGCGGGGCGGTTGCCGCCGCGGGGGGCTATGTCTCGCACTACATCGACGAGCAGCGATCCCCGCGCTACGCCTTCGGTCATGGCCTGAGCTATACCGAGTTTGCCTACAGCGACCTCAAGCTCGACCAGGCCCAGGTGGCCGACAACGGCACCCTCGGCGTCACGTTGACCGTCAGCAATACAGGGCGGCGCGCCGGTGACGAGGTCGTGCAGCTGTACCTGCGCGACCCCGTCGCATCGCTGGTGCGGCCGGTGCTGGAGCTGAAGGATTTTCGCAAGATCCGCGTCGAGCCCGGCCAGAGCCAGACCGTGCGTTTCGTGATCGACCGCGAGAAGCTGTCGTTCTACAACGAGCGCCTGCAGTGGGTGGCCGAGCCGGGTGAATTCGAGCTGATGATCGGCGCATCGTCGGCCGATATCCGGCTGCGCGCGCGATTTCAATTGACGCGATGAGCGCGGCGAAATTGATGCGCGTCCTGCTGGCCGTGCTGCTGGTGTTGCCGATGACGCCGACCGCCAGCGCTGGCGCGAACGACTTGCTCACCAACGTGGCGAACCGCAAGACGGTCTCGCTGGGCGGCGCCTGGAATGCCATCGTCGATCCATACGAGACGGGCTACTACGACTACCGGCGCCGGGCCTACGACCAGCAGCCCCAGCCCTCGACATCGGCCTACTACCGCAACCACCACGCGGCGGACAAGCAGGAACTCGTCGAATACGACTTCGACGCCTCGCCCACGCTGCAAGTGCCGGGCGACTGGAATTCGCAGCGTGACCAACTGCTGTACTACGAGGGCACGGTCTGGTTGCGCCGCATGTTCGACCACACGCCGGCGCGGACCGGCAACCGCGCCTTCGTGCACTTCGGTGCGGTCAACCAGCGCGCCGAGGTCTATCTCAACGGCGTCAAGCTCGGCGTGCACGAGGGCGGTTTTACGCCGTTCAATTTCGAGATCACGCGGCTGGTCCAGGCGCGTGGCAACTTTCTCGTCGTCAAGGTGGACAACTCGCGGCGCCTGGATGCGGTGCCCACCACCAGCACCGACTGGTGGAATTACGGCGGCATCACGCGCGACGTGGCGCTGGTCGAGGAGCCGGCGTTCTTCGTGCAGGACCACGCCTTGCAACTGAAGAAGGGCGCGCTGCACACGCTGGCCGGCTTTGTGCAACTGAGCGGCGCCGCCGCCGGCGAGCCGGTGACGATCGCGGTCCCGGAGCTGGGCATCGAGCACCGGACCGCGGTCGATGCGCAGGGCCGGGCGCGCTACGAGATCGAGGCGCCGGCGATCCGCCACTGGTCGCCGGCATCACCCAAGCTGTACGAGGTGATGGTCAAGACCTCGATGCAGACGCTGCGCGACCAGATCGGGTTTCGCAGCATCGTGACCCGCGGCGCCGAGATCCTGCTCAACGGCAAGCCGATCTTCCTGCGTGGCATTTCGGTGCACGAAGAAGCCACGCTCGAAGGCCGCCGCGCGCACAGCGAGGCCGATGCCGTGCGCACGCTGACCTGGGCCCGCGAGCTGGGCTGCAACTACGTGCGCCTGGCGCACTACCCGCACAACGAGCACATGCTGCGCGTGGCCGACCGCATGGGCATCCTGGTCTGGGAAGAAATCCCCGTCTACTGGACCATCGACTTCGCCAACCCGGCCACCCTCGCCAGCGCCCGCCAGCAGTTGAGCGAGGTGGTCACGCGCGACCGCAACCGGGCCTCGGTGATCATCTGGTCGGTGGCCAATGAGACACCGGTCTCGGACGCGCGCAACGCCTTCCTGCGCAGCCTGATCGACCACACCCGCGGGCTCGACGACACGCGGCTGGTCAGTGCCGCGCTGGAAACCCATGGCGAGAACGGCGCGACCGTGGTCTCGGATCCCATCGGCGAGCAACTCGATATCGTCGCCTTCAATCAGTACCGCGGCTGGTACGGCGGCACGCTGCACGATGCACCGCAGGCGAGGTGGGACATCCGCTCGCACAAGCCGGTGGTGGTGTCCGAATTCGGCGGCGATGCCCTGCAAGGCAAGCACGGCGCGCGCGACGAGCGCTGGACCGAGGAGTACCAGGAATACCTCTACCAGCAAAACCTGGCGATGCTTGAAAAGATCCCCCAACTGCGCGGCCTGAGCCCGTGGATCCTGGCTGACTTCCGCTCGCCGCGGCGCATGTTGCCGGGCATCCAGGACGGCTACAACCGCAAGGGCCTGATTTCCAGCCAGGGCGTGCGCAAGAAGGCATTCCAGACCCTGCACGACTTCTATCGCAAGATGGAAGCCCGCTACCCATGAGGCCGCCCGCGAGGCGGCGACCCAGAGGAGACCCGTCATGTCAATTTCTCGCAAGCACGCCAACCGCCGCCAGGCGTTGGTCGGTCTGGCCGCGCTTGGGCTGGCGCCGATGAGATCGCACGCCGCCCCGCGCGGGCCCGCGGCCGAGCGCGTCGCCCAGCCCTACCGGGTGGCACCGGTGCTGGCGGATGCGGTCGAACTGGCGTCGCCTGCAGCCGTCCAGATGGCGGGCTGGTTGGGTGCGCGCATCGCGATCAATGCCAGCCAGCGACTGCTCAACGTGGACACCGAGCCGCTGTTGGCTGGCTATCGCCACAAGCCGGGCAGCCACCCTTGGATCGGCGAGCATGTCGGCAAGTGGCTGCACGCCGCCGCGCTGGCCTGGTCGAATACCGGTGACGCGGCGCTGCGCACCAAGCTCGACCGCGTGGCCGGCGAGCTGATGGATGCGCAAGAGGCCGATGGCTACCTGGGCACCTATCTTCCTGAACAGCGTTTCGGGATCTACGAGAACGCCGACTGGGACGTGTGGTCGCACAAATACTGCCTGATCGGCCTGCTCACCTACCACCAGTACAGCGGCAATGCGCGCGCACTGCAGGCCAGCCGCAAGGCGGCAGACCTGCTCATCGCCACCTTTCCCGCCAAGCGCAGCATCCTGGCTGCAGGGACCCATGAAGGCATGGCGGCCACCAGCGTGCTCGAGCCCATCGTGCTGCTGTACCGCCTGACCGGCGAGAGGCGCTACCTCGATTTTGCGCACTACATCGTGAAGGCCTGGGACGAACCCAAGGGCCCGGCCATCGTCAAGTCCTTGCTGCAGGGCCGGCCGGTGACGCAGGTCTCCAACGGCAAGGCCTACGAGATGATGTCCAACCTGGTTGGCATGTGCGAGCTGGCGCGCGCCACCGGCGAGCGCAACCTGATCCAGGCCGTGCAGAACGCCTGGCAGGACGTGGTGGACAAGCGCCTGTATGTCACCGGAAGCACGAGCCAGTTCGAGCACTTCCAGCCCGACCACGATATGCAGGATACCGAGTACCGGCATATCGCCGAGACCTGCGTCACCACCACCTGGATCCAGCTCAACCTGGCACTGCTGCAGCTCACCGGGCAGGCGCGCTTTGGCGATGAGCTCGAGCGCTCCTTCTACAACCACCTGACGGCAGCGCAGCACCCGGCGGGCAACGACTGGTGCTACTACACCGCGCTCGAGGGGCGCAAGCAGTACGACAAGGAAATCACCTGCTGCCACTCCAGCGGGCCGCGCGGCCTGGCGTTGGCGCCGCAGGCGGCGTACCTGCGCGGCCGTGCCAGCGGACAGGACGTGCTGCTGGTCAATACCTTCGACACCTCCACCGCCACGCTCGTGCTCGGCGGCCGGCGGGTCACGGTGGAGCAGCACAGCGACTTCCCCTACCGCGGCGCGGCCGTGCTGACGCTGCGCATGGCCCGACCGGCGCGCTTTGCCATCAAGGTGCGGGCGCCGGCATGGGCACTGCCGCTGGACCTGGCCGGCGCCACCCTGAAAGAAGGCTGGGCCGAGCTGCCGGCGCGCCAGTGGAAGGACGGCGACGAGCTGAACCTGGGTTATCGCCTGGCCTCGCGCGTCATGACCGGCGAATACACCCATGCAGGCCGCGCTGCACTCGCCTGGGGGCCGTTCGTATTGGCCTACGAGCAGCAGGCCAACCCCGATCTGCCGGCGCCGCGCAAGCTCGGGCTGGCGCAGGGCGCGGTGGCGCGGGTGCCACACGCGGGCGCGACGTTGCGCTTTGAAGCCGAGGTTGATGCGAGTCTGCCAGCGGCCACCGCGGCACGCATCCAGCCCGCCAAATTCCTCACCTACGCCGACGCCGGCGCGACGCAAGGGGTCTTTCGCGTCTGGCTGCGCGCGCCGGGTGCGACCCAGGCGGCGCGGCGGTCCGAATCGCTGCTGGCTGACGGTGAAGAGACCCGCTCGCGCTCGGGCAACGGTGCGGGCTCGATCATTGACGACGATCTGGCCAGCCTGGCGAATACCTGGAACGGCGAGCAGGCCCATGTGGACTGGTTCGCCGTGACGCTCGATCAGGCCGCCAGCGCATCGCGCTTCACCTACACCCACGGCCGCAACTACCACGATGGGGGCTGGTTCGACGCCCAGGCCGGCAAGCCCAGGGTCCAGATTCAGCGCAGCCTGGAGGGCCCGTGGGAAACCATCGGCGAGCTGCAAACCTACCCGGCCACCACCGCCACCGAGCCACAGGGTCTGCAGCCGGCGCAGCAGTTCGCGCTGCGCCTGGATGCACCGGTGCGCTTCATCGCCGTGCGTGTGATCGGCAAGCCGTCCAGTGGCGACCGCCCACAGCAGGCGTTTGTCACTTGCGGTGAACTGCAGGCATTTGTACTGTGAGCCACGCCGCATGTCCGCCGAGGATGGCCATGACGACCCCACTTCGACGACCCCACCTCGCGGCCAGCCTGGCGCTGGCGGCGCTGCTGGGCGCCTGCGGCTCCAGTGCCGTGGCACCGACCCCTGAGCCGCCCACCACGACGGGCCCGGCTGTCGAGGCCTGGGTCACAAGCGGGGACAAGACCCGGCTGCTGGCGCGCGAAACCGGCCTGGCCTTCAGCGCTCACGTGCCGCTGGCGGCAGTGATCGAAGTCGACGCCAGCCAGCGCTACCAGACGATGGTCGGCTTTGGCGCCTCGATCACCGATGCGTCGGCCTGGTTGATGCAGACGCGCATGAGCCCGGCGCAGCGCGAGGCGCTGCTGCAAGAGCTGTTCGGCCGCGGTGCCGACGGCATCGGCTTTGACTTCACGCGGCTGACCATCGGCGCCTCTGACTTCTCGCGCCACCACTATTCGCTGGCCGACCGGCCGGCGGGCCAGACCGATATGGCGCTGGCCAGTTTTTCCATCGAACCCAACCGCGCCGAACTGCTGCCGGTGCTCAAGCGCGCGTTGGCCATCAACCCGCGGCTGGCAGTGATGGCCTCGCCGTGGAGCGCGCCGGGCTGGATGAAGACCAACGACAGCCTGATCAAGGGCGCGCTGCGCCCCGAGATGTATGACGTCTTCTCGCGCTACCTGGTGCGCTATGTGGATGCCTATGCCGCCGAGGGCGTGCCGATCTTTGCGCTGTCGCTGCAGAACGAACCGCTCTTCGAGCCGGGTGACTACCCTGGCATGCGGCTGGATGCCCCGGCGCGAGCCAAGCTGATGGGCCAGCACCTGGGCCCGATGCTGGCCCAGCGCGGCCTGAAGACGCAGCTCATCGAGTGGGATCACAACTGGGACCGGCCCGACGAACCCCTGGCCGTGCTGGCCGACCCGCTGGCGCGCCCGTATATCGCCGGCATCGGCTGGCACTGCTACGCCGGCCAGGTGGAAGTGATGGCCAGCGTGCACAACGCCCACCCCGACAAGGACGCCTGGTTTACCGAGTGCTCGGGTGGCGAGTGGAAACCCAACTGGCCCGAGACGCTGCCATGGATGGTGCGCAATATCGTCATCGGCAGCACGCGTGGCTGGGCCAAGGGGGTGCTGATGTGGAACCTGGCGCTCGATGAAAACCACGGCCCGCACCTGGGCGGCTGCAACGATTGCCGCGGTGTCGTCACGATCGACAGCCGCACCGGTGCGGTGACGCGCAACCTCGAGTACTACGCGCTGGCGCACGCCAGCAAATTTGTGCGCCCCGGTGCGCAGCGCATCGCCTCGACGGCCGCAGTCGATGGCGTCGAGACGGTGGCCTTTCGCAACGCCGATGACGGCGGCATCGCGCTCATCGCCAGCAACCCGGCGGCCAGCGAGCGGCGCCTCTCGGTGCGCCAGGGCACGCAGGTCTTCGAGTACGCGCTGCCGCGCGAGAGCATCGCCACTTTCACCTGGAAACCGCAGCCATGAATCATTGCAAGGGAGGGCTGGTCGCGCTGGTGGCCAGCCTGATGGCGCCGCTCGCGCAAGCCGAGGTCCGGCTGGCGAATATCTTCGGCGACCACATGGTGCTGCAGCGCGAGTTGCCGATCCGCCTGTGGGGCAGCGCCCGCCCGGGCGAGGCGGTGCGCCTGGAGTTTCGCGGCCAGCGCGCCGCCACCACCGCCGATGCGGCGGGTGCCTGGTCGGTGACGCTCAAGCCCGAGCGCGCCGGTGGCCCGCACACGCTGGTGGTGCGCGCCGACAACGAGTTGCGCGTCGAGGATGTGCTGGTCGGCGAAGTCTGGGTCTGTGCCGGCCAGTCGAATATGGAGTGGTCGCTGGCACAGTCGCAGGACGGAGCGGCCGAGGTCGCGCGCGCGAATCTGCCCTGGCTGCGGCATATCGCGGTGCCCAAGCGTTTGGCGCTGCAGGCCCAGGGCGATATCGCGGCCACGCCGTGGCAGGTGGCCAGCCCGGCCACGGCCGGGGCCTTCAGCGCGGTCGGGGTCTATTTCGCCGAGCGCATCCATCGCGAGCTGGGCGTCCCCGTGGGTCTTGTCAATATGGCCTGGGGCGGCACCCATCTCGAAACCTGGAGCCGCCCGGCCGCGCTGGCCACGCACCCCGATTTTGCCGAGCTGATGCGCGCGCAGCCGGCCACGCCGGCCGAGCACCGCGCCCGGCGCGATACCACCCTGCAGGCGCAAATGCGCGCCTGGCAGCGCGACCTGCCCCCCGCCGAGCGCGACCCGGCACGCTGGATGGCGCCTGACTACAACGACAGCGCCTGGTCGGTGCTGCAAGCGCCGCAGGTGTGGGAAGAGCAGGGCCTGGCCGGCTTCGACGGCGTGGTCTGGTATCGGCGCACGCTGGACCTGACGGCCGAGCAGGCCGCACAGGCCGCGGCAGGGGCCACCGTGCACCTGGGCATGATCGACGACTGCGACGAAACCTGGCTCAACGGCCAGCGGCTCGGCGGTGTCTGCGTGTGGGACCAGCCGCGCGCCTATGCCGTGGCCCCTGGCCTGCTGAAGGCCGGGCGCAATGTGATTGCGGTGCGCGTCACCGATACCGGCGGCGCGGGCGGCTTCCATGGTGCGGCGGCGGCGATGCGGCTGGCGCTGGGTACCTCGTCGCTGCCGCTGGCGGGGCCCTGGCAGGCGCGCATCGAGGCGCCACGGATGGCGTCCGACATGGGGCCGAATGACCTGCCGGGCCTGATCTACAACGGCATGGTCGCGCCAGTGGCCGGCACCGCGATGCGCGGTGTGCTGTGGTACCAGGGCGAGAGCAATGTCGGGCGTGCCGCGCAGTATGCGCAGACCTTTCCCCTGCTCATCCGCGACTGGCGCCAGCGCTGGGGGCAGGGCGAGTTTCCGTTCTACTACGTGCAACTCGCATCCTTCTTGCCGCTGGCGCGCAATACGCTGGCCGGCAGCGACTGGGCCGAGCTGCGCGAGGCCCAGCGGCTGACGCTGGCAGTGCCGCGCACCGGCATGGCGGTGGCCACCGATATCGGCGACGAGCACGATATCCACCCGCGCAACAAGCGCGACGTGGGCGAGCGCCTGGCGTTGCTGGCGCTGAAGAACGAGCATGGGCGCAAGGGCATCGCATCCGGGCCGGTGGTGCGCTCGGTTGCAGTCCAGGGGCACGAGGTCGAGATCAGCTTCGCCGAGACCGGCGGCGGCCTGGCCGCGTACGGCGCGGCGAGAGAACCCGGCGCGGCCTTGCAAGGCTTTGCCATCGCCGATGCCAGCCAGCAGTTCCGGCCCGCCAGCGCGCGCATCGTGGGCGACAAGGTGGTGGTCTGGCGCGCCGATACGGCGCGCCCGGTGGCGGTGCGATACGGCTGGGTGGACAACCCGGCGCAGTCGAATCTGTTCAACCGCGCCGGCCTGCCGGCATCGCCGTTCCGCACCGACGACTGGCCGCTGCAGACGCGACAAATAAGATATGCGCCATAGGCGGTCACTGATACAGGGAGAGAAGATGAAAAGACGAATGGATGGCGTGCGCAAGTGGCTGGTCGGCGCGCTGCTGCTGGCCCCCGTGGCGGCGCTGCACGCCGCGCCGGCGCTGCCGCCGATCGAGCACTTTTTCCACAACCCGCAGTTCGGCAGTGCGCAGTTGTCGCCCGACGGCAAGCGCGTCGCCTTTCTGGTGGCAGCGCAGGGCGGCAAGGCGCGGCTCGCCGTGCTGGATTTGCAGACCATGAAGCCCACCGTGGCGGCGTCCTACGAAGAGGCCGATATCAGCCGCTTCGAATGGGTCAACGACCAGCGGCTGGTCTTCACACAGAGCATCGACTACCTCTGGCCCGGGCTGTTTGCCGTCAACCACGATGGCAGCGGCTACCGCCAGTTGGTGAATTCGAGCTGGTCGTTCTTCAAGGACCCGCTGCAGACGCGCGAGCTGCTGCCCGTGGGCACCGCATTGCTCGGCAGCGCGAGCCGGCAGAACAGCGACGAAGTCCATGTCATCACGGCGCGGCAGTACGACAAGAAGCGCGGCATCGACTACATCACGCTGCAGCGGCTGAATACCGTGACCGGCCGCGCGGTGGAAGTCGATACGCCCTTGCATGCGTATGGCTGGATCACCGACCCCGACGGCGCCCTGCGCATGGTGGTCACGCGCCACGGCGATGCCGGTGCCGTGCAGCTGCGCCAGGCAGATGGCAGCTGGAAGGCGGTGATGGACTTCAATCCACGCGACCCGGGCAGCAGCCATGCCGAGCCGCTCTATATCAGCCCCGAGGGCCGGCTGTACGTGCGCGCCCCGGCCAACGGCGACAAGGCCGCGGTGTACACGCTGGACATGGCCACGCTCAAGCTCAGCGACAAGCCGGTGCTGGCGTCCAAGGATTTTGACCTCAGGCCGACCTTCATTGCCAACGACGAGCGGCTGCTGGGCATCCGCTACACCATCGATGCCGAGGTCACGCACTGGATCGATCCGCAGATGAAGGCGCTGCAGGCAGCCATCGATGTGCTGCTGCCCGATACCTCCAACCGGCTCTCGGTGGCGCGGCGATCGACCACGCCCCATGTGCTGGTCGAGGCGTACTCCGACACCGAGCCCGGCCGCTCCTACGTCTATCAAACGGCGACGCGCAAGCTCACCCTGCTGGGCAGGACACACCCCGATATCAAGCCCGCCGCGATGGGCCTGATGGACATGGTGCGCTACAAGGCGCGTGACGGCCTGGAGATCCCCGCCTACCTGACGCTGCCGCGCGGCAGCGAGGCCGCGGCGCAAAAAAACCTGCCGCTCGTCGTGCTGGTGCACGGCGGGCCGATGGCACGCGGCGCCAGTTGGGGCTGGAACCCCGAGGTGCAGTTCCTGGCCTCGCGCGGCTATGCCGTGCTGCAACCCGAATTCCGCGGCGGCACCGGTTTCGGCGCGCAACATTACAAGGCCGGCTGGAAGCAGTGGGGCCTGGCCATGCAGAACGACCTCGCCGATGGCGCGCGCTGGGCCATTGCGCAGGGTATCGCCGACCCGAAACGGATCTGCATCGCGGGTGCCAGCTACGGCGGCTATGCCGCCATGATGGGCCTGGTCAACGACGCCGACCTGTTCCGCTGCGCCGTCAATTGGGTGGGCGTGACCGATATCAACCTGCTCTTCGACGTGAGCTGGAGCGACATCACCGAGGAGTTCAAGCGTTACGGCATGGCGTTGTTGGTGGGTGACCAGGCGAAGGACGCTGCGCAGTTCAAGGCCACCTCACCCCTGCAACAGGCCGCGCGCATCACCCAGCCCGTGCTGATGGCCTACGGCGAGTGGGACCAGCGCGTGCCGCAGGTGCATGGCGAGAAGATGCGCGATGCGCTCAAGCCGCACAACCCGAATGTCGAGTGGGTGGTCTACGAGAAAGAAGGCCACGGCTGGAGCAAGGTCGAGACGCGGCTGGACTTCTGGGGCCGGGTCGAAAAATTCCTGGCCCGCAACCTGGCGCCGCGCTGATCGGGGGCCGCGCCCAACGCCCCCCGCGCGCGGGCGGCGTCGATCAGCACTCGACGACATTCACCGCCAGCCCGCCGCGCGCCGTTTCCTTGTACTTGCTCATCATGTCGGCGCCGGTTTCGCGCATGGTCTTGATGACCTGGTCGAGGCTCACGAAGTGCGTGCCATCACCGCGCAGCGCCATGCGCGCGGCATTGATGGCCTTCACCGAGGCGATGGCGTTGCGTTCGATGCATGGGATCTGCACCAGCCCGCCGACCGGGTCGCAGGTCAGGCCCAGGTGGTGCTCCATGCCGATCTCGGCCGCGTTCTCGGCCTGCTCGGGGGTGCCGCCCATCACCGCGCACAAGGCGCCCGCGGCCATGCTGCAGGCCACGCCCACTTCGCCCTGGCAGCCGACCTCGGCACCGCTGAGGCTGGCGTTGCGTTTGTAGAGGATGCCGATGGCGGCGGCGGTGAGCAGGAAATCGATCACGCCGCGCTCGCTGGCCCCCGGCACAAATCGCATGTAGTAGTGCAGCAGCGCCGGGATGATGCCGGCGGCGCCGTTGGTGGGCGCGGTGACGACGCGGCCGCCGGCGGCGTTCTCTTCGTTCACCGCCAGCGCATACAGGTTCACCCAGTCGAGCACCTCCAGCGGGTCACGTGCCGGCTGGGCATGGGCGGTGAGCGCATCGTGCAGCGCCTTGGCGCGGCGCTTGACCTTGTAGCCGCCGGGCAGCACGCCTTCGGTGGCGCAGCCGCGTGCCACGCAGCCCTGCATCACGCGCCAGATATTCAAGAGGCCGGCATCGATTTCGGCGTCGCTGCGCCAGTGGCGCTCGTTGTGGCGCATCACGTCGGCGATCGAGCCGCCAAGCCCGTGCGCGCGGGCCAGCAACTCTTCGCCGCTGCGAAATGGGTGCGGCAGGATGGTGGTATCGGGGGCGATCGCCTGCTGGCGGCTGCCGTCTGCGGCCAGCTCGTCACTGACGACAAAGCCGCCGCCCACCGAGTAGTAGACGCGGTTGGCGAGCTCGGTGCCGTCGGCGCGCCAGGCGACAAGGCGCATGCCGTTGGCGTGCAACGGCAGGCCGTCGGTGGGGGAGGAGCGGCGCACGAACCTGAGGTCGCCCGGCTCGGCAAAGTCGATCTCGTGCCGGCCCAGCAGTGCCAGGCGCCGCGTGCTGCGCAGCGCCGCCAGCAGCCGCGGCACGCTGTCTATGTCCACCGTATCGGGCTCGTGCCCGGCCAGGCCCAGCAATACCGCCTTGTCGCTGCCGTGGCCCTTGCCGGTGGCGCCCAGCGAGCCGTAGAGCGAGGCCTGCACGCGCGCCGTGGCCTCGAGCAGGCCGTCGTGGGCCAGCCGCTGCGCGAATATCCGCGCAGCGCGCATCGGCCCCACCGTGTGTGAGCTGCTCGGGCCGATGCCTATCTTGAAGAGGTCGAAGACGGAGACGGCCATCGGGGGCAGTGGCGTGGCTTCAGGCCCTGTAGTGTGCCCCGGGCCGGCGCCCTGCACGCCGTGCGCGTCTCAAGCGGCGCAATGCTGGGCGATGAATTCGGCATGCGTGGGCATCACATCGCTGCATTTCCTGATGACATTTTCGATATCCGCCAGGTATTTGCGGATTTCCGCTTCCGGTCGCAAATCAACCAGCGGGTCATAGCCTCGGGGCTCGATGCCCTGGCCATTCATGACCTGGACCCAGCTCGTTTCAGAGAACAGCTCGCCACCCTCGCGAAAGACGCGGCCGCTGCTGCCATACAGGTCCATCTTGTGGCGCAACGTATCGGGGATGGACATGTCGCGGCAATGGTTCCAGAAGGGCGAATCGTCCCGGCGCGTGGCTTTGTAGTGCAGGATGATGAAGTCTCGAATCCGCTCGTACTCGAACTGAGTCTGCCGGTTGTATTCGTCGATATCCGTCTGTTCAAAGCCTGAGTTGGGAAAGAGCGAAATCATCCGCTTGATGGCGGTCTGTATGAGGTGGATATTGGTCGACTCGATGGGTTCGAAAAACCCGCTGGACAGTCCCACCGCGACGCAGTTCTTGACCCAGGTCCGCTTGCGCCGGCCTGGCACGAAGGGGATGTAGCGGGGTTCGGCCAGCGGCCTGCCGTCCAGGTTGTTCAGCAGGATCGAGGTCGCCTCGTCCTGGCTCATGAATTCGCTGGAATAGACGTGGCCGTTGCCGATGCGGTGCTGCAGCGGAATGCGCCATTGCCACCCTGCTGAATGCGCAGTCGAGCGCGTATAGGGTGTCAGTGGCGTGACCGACTCGCACGGCACCGCGATCGCCCGGTTGCAGGGCAGCCAGCGCGACCAGTCATCGTATTCAACGCCCAGCGCCTGCCCCAGCAGCAAGGCGCGTATGCCCGAGCAGTCGATGAACAGATCGCCCGAGATCTTCTCGCCACTCGCCAGCACCACCGACTCGATGAAGCCATCGGGCTCGCGCAATACGGTCTGCACGATATGGCCCTCGGTGCGCTGCACGCCGCGTGCCTCGGCATGCTTGCGCAGATACTGCGCATACAGACCCGCATCGAAATGGAAGGCGTTGAAGATGTGCGCCAGAGGCGATGTCGACATCTCTGCCTGGCGGCGCATGAACTTTGAATCCTTCGCCGCCACGACGCCGATGCACATCCGGCCGAGGTCGGGTGCAGCCCCCAACTGGCGCATCTTGAGCCAATACTGATGGCAACTCACATGATCGAGGTCGGAGCCGATCGGACTGAACCCGTGCATGTAGGACTCGCCGATCTGCCCCCAGTTGACAAATTCAATGCCCAGCTTGAATGTGCCCTTGGTGCTGCGCAGGAAGTCATCTTCGTCCAGCCCGAGAAAGTCGTTGAACGATGCGATATACGGGATGGTGGCCTCGCCCACCCCGATGGTGGCGATCTCGTCGGACTCCACCAACCTGATCTTGCAGCCTGGCAGCGCCACCTTCGACAGGAATGCGGCGCTCATCCAGCCGGCAGTGCCGCCACCGACGATGACGATCTCTTGAATACGGTTCTGCTTCATGGCGCGCGTCGAATCGGGGGGTGGCGAATCACGAATCCACGGGCCAGCTAACGGGATACCGCGCAATGCTGGGCGATATATTCCTCGTGCGTGGGCATGACATCGACGCACTTCTGGATCACGGATTCGATATTGCCCAGAAATTCCTTGATTTCGGCCTGCGGCAGCAGGTCCACGTGAGGGTGGTAGCCCTGCGGTCGAAGGCCCTGGCCATTCATGACTTGCACCCAGCTTCCCTCGGCAAACAGCTCGGCGGCTTCACGGTAGGCGCGGCCATTGCTGGCATACAGGTCCATCCGGTGCTGCAGGCTGTCTGGTATGGCCATATTGCGGCAGTGATTCCAGAACGGCGAGTCGGTTCGCTGCGTGGCCTTGTAATGCAGGATGATGAAGTCGCGAACGCGTTCGTACTCGAACTGAATCTGGCCGTTGTATTCGTCAATGTCGGCCTGATGGAAGTCGGAATTCGGAAACAGGCTGATGACACGGCCGATGGCGGACTGGATCAGGTGGATATTCGTGGACTCTATGGGCTCGAAGAAGCCGCTCGACAAGCCCACCGCCACGCAGTTCTTGACCCAGGTCTTCTTGCGCCGCCCCGGCACGAATGGGATATAGCGCGGCTCGGCCAACTGCTTGCCGTCAAGATGGTTCAGCAGGATCGAGGTGGCCTCGTCCTGGTTCATGAACTGGCTGGAATAGACATGGCCGTTGCCGATGCGGCTCTGCAGCGGGATGCGCCATTGCCAACCTGCGGAATGTGCAGTGGCACGCGTATACGGCAGCAGCGGCGAAACCGACTCGCAAGGCACGGCGATGGCGCGATCGCACGGCAGCCAACGCGACCAGTCGTCATACGGCACGCCCATCGCATCGCCGATCAGCAGGGCACGCGTGCCCGAGCAGTCGATGAAGAAGTCGCCGGTGATCTTCTCGCCGCTCGCCAGCACCAGGGATTCGATGAAGCCGTCGGCTTCGCGCAGCACGGTCTGCACGATCCGTCCTTCGGTGCGCACCACGCCGCGTGCTTCTGACAGTCCCCTCAGGTACTGGGCGTAGAGGCCGGCGTCAAAGTGAAATGCGTTGGCGATTTCGCCCAGCGGCGAATTCGGCATGTCCGGCACGCTGCGCATATACCTGGCTTGCCGGCATGCCGCGGTGTTGATCGAATACCGGTCGAGCTCGGCGGCCTGACCGAGCCGCCGCATCTTGAGCCAGTAGTGGTGGCAGCTGATATTTTCCAGGCTTGCACCGATCGTGCCGAAGCCGTGGATGTAGGCCTCGCCCACCTGCCCCCAGTTGACGAATTCGATGCCCAGTTTGAAGGTGCCCTGGGTGCGCCTCAGGAACTCGTCCTCGTCGAGTTCCAGCAGGCCGTTGAAGGCCTTGATGGTGGGGATGGTGGCCTCGCCAACGCCGATGGTCGCGATCTCGTCAGACTCGACCAGCCGGATGCGGCAGGCATTGCCCATCACCTTTGAAAACGCCGCGGCGGTCATCCAGCCGGCGGTTCCGCCACCCACGATGACTACGTCTCTGACTGGTGCGGCACCCATACAGCCTTCCTGAACTATCTGCCTGTCATTGTCCCAACGAAAAAGTCTGCCGGACACTGGGGCGACCCAGTACCCGGCAGACTCATCTTTCAGGCCGCTGCCCAAGCAGCGGCGGATCTAGAGCCGCGCCAGATCAGAACTTGTAGCCGACCCCGAGCCCGACCTGGCGGCCGAACTTGCGGATCTCGTAGGGCACCAGCGCCAGCGGATCCGGGTTCGCACCCTGTGCACCGATCGACTTCTGGGTCACCAGGGCGGCATCGGTCACATTGTTCAACTGCAGCGTGACCGACAGCCCCTTGAGCAGGCCGGTGTCGACGGCATAGCCGAACTGGAGGTTGACCAGGTTTTCAGCGCTCGTCTTGGTGTAGTTCGTGGTGTAGTCCCAGTTGCGGGTCTGCGCCAGGAACGGCGAACGGTGCGTCTTGTTGATGCGCGCCGAGAAACCATTCTTCTCGTAGAAGGCAGTCAGGCTCGTGGTAAAGCCCGACAGGCCCTCCAGGGGCTGGCTCGGATTGTTCTGCGCATGGATCGAACTGGTGACCTGGCTGCCGGAGGCGACGAGGCCGAAGCCGTCCAAGACCGGGCTCAGCATCTTGCCTTCGATCGCACCCGAGAGCTCGACCCCTTCGACACGACCGCCGTCGCCATTGGCGGGCGCATTTACCAGCACCATGTTGGTGATGGGGATCAGCGCGGGGTCATGCGGAACGTTGGAGAAGTCGCGCTGGATTCGCTGCGTATAGATATTGCTCAGCAGCTTCTTGTGGTAATACGCCAGCGCCACGTAGCTCTGCTTGCCGAAATATTTCTCCAGCGAGACATCGACCGAATTGGCGCGCCACGGCTCGAGCTCAGGATTGCCTGAGGTGCTGACGGTCCAGTTTGCCGGCCCCGAGGTGGCATTGGCGGTCGCCGGTTTCAGCGATGCCGAGGTGCCCGCCCGCATATCGTTGATTTCGGGGCGCACCATCGTCCGGGCCAGGCCGAAACGCAGGTACATGTTGCTCTTCATGTCAACCACGAGATTCAGGCTGGGCAGGAAATCGCTGTAGCTCTTGCCGCCCGAGATCTGCCGCAGGTTCGTCACGGTGTCCTGGCTCGCGCCGCCCAGCCACGACCACCCGGTCGAATTCTGCGAAGTGCGGACGAATTGCGTGCCGACGTTGCCACGCAGGCCCAGGCCGCCGAGTTCGGTATCGATATCCGCCTTGACGTAGGCGGTGGTGACCTTCTCGTGCACGCTGGAATCGCTGGTCGTGGTCAGCCACAGGGCCTGCGCTGAATTGAAGAAGCCACTGGTGGCCAGGGCCTCGGCGTCGATCGAAAGCACGGGCGGCACGCCATACGCCGACAGATCGGCCGGGGTGCGCAAATAGGCCGCCGGCACGGTATTGATGAAGTTGCCTGCGGCATCCTTCTTCATTCGGGTATCGAACTGGTTCTTCTGCACCGTCTTGTCGCGCTGGCTGTAATTCACGCCAAAGTCCACGCTGCTGAAGATCCCGTCCATGCTGCGCTTGGCCGAGAACCGGAACGACTTGATGTCGTCATCGGTGTGCGGCTTGCGGATCGGGCCGGCCCAGCCCGAAGTGGCGCTGCCGCCGACAAAGCCGAACGGATCGCCGATCCTGACGGCAGCGGGGTCGACCAAGCTGGTGGCGCCGGCCGGCGTGATCTTCATCAGCACATCGGGATCGGCGCCCGGGGCCACGAAGTTGAAGGTGCCGCGGGTAAATTTACCGTCCGCAAAACGAGACGCATAGGCCTCATAGAAGCTCTCGTCGCGCTTGTTGCTGGAGAAGCTCAGGTCGGCCACCGCAGTCCAGGTGCTGCCGAGCTTCAATGAGGTATTCCAGCCGATGGCGGATGTCTGATCCGTGCGATTGGTGGTGTTGTTGAAGCCGGCATTGGAGATGTGGTCCATCGTGCCGCTGGTCACGATGGTGTTGTTGCCGACCTGCTGCGTCTTGACGTTGGAGAAGACCGGCCGCTCGTCGGGGTTGCCACTCCAGATACCGTTGTACAACTCGGCCTGGAAGCCGCTGCTCACGGTGCGCGACTTGAACTTGGAATAGAACAGGTCGACCTGGCTGTGCAGATCCTTGTTCGGCTTGTATTCAAGCGTGGCCATCAGGCCGTCGCGGATATTGCTCTTGGTTTCGGCGAAGACTTCAAAGCGCTGCGGAAAGGCCGCATACGTCTTGGCGGCGAGGCTGCCACCGACCTGTTGCAGGGGCAGGCCGACTGCCGGTACCGGGCACCAGCTTTCGGGGACGGCCTTGATGCACTCCGGGTTGTTATACGGATTCGTATATTCGTTGATCCGGTTGGAGACCGTCTGCGCCGGCGAATCCAGGTGGGCATAGCCCAGCGATACACCGATCGTGCGGTCGGCAAACTGGTCCACATAGGACATGCTGAAGCGCTTGCCCACGGTCGAGCCACCGCCAGCGACCGCCTGGTTGTGGGAATTGGTCGACATGTTGGTATTGACCGAAACCCGGCGTCCGCTCAGATCCAGCGGCTTGAGCGTGCGGATATCCACCGTGCCAGACAGACCCTGGCCGACCAGGGCCGCATCCGGCGTCTTGTACACCAGCAGGTTGCTCACCAGTTCCGAGGGGAATTGGTCGAACTCGACGGCGCGCCCGTCATTCGAGCTGACCATTTCGCGGCCATTCATCACCGCGCCGCCGTATTTCGGCCCCAGGCCGCGGATGTTGATGAAATCGATGCGGCCGCTCGCGCCACGCTGGCCGGTGACGCCAGGCAGGCGTGCCAGCGACTCGGCCACGCTGGACTCGGGCAGCTTGCCGATATCCTCCGACGAGATCGACTCGACGATGGAATCGGAGTTGCGCTTGGTGGCGATCGAGGTCTCGATGCTGCGCCGGATGCCGGTGATGACGACGGTCTGCGATTCATCGGCAGCGGGCGCCTTGGGCGCCTGCTGCGCCTGCGCAGAGGCCGCGGCCATCAGCAGGGTCGCGCAAGCCGCAGCCACCGGGGTGGCGCGGAATGAGGCTCGGGGGGCGGGGCGGCGGGGTGCGGAAGAGATGGCGGTCACTGGCGTGCTCCTGGGGGGGTGTCTGGGGTGGGCAACTGGTCGTCACGGCATGGCAGCCCAGTGTTGACAGCGCTTTCAGAATTATTGGCGATTCGTGAACAACCTGAATCCCGCATTAACCCTTGGCGTGGTTTCTTAACAAATCGGCAGGCGGGCGCCGGGGCGCCGGGCCTGCGGGGGCGGCCTCAACCCTGCGGGCCAGCCATGGGCGGGCACGCGCAGAACAGGTTGCGGTCGCCCCAGACGTTGTCCACGCGCCCCACCGGTGACCAGTATTTCTGCCGCCGCAGCCCGGGCACGGGATAGGCGGCGTCCTCGCGCGTGTAGGGGTGGGGCCAGGCGGCCGTGAGCAGCGAGGCTGCGGTGTGGGGCGCGTGCAACAGTGGGTGGTCGTCCTTCGGCCAGACGCCGGCCTCGACTTGGGCAATCTCGCGGCGGATGGCGATCATGGCGTCGCAAAAACGGTCCAGCTCGGCCAGCGGCTCGCTTTCGGTGGGCTCCACCATCAGCGTGCCGGCGACCGGGAAGCTGAGCGTGGGCGCATGAAAGCCGTAGTCGATCAGGCGCTTGGCGACATCCTCGGCGCTGACGCCGGCGGCGTCTTTCAGGCCGCGCAGGTCGAGGATGCATTCATGCGCCACGCCGCCGCCCTTGAGCGCGGCGTTGCCGCCTGAATAGAGCACGGGGTAGTGGTCGGCCAGACGGGCGGCGATGTAGTTGGCGCTGAGGATGGCCACCTCGGTGGCGCTGCGCAGGCCCTCGGCGCCCATCATGCGGCAGTACATCCAGCTGATCGGCAGCACGGCGGCGTTGCCCAGCGGGGCGGCACTCACGGCGCCCACCGATTGCGGGCCGCCCAGTCCCGCCGTGCGGTGCGCTGGCAGGAAGGGCACCAGATCGGCCACCACCGCCACCGGCCCCACGCCGGGCCCGCCACCGCCGTGCGGGATGCAGAAGGTCTTGTGCAGGTTGAGGTGGCTCACATCGCCGCCAAATTCGCCCGGCGCGGCGACGCCGACGAGCGCGTTCATATTCGCGCCGTCGACATAGACGCGGCCGCCATGGCGGTGCACCAGTTCGCACAATTCCTTGACCCGCACTTCGAAGACGCCGTGCGTGCTGGGGTAGGTGATCATCACCGCGGCCAGGTTCGCGCTGTATTTCTCGCACTGGGCCTGCAGGTCGTCCATATCGACGTTGCCCATGGCGTCGCAAGCGGTCACGACCACGCTCATGCCGGCCATTTGCGCGCTCGCCGGGTTGGTGCCGTGCGCCGAGGCGGGGATCAAGCAGATCTTGCGCTGGCCTTGGCCTCGGCTCTCGTGGTAGGCCTTGATCACCAGCAGCCCGGCGTATTCGCCCTGCGAGCCGGCGTTGGGCTGCAGGCTGACGCCGGCATAACCCGTGGCCTGTGCCAGCCAGGCGCAGAGCTGGTCATTGAGCGCCCAATAGCCCGCCAATTGATCGCGCGGCGCAAACGGGTGCACCTGGGCAAATTCGGGCCAGGTGATGGGGACCATCTCGCTGGTGGCGTTGAGCTTCATCGTGCACGATCCGAGCGGGATCATGCTGCGGTCCAGCGCCAGGTCCATGTCACTCAGGGAGCGGATATAGCGCAGCATTTCCGTCTCGCTGTGGTGCGTGTTGAACACCGGGTGAGTGAGGAAAGGGCTGGTGCGGCGAAGCGCGGGCGGGATCAGGCTGTCGATGCCCTGGTCGTACGCCGCCACCTCCGGCAGCGCCTGCCCGGGCTGGGCGAAGAGCTGCCACAAGGCGCGCAGGTCGTCACGCGTCGTGGTCTCGTCGAGCGCGATGCCGGTCATGGTGTCGCCCCACTCCGCGAAGCGCCGCAGGTTCATGCCCGCAGCGCGGGCGCGCGCCGCGATCTCGGCGGTGGCGGCGCCGGTCTCGATGCAGATGGCGTCGAATGCGGTCTGGCTGCGCACGGCCACGCCCATCTCGCGCAGCCCCTGGGCCAGCAGGGCGGTATAGGTGGCGATACGTTGCGCTATGCGCTTCAGGCCCGCCGGGCCGTGATAGACGGCATACATGCTGGCCATCACCGCCAGCAGCACCTGCGCCGTGCAGATATTGCTGGTGGCCTTTTCGCGGCGGATGTGCTGCTCGCGGGTTTGCAGCGCCAGGCGGTAGGCCGGGGCGCCGTGCGAGTCGACGCTCACGCCCACCAGCCTGCCGGGCAGGCTGCGCTTGAATTCGTCGCGGCAGGCCAGGTAGGCGGCGTGCGGGCCGCCGCCGCCCATCGGCACGCCGAAGCGTTGCGTCGTGCCCAGCGCGATATCGGCACCGAGTTCACCCGGCGGCACGATCAGCGTCAGCGCCAGCAGATCGGCGGCCACGATGAAGGCGGCCTGGTGGGCGTGGATGCGTGCGGCGTCGTCACGCACATCATGCAGGCTGCCGTCGGTGGTGGGCATCTGCACCAGCACCGCGAAATAGTCGCCGCCGGCGATGAGGTCGTCCCATTCCTGGGCCGAGTTGGCCAGCACCACCTTCAGCCCCAGCGGCGCGGCGCGCGTGCGGATGACCTCGATGGTCTGCGGATGGCAATCGCCGGCGACCACGAAGTTGTGGCTCTTGCTCTTGACGCTGCGCCGCGCCAGTGTCATCGCTTCGGCCGCGGCGGTGGCTTCATCAAGCATGCTGGCGTTGGCGATGGCCATGCCGGTGAGATCGCAGACCATGGTCTGGAAATTGACCAGCGCCGCCATGCGGCCCTGGCTGATCTCGGCCTGGTACGGCGTATAGGCCGTGTACCAGGCCGGGTTCTCCAGGATATTGCGCAAGATGACGCCAGGCGTGTGCGTGCCGTGGTAGCCCTGGCCGATGAAGCTCTTGAGGACCTGGTTGCGCGCCGCCAGTGCCTTGAGCTCGGCCAGCGCCTGCGCCTCGCCCACCGGCGCCGGCAGCGCCATCGGCTGGCCGCGCGCGATGCTGCGCGGCACGATGGCATCGATCAGCGCACGCCGCGAGGCAGCGCCGATGACCGACAGCATGTGCTGCTCGTCGGCGTCGCTGGGCCCGATATGACGGGTGGCAAATTCAGTGTCGTTTTCGAGTTCGGCCAGCGGCTGGCGTGCGGACATCAACATGGGCATTTCCGGGCAATCGATCGGGGGCTGGGGGCCATCACAGGTTCTTCAGCAGCGCGTCGTACGCCGGCGGGTCCATCAACTGCTCGAACTCGGCCATGTGCGCGATGCGCACCTTGAAGAACCAGCCGTGGCCCAGCGGGTCGGTATTGGCCAGTGCCGGGTCGCTGCGCAGGCCTTCGTTGACCTCGACCACTTCGCCGCTCACCGGCATGAAGATATCGGCGGCCGCCTTGACCGATTCGACGACGCCGGCGACGTCGCCCTTCTTGTAGCTGCGGCCGACCTCGGGCAGCTCGACGAACACCACGTCGCCCAGCGCGTCCTGCGCGTGGTGCGTGATGCCGACGATGGCGGCCTCGTGATCCTCGATATTGACCCACTCGTGGTCAGGCGTGTACATGGTGGTCATGGGCAGGGCTCCTCGGCTGCGGTGGCTGCGCGCTGGCTCAGCGCTGGTAACGGTGGGGGGTGAAAGGCATGGGTGAGACGCGCATCGGCAGGCGCTTGCCGCGCACCTCGGCAAAGACTTCGTGGTGCACTTGCGCGTGGTCCAGTGGCAGGTAGGCCATGGCGATGGGCTGGTTGACGGTGGGCGCCAGCGTGCCGCTGGTCACGGTGCCGAGCTTGCGGCCGTGGGCATCGACGATGGGCGTGCCTTCGCGCACGGGTGCGCGCTCCAGGCCGACCAGGCCCACGCGTTTGCTGGGCGCGCCGCCGGCCAGGTGGCGCTCGATGGCCGCCGCGCCGGGATAGCCGCCGGCGCGCGCCCCGCCAGGGCGGCGCACCTTCTGGATGGCCCAGCCGAGGCCGGCTTCGACCGGGCTGGTGGTCTCGTCGATATCGTGGCCGTAGAGGCACAGGCCGGCTTCCAGCCGCAGCGTATCGCGCGCGCCCAGGCCGGCAGGCCCGACCTCGGGTTGCGCGAGCAGGGCTTGCGCCAGCGTCATGGCATGCTCGGCGGGCACCGAGATCTCGAAGCCATCTTCGCCGGTATAGCCCGAGCGGGTGACGAAGCAGGGCACGCGGGCCAGGCTGAATACGCCGCCGCTCATGAAGACGAGTTGCGCCACGCTGCCGTTGAGGCGGGCCAGTACATCCACCGCCTTTGGCCCTTGCAGCGCCAGCAGGGCCCGCTCGGGCATCGGCACGACCTGGCAGCGGTGGCCGATATTCGTCGTCAGGTGCCGGATATCGGCCGCCTTGCAGCCGGCATTGACGACGAGAAACAGGTCGCCGAAGGCAGCGCGCGCGTCGGCCGGCGGCCGCGTCACCATCAGGTCGTCGAGCAAGCCGCCGCTGCTGTTGGTAAAAAATGCATAGCGCTGCTTGCCCGCGCCCAGGTCCATCACGTCCACCGGCACCAGGGTTTCAAGTGCGGCGGCGGCATCGGCGCCGAGCAGCCGCAACTGGCCCATGTGCGAGACATCGAACAGCGCCGCCGAGTCGCGGCACTGCTTGTGCTCGGCGATCAGCCCCGCCGCGTACTGCACCGGCATCGCATAGCCCGCAAACGGCACCATGCGGGTGCCCAGGCGCACGTGCAGATCGTGCAGCGGGGTCTGGAGCAGGGGGGCGTCGGACATGGCGGACTCCTTCAAGGGCATGGTTCCAGGCACCGCACGAGCCGGTGCGCCACTGAACAAGGCCCTCGCTGTCCGCTTTACCTGAGAGATTCGGCCACGCCCACTTCCATGACGGATCGGCGCGCCTTGCCCCTTCGGTGGGCCACCAGCGGCGGCCTCTCTCCAGTGAGGAAAAAAAGTCAGTCCTTTTGCCTGAGCGTTCGGGTGATCTCGATCTGCCCCTGCGCCTTCGGCGGCTCCGCGAGCGGAACTCTCTCCTGACAAAATGCAGTGTAGCAGCGGGCAACGCACTTCCGGCGGGCTGTATGCAGAGGCATCATGCGCGGCGTGCTACTGGGAGCCTGCATGACCGCCGACGACATGACGAAACTGCTGATGGCGCACCGCTCCATCCGCCAGTACCACGACCGACCGGTCGCGCCCGAGCTGATCGACCGCGTGTTGAATGAATCGTTTGCGGGCTCGTCGTCCAGTGGCAACCTGAATATGGTGTCGGTCATCAAGACTTCGGACGCCGCGCGCAAGGCCCACCTGTGCGGGCTGCACTTCGACCAGCCCATGGTGCTGCAGGCGCCGCTGGTGCTGACCTTCTGCGCCGATACCCATCGCACCCGGCAGTGGCTGGCGCAGCGCGGAGCGCGGCTGAATTTCGGCAACCTCATCAGCTGGCACGTGGCCGCCTTCGACGCCATCATCCTGGCGCAGACGGCGGCGCTGGCGCTCGAGAGCCACGGCCTGGGCATCTGCTACATGGGCACCACGCTACACCGCATGGGCCAGATCGCCGACTACCTGGAGTGCCCGGATCATTGCCTGCCGGTGACGAGCATGGTGGTGGGCTGGCCGGCCGAGGCGCCGGCGCAGCGCGACCGCCTGCCGGGCGAAGCGTGGATCCACGACGAGCGCTACCAGCGGCCGGGCCCGGCCGATATCGATCGCCTGTTCGGGGCCCGTGAAACCCACGGCTGGAACCGCTACCGCAGCATGGGCGCCGAGATGGTGCGCAAGATGGACGAGATGGGCCTGACCTCGCTGGCGCAGTACTACACCAGCGATATCAAATATGCGCCGCAGGTCTTCGAGCGCGATTCACGGGAACTGCGCGATCTGCTCGAGGCCAAGGGTTTCCTGCCGTAGTCGTTAGAGTTGCCGCCATGGCCGACGATATCTCCACGCTGCGCCGCATCCTCAAGGCCTGCCACACCATCGCGGTGGTGGGCCTGTCAGCCGAGTGGCACCGGCCGAGTTACTTTGCCGCCAAGTACATGCAGCAGCATGGCTACCGCATCGTGCCGGTGAACCCGCGCTATCCGGAGATCCTGGGCGAGCGCTGCTATGCGCGGCTGGAGGACATCCCGTTTGCGGTGGACATGGTCGATATCTTTCGCAAGCCGGCCGACGTGCTGCCGATCGCGGCCAGTGCGGTGGCCATCGGTGCCAAATGCCTGTGGCAGCAACTCGGCGTGGTGAACCTCGAGGCCGATGCCCTGGCCCGCGCGGCCGGCCTCGATTCGGTGCTGGACCGCTGCGTCAAGATCGAACATGCGCGCCTGTTCGGCGGCCTGCACTGGGCCGGCGTGAATACCGGCGTCATCTCGGCCAAGAGACCCGAGTGAGGGCCCGCGTGAGCGACCGCATATTCCGCCCCGAGACGCTGGCCATCCACGCCGGCCAGATCCCCGACGCCGCCACCGGCGCGCGCGCGCTGCCGATCTACCAGACCACGAGCTTCGTCTTTGACAGCGCCGAGCATGCGGCCAGCCTGTTCAACCTGCAAACCTTCGGCAACGTCTATTCACGCCTCTCCAACCCCACGGTGGCGGCGCTGGAAGAACGCGTGGCCGCGCTCGAAGGCGGCCGCGCGGCGGTGGCCAGTGCCTCGGGCATGGCGGCGCAGACGATGGCGCTGATGACGATCCTGCAGGCCGGCGACCACGTGGTGGCGGCCGGCGCGCTGTACGGCGGCAGCGTGACGATGCTGGCGGTGAGTTTGAAGAAATTCGGCATCGAGACCACCTTCGTCGATGCCACGCAGGCCGATGCCTATGCCGCCGCGATGCGCCCAAATACGCGCGCGGTATTTGCCGAATCGCTGGGCAACCCGAGCCTGGTGGTGCTGGATATCGCCGCCGTGGCCGCGGTGGCGCATGCCCACGGCGTGCCGCTGGTCATCGACAACACGGTGCCCAGCCCGCTGCTGTGCAACCCCCTGGCGCTGGGCGCCGATATCGTCGTGCACAGCGCCACCAAATACCTGGCTGGCCACGGCACCACGCTGGGCGGCGTGGTGGTGGAGAGCGGCAAATTCCCGTGGGACAACGGCAAATTCCCCGGCATGACCGAGCCTTCACCCGGCTACCACGGCGTGCGGTTCTACGAGACCTTTGGCGACTTCGGCTTCACCATGCGCTGCCGCATGGAAGCGCTGCGCGTCTTCGGCGCCGCGCTGGCGCCGATGAGCGCATGGCAGATCCTGCAAGGCGTGGAGACGCTGCCGCTGCGCATGGAGCGCCACTGCAGCAATGCGCTCAAGGTGGCCGAGTTTCTGCGCGCGCACCCTGCGGTGGGCTGGGTCAACTACCCGGGCTTGCCCGAGCACCCGCAACACGCCTTGCTGATGCGCCAGATGCGTGGCGGCTCGGGCCTGCTGGCTTTTGGTGTGGGCGGCGGCGCCGAGCGCGGCGTGACCTTCATCGAGAGTGCGCAGTTCATGAGCCACCTGGTCAATATCGGCGATACGCGCACGCTGATCAGCCACCCGGCAAGCACCACCCACCGCCAGCTCGACGCAGCACAGCAAGCCGCCGCCGGGGTGCGGCCGGACATGATCCGCATCTCGGTCGGGCTGGAGCATATCGACGACATCCTGTGGGATATTGACCAGGCACTCGCAGCCGCGAGCGTGTAGCGATCACAACCAGGAGTTCGAAGTGGCGGCCTACATCTATGTCAACGTTGAAGTCACCGACCTCGCGGGCTACGAGACCTATCGGCTGCAGGTGCCCGCCCTGGTGGCGGCGCACGGCGGCCGCTACCTGGCGCGCGGCGGCGCTTGTGAAGTGCTGGAAGGCGATGCCGTGCTGCACCGGCAGGTGATCCTGGAGTTTGCGGATATGGCGCACCTCAAGGCCTTCTACAACTCGCCGCAGTACCGGCCGCTGAGGGCCATCCGCCAGGCCGCTTCGCGCGGCAGCGTGATTGCGGTCGAGGGCGTCGCGCCGCCAGTCGGTGCCTGAGGGCGGCATGAATATCTACGACGAGCAACTGGGCCAGAACGCGGCCAATTTCGCGGCGCTCTCGCCGGTGAGTTTTGTCGAACGCAGCGCCGAGGTATTTGGCGATCTGCCGGCCGTCGTGCACGGCGCGCGCCGCTATACCTGGGCGCAGACGCGCGAGCGCTCGGCGCGGCTGGCGGCGGCGCTGGGTGCGCTGGGCGTGAGGCGCGGCAGCACGGTGAGCGTGATGCTGCCCAATACGCCCGAGATGGTGGAGGCGCACTACGCGGTGCCGGCGCTGAACGCCGTGCTGCATGCGCTGAATACGCGGCTGGACGCACCGCTGCTGGCCTGGCAGATGAACCACTGCGAAGTGCAGGTGCTGATCACCGACCGCGAATTTGCGCCCGTCATGGCGCAGGCCCTGCGCATCCTGCGCAGCGAGCACGGCCGCACCCCGGTGGTCATCGACGTGGCCGACAGCGAATACGGCGGCCCCGGCGAGCCAATCGGCGCGCATGAATACGAAGCGCTGCTGGCCGCCCATGCGCCGCTGGCGCAACTGCCAGGCCCGGCCGACGAGTGGGACGCCATCGCCGTGAGCTATACCAGCGGCACCACCGGCGACCCCAAGGGCGTGGTCACCCACCACCGCGGCGCCTACCTGAATGCGGTGTGCAACGCGGCGACCTGGACGATGCCGCACTTTCCACGCTACCTGTGGACGCTGCCGATGTTTCACTGCAACGGCTGGTGCTTTCCGTGGACGGTGGCGATGCTCGGCGGTACCCACGTCTGCCTGCGCAAGGTGGAGGCGCAGGCGATCTTTGCCGCCATGCGCGAGCATGGTGTGGACCACTACTGCGCCGCGCCCATCGTGCACAACCTGCTCATCAATGCACCGGCGGCGTGGCGCGCCGGCATCACGCACACGGTGCGTGCCATGGTCGCCGGCGCCGCGCCGCCGGCGTCGATGATCGAGGGCATGTCCGCGATGGGTTTCGACATCACGCACACCTATGGCCTGACCGAGGTTTACGGGCCGGCTTCGGTGGCGGTGAAGCGCGCCACGTGGGCCCCGTGCAGCCTGTCGGAGCAGGCCCGCCTGAACGGCCGCCAGGGCGTGCGCTACATGCTGCAAGAAGGCATGACCGTGCTCGACCCCGAGACGCTGGCCGAGACCCCGGCCGATGGCCAGACCATGGGCGAAATCATGTTCCGCGGCAATATCGTGATGAAGGGCTACCTGAAGAACCCGGCGGCCAGCGCCGCCGCCTTTGCCGGTGGCTGGTTCCATACCGGCGACCTGGCGGTGATGGAGGGTGACCGCTACGTCAAGATCAAGGACCGCAGCAAGGACATCATCATCAGCGGCGGCGAAAATATCAGCAGCCTGGAGGTCGAGGACGCGCTCTACCGCCACCCCGCCGTGCTGGCGTGTGCGGTGGTGGCGCGGCCCGACCCGAAGTGGGGCGAGACGCCTCTGGCGTATGTCGAGATCAAGGCCGATGCCGCCGTCAGCGCCGAAGAACTGGTGGCGCACTGCAGGGGCCTGCTGGCCGGCTACAAGGTGCCGCGCGAGATCCGCTTCGAGCCGATCCCCAAGACCAGTACCGGCAAGATCCAGAAGTTTGCGCTGCGCGAGCGGGCGCGCTCGTCGTCCGCGATCGAATGAGGAGAGCCGTGACCATGCCCAACGAACCCCTGGTGCTGCACGAGCAGGATGCGCGCGGCGTCGTCACGCTCACGCTGAACCGGCCGCAGGCCTACAACTCGCTGTCCGAAGAAATGCTGGCGGCGCTGCAGGCGGCGCTGGAGGGCGTGGCCGGCGACGACAGCGCGCGGGCGGTGGTCATCGCCGCGGCGGGCAAGGCCTTCTGTGCCGGGCACGACCTCAAGGAGATGCGTGCCGAGCCGTCGCTGGCCTACTACGAGAACCTGTTCGCGCACTGCGGGCGCGTGATGATGGCGATCCAGCACCTGCCGGTGCCGGTGATCGCGCGCGTGCAGGGCACCGCCACGGCGGCGGGCTGCCAGCTGGTGGCGATGTGCGACCTGGCGGTGGCCGCGCGCGAGGCCCGCTTTGCCGTCAGCGGCGTCAACCTCGGGCTCTTCTGCGCCACGCCCGGGGTGGCGCTGTCGCGCAACCTGCCGCGCAAGTTTGCTTTCGAGATGCTGGTCACCGGCGACTTCATCAGCGCTGAAGAGGCGCGCGAAAAGGGGCTCGTCAACCGGGTCGCCGATGCCGCGCAACTGGATGCCGCGGTGGAGGCGCTGGTGGCCCGCATCGTGGGCAAGCCGCGCGTGGCCCTGGCGATGGGCAAGGCGCTGTTCTATCGCCAGATCGAGGCCGGCATCGAGGCCGCCTATGGCGACGCCGGCAAGACGATGGCCTGCAACATGATGGACGGCACGGCGCTCGAGGGCGTGCAGGCCTTCATCGAAAAGCGGCCGCCGCGCTGGCCGGCCTGAAGCAAGACGTGAGCTGCCCGCATGGACATGAAGACTGGAGATACCCGATGAAGTTGACCTACCCGCGATCGACCCGCCGCGCCTTGCTGGCGGCGGCCTGCGCCACGCTGGCCGGCCCGGCGCTGGCCCAGGTGGGCCAGGTCGGCGACAGGGCCATCCGCTTCATCCTGCCCAACGCCACCGGCTCGGGCGTGGACGCCATCACGCGCACCGCGCAGCCGGCGCTGGCGCGCGCGCTGGGCCTGCCGGTGGTGGTGGAAAACCAGCCCGGTGCCGGCGGCATCGTCGGCGTGCAGGCGCTGACGCGTGCGGCACCGGATGGCATGACGCTCGCTGTGGTATCGAACAACGTGGTCATCTTCCCCAGCGTGTACAAGACGCTGCCGTTCGATATCCAGGCCGATATCACGCCGATCGCGATCGTCGGTTTCACGCCCATCGTGCTGGTCGTCCACCCCAAGGTACCGGCACAGAATTCGCGCGAATTTGCGGCGCTGCTGAAATCCCGGCCCGGCGAAATCAACTACGCCTCGGGCGGCAACGGCACCATCCTGCACCTGGCCGCCGAGATGTATGTGGACGAGGCCGGCGCCAAGGCCACCCATGTGCCCTACAAGGGGGTGGGCCCGATGCTGACCGACCTGATCGGCGGCCAGGTGCAGTTCGCCACGGCGGCGCTGCCCAGCGTGCAGCCGCATCTCAAGTCGGGCGCGCTGCGCGCCATCGGGGTGGGCTCGGCGCAGCGCCTGGCGGCCGCGCCCGAGATCCCGACGCTGGCCGAGCAGGGCATGCCGGGCTACCTGGTCGAGGGCTGGTTTGCGGTGGTCGGCCCGAAGGGGATGCAGGCCGCCGACGTGAGGCGCGTGCATGCGGCGGTGAGCGCCGCCTTCGCCGACCCGGCGGTGAGGGAAGCGATGGCCAAACAGGGCAACGTGATCAACGTCAGCAGCACGGAGCACGCGCGCGAGTTCTTCAAGAGCGAGATGGCCAAGTACGCGCGGCTGGTGAAGAAGGCCGGCATCGAGTTGCAGTAGTTGCAGTCGCCGGGTTCAGCGCGGCGCGGCCTGCTTCAACAGCATCGCGATGCGCTGCGCCACCTGCAGGGTCGGCATGCCATAGGCAAAGCGCGTCAGCAGTTCGCCTTGCGGCCCGAGCAGGAACATGCCCACGGTGTGATCCACCGTGTAGTAGTTCGAAGCCGGCGCCCCCGGCTCGCGGATGACCTCGTAGTGCACCTTGAAGCTGCGGGCGGCGTGGCGGGTGAGCTCGGCGCTGCCGCGCAGGCCGAGGATGCGCGGGTCGAAGGCGGCGGTGTAATCGCGCACCACCTCGGCGCTGTCGCGGTCGGGGTCGACGGTGATGAAGACCGGCTGCAGCCGGTGCGCCTGGGTGCCCAGGGTCTGCAGGATCTCTTTCATTTGGAGCAAGGTCGTCGGGCAGACGTCGGGGCAGCCGACATAGCCGAAGGTGACGAGCTGGAAACGGCCGCGGAAATCGTCGCTCGTCACGGCGCGGCCGCCCGGCCCCTGCAGCAGGTAGCGCGGGCCCGGCGCGGGCGAGCCCGGCAACCCGTCGCCACCGTTGTCCTGGCTCAGCGCGGGCCGCACGAGCAGGCACAGTGCCAGCAAGGCCGCATCCCGGCGCAGGCGGCCCCGTGGGCTCATTTCATTTCGACGCCGACGCCGGCGCCGGCGGCGCTGCGGGCAGCGCCGTGCGCAGGCGCTGGGTCACTTCATCCAGCCGTGCGGTGGACGCCTGGCGGCCCGGGCAGGGCGTGCCCCGGCTGTGCGCGGCAAAGGCGTCCTGCGTGCCATCTTCGTAGGCCTGGCCATAGGCGCGGGTCTTGGGCGCATGGTTGAGCATCAGCACCTTGACCCACGCCGCCAGGTCCTTGTCGGCACAGGCCAGGGCCTGGCCATTGAGCCGGCCCAGGTCCTGCACCGCCGCCAGGGCGGCTACCGCGGGGTCGGCAGCGCGCGCGCCCAGCGCCAGACCGAGGCCGATGCAGGCCAGGGCGGCGGTTGTCTTGATGGAAATCGAGTTCATGGCTGTTGGCGACGCATGATGAAGATGAAGGCGATGGCGCTGAAGTTCATCAGCAGGGCATAGACAACGCTGGGCACCGCGAGGGCCGGCCGCGCCAGCACCGAGACGGCGATATAGATGCCCAGCGCGGCATTCTGCAAGCCGCACTCGGCGGCAATGGCGATGCGCTCGCGCCGGCCCAGGCCGGCGGCGGCGGCCCCTGCCAGGCCAGCGCCCATCACCCCCACATTGAGGGTCAACGCGGCGGGGCCGACAACGCCCAGGTTGGCCATCAAGGTATCGCGCTGGCCGATGAAGAAGGCCAGCACGATCAAGACGAACAGCGCCACCGAGGCGCGGTCGGTGGACTTCTGCACGCGCAACGCGAGCGCCGGGCGGCGGTGCCGCAAGGCCATGCCCAGTGCGACCGGCACGGTGGTCAGCAGGAAGACGCCGCGCACGAGCTTGCCCAGCACCGGGTCGGTACCCAGGCCGGCGCCGCCGAAATGGCGCAGCGCCAGATCGACGACCAATGGCGCGCTGGCCAGCGCCGCCACGCTGGTGATGGCCGTGAGCGAAATCGACAGAGCCGTTTCGCCGCGTGCCAGATGGGTGATGAGCCCGGCGCTGGCGCCCCCCGGGCAGGCCGCCAGGATCATCAGGCCGACGGCCATGTCCGCCGGCAGTGCCAGGCCGGTGGTCACCGCCCAGGCCAGCAGCGGCAGCACCACCATCTGGCCGAGCAGCCCGATCGCCATCGCCTGCGGGCGCGCCAGCACGCGCCTGAAGTCCGCCGGCACCAGCGTCAACCCGAGGCTGAACATGATGAAGGCCAGGGCCGCCGGCAACAGGGCGTCGGTCACGGCCCACTCACAGGCTGACGCCGGCGGCCAGCAGCAGGCCGAAGATGAACTGCGCCCGCACCGTCGCGGCCAGCACGGCGTTCAGCGCAGGCCCTTCGGCGCGCGCCATGCCACGCGCCGCGGCCACGCACCACGGC
>CXWL01006310.1_pt1 | contig 36802 bp, 34 predicted proteins | sample 590931 | NCBI WGS metagenome assembly CXWL01 (sample SAMEA3498368, study PRJEB10139) | groundwater metagenome | biome: water well; material: biofilm material | place: Germany | collected 2015-04-27 | reverse complement strand
TCGCCTCTTCGATGAGTCTGCGGCCGCCCTCGACGTCGGCCACGACGGGGCCATCGACGTCGATGATGAGGCAGCGGGTGTTGGCGGTTTCGAGGATCTTTGGCGTTTGCATAGTGCCTCTTAGTCCGTAGGTTTCGTCCTCTAGCCGTGTGGCTTTCGTGATGAGCCGCGCGGTTTTCTGCGGTTGGGCACGGCATTGCCGATTCCGAACTGGCTTGACACCGAGCCTCGATATCGCCCGGCGGTACTTGAGTATCGCCTCGCGCTGCCCATACGCTGAACAACACGAGGATTCATGGCCGAACGAAATCCATTCGAAATTCTTGGGATCAGCGAAAAGGCGGAAGGTGAGGTAATCGCTGCCGCTTACCGTGCGCTTGCCAAGAAGTATCACCCAGACACGAACTCAGGTGTGCCTGCGGCCGAACTAACGCGACGCATGGTCGATCTGAACTGGGCCAAGGACGAGCTCGATCGCGACCTTCCCGGGTGGCGTCTCCGAACAAGGCGCCAACCCACACCGGATCCTAGTCCAAGGAAGCAGCCACCGCGCGAAGCGAAGGAGTCAGCAGGGGCCACGTACACAGAGCAGGACGAGACTCAACCCGCAAGAAGTGTCACGATCGAAGTACACCCGCAGTTGATTCATCTCTCTGGTATCAAGGGCGCTAGTGCAACGTTTACTGCGTCGATGGATATCGGGCAAGGCGCCAGTATCAAAGCCAGGGTAGCCGCGAGCTCACCTTTGGGATTGGAGCGGGTGGCCCCAACTCAAGCTGATTTTCGCGTATTCATGCCGAACGATTTCGCAGAAGGTACCGACAACCTGATAGAAATTGTCGAAGTCTACGCAGGCGATGCTAGCGCGAATGTTTTCGTGTCCATCTCGCCCGCTACCGCCGCGGCATTTTCGCAGGCTAAGCCAGCTGTAAGTTCGGTGGCTTCTCCCCGTCATGCTTCCCCGGACATGAGGCTCCCTTGGGGTCAACACCAATCACGGACGCTGCGCGAAATCGCGCTCGAACACCCCAGTTACCTCAATTGGGTAATCGATAGCGCTGACGGCGCCAGTCCAATACTCAAGGAAAGCGCCCGCATGGCCCTTGAGGAGGCGGGCCAGCCGCGGCTGGGGCCTCGACCGAAACGATCAAAATCGAAAAAGAAGAGGAAGGCCCTTCCGAAGGCCGATCCCAACAAATGGCAACCTGTCGTACCGCCCGGAACCTATTCGCGTTCGAGCGATCGACACGCTTCAACAGCCGCCCCAATGGCGCTGCCTGATCCTGCGCGACCAGGAGGACTGTTGGATGCGGTTAAGGGCCTTTTCGGGCGCAAGCCGAAACGCTGACGCATCGCGGGTTTACACGGGTCAACTATGCATAATGCCCACAAGCCGGGGAGCTGCGTCACACCAGCCAGCGGTTTAGTGCGAGGTTCGCTATAACCACGATATGAAACACGGCGGAAACTTCTTCGAAGACCTCTACCCCGGACAGACTCTCATCAACCCCGTCCCCCGCACCCTCACCGAGGGCGATACCGCCCTGTACATCGCCCTCACCGCCGACCGGAATCCGAAGAACTGCTCGGACGAGTTTGCGCGGGGGCTGGGGTTCGAGCGGGCGCCGGTACACGACATGCTCGTCTTCCACATCGTCTTCGGGCGCGCGGTGGGAGAGATCTCCCTGAACTCGCCGGGGAACCTGGGGTACGCCGACCTGCGCTTCCTGCGCCCCGTGTATACGGGCGACACGCTGCGGGCGACGACGGAGACCCTCGGCTGGCGCGAGACCTCGAAGGGCGACACCGGCGTCGTCTGGGTACGGACCAGCGGGTTCAACCAGCGCGACGAGGAAGTGCTGCGGTTCTATCGTTGGGTGATGGTCAATAAAAGAGAGCCCACGAAACCCTCGGGCGCTGACCAAGCCGCGGAGATGCCGGAGCAGGCGTCGTTGGAGCAGGTGTCGTTCCCGCAGATCGCGCGGTTCGAGTCGTGGGCGACGGGCGGGCAGCGGTTCTGGGAGGACTACGCGCCGGGCGAGCGGGTGGCCCATCCGCAGGGGATCACGATCGAGGAAGCGGAGCACCAGATGGCGACGCGGCTGTACCAGAACACGGCGCGCGTGCACTTCAACCAGTACCAACAGAACACCTCGCGGCACGGCCGGCGCATCATCTACGGCGGCCACGTGATCTCGGTGGCGCAGGCGCTGTCGTTCGACGGGCTGGAGAATGTGGTCGCGATGGCGGCCTGGAACGGCGGCCAGCACACGAACCCGACCTTCGCCGGCGACACCCTCTTCGCCTGGACGGAGGTGCTCGAGCGCATCGACCTCGGCCGCCCCGACCTCGGCGCCCTCCGCCTCCGCCTCGTCGCCTGCAAGAACGTCGATCCCAACGCGGAGGAGGTGCCGGTAAAGGTGGTGGAGGACGGCCGCGAGCGCTACTCGTCGGCAGTGGTGCTGGATCTGGACTATGTCGGGTTGATTCCGAAGCGCGCGGTGGCCGTCCAGTAGCTGCGCCCAGACCGATAGCCGTGCCCAGACCAGTAGCCGCGTAGCTTTAGCGGGAAGTATCGGTTTGACACAACAGACTCCCGCCGCTAAAATGTAGTCATGAACAGTGAACCACGCCGCAAGGGACACACGCCACTACTCACCGACCTGCTCCGCGATGAGAAGGACGCACGCGCCTATCTCGAGGGCAAGCGATGGCCCAACGGTGTCGTCTGCGCGTTCCCTGACTGCGGCGGCTCCGAGATCACCCCGTTCGAGGTGAAGTCCGGCACCCGCAAGAACGGCAAGCACGTCCCCGCTCGCTCGCTCTACAAGTGCAAGGCGTGTCAGCGGCAGTTCTCTGTCACGAAGGGCACCATCTTCGAGGATTCCAAGATCCCGCTGCGGACGTGGCTCATAGTCGCCCAACGCATGTGCGTCTCCAAGAAGGCCGTCAGCGCGTTGCAGATACAGCGTGAGTTCGGCGTCACCTACGAGTCCGCCTGGTTCATGTGTCACCGGATTCGCTGGGCCATGACTGACAAGAACCCGACCCTGCTCAGGGGCACGATTGAGGCTGACGAGACGTACATTGGCGGCAAGCCTCGCGGACACCGTGAGCACCGCAAGGGCGAGAGCACGATGAGCACCGCGATAAAGGCATCGTGGGATAAGAAGACGCCCGTCTTCGGCATAAAGGAACGCGGCGGGCGCGTCCGTGCTCAGGTGATACCGAAGGTGTCCGCCGACGCCGTAGGCCGGATGATGTTCCACAACATCGACCGCGAAGCCTCACGGCTCATGACCGACGAACACGCCGCTTACAAGAAGATAAGCGCGATGCTCCCGCATGACGTGATCCGCCACAAGAGCGAATACGTGCGCGGCGAGGTTCACACGCAGGGGATTGAATCGTTCTGGGCCGTGTTGAAGCGTGGGCTAGTCGGGACGTACCACAGCGTTGACGCGGGCTACCTAAATCAGTACGTGCAGGAGTTCGCGTTCAGGGCGAACACGCGCCACATAAGCGATGAGCAGCGGTTCAACTACCTCTTGTCGAACGTCGAGGGGCGCGTTGACTGGTACGTGGGGAAGCAGGCCGCTTCTTCGGAGCCGGAGTAGCCTTCTTCGGCATCGGGCCAGCATGTATGAGGCGCTGTAGGACTTCGTTGAAATCCCGGCCGGAGAGGTCTAGGGGCTTCTCGTGTTGCCGCGTTTTGGCCTTCATGTCTTGAGGATAGCTCATGCCAACAAAGCCGTCTCTAAAAGACCCGATCTTGGAACTGATCAGGGCGAAAGAACATCTGAACAGCCTCGAAGTCGAGCTCAGAATGTTTCACACGAGTAAACCCACCGAAGTCGCCATAAAGGTGAATCCGGCAAGCGGACTCAACGTCCTCCACGTGAAGCTCCCCATGCCTCCTGATCGACTCGGACTGATCGCCGGTGACGTTTTCTTCGCTCTTCGAGCGGCCCTCGACCACCTGATGTGGCAACTCTGCCTCTTCACCACCGAGACGCCCGGCAAACGAACCGATTTCCCTTGTGCTTGGAGCTTCGATCCGCGAGAAGGAAAACGAGGGACAGAAGCGCTTCTTCATGAGGCCATGAAAGAGATCCCACCAACAGCCGCTGTTGAGGTTAAGGCGCTTCAGCCGTACCACCGAGGGGACACCTACAAAGACGATCCCCTCTGGCAGATCGATGAACTTTGCAACATCGCCAAGCACATGACCATACCCCTCTCGCATGGCATGGTTGAGTTTAAGTCCAACATCACCGAGGCCGATGTCGAGGAAATGGCCATGCCGTACCTCGGCGAAATAATCTACGTGCTGACCCCTGAGGGTTCGGCAAAGGTGCAACTCCATCCAGAGGCCAGATCCAGTGTAGTTTTCGGTAGCCGGAACCTCGGCATAGAAGTCACCATCAACGAGATACGCACCCTGCACGAGTACGTTGGAAACGCCGTGTTCCCAAAATTCGTCAGGTTCTTCGAGCCCGGCGGCGTTCCGGATGTTCCGTAGTTCCTCTTCAACTGCCACCCTGTCACGGTTACTCAAGCGTGAACCTCCCGGCTTATTGTGTCAAGCCGATACTTCCCGCTTTAGCTGCGCCCGGTGCCTCGGCTGCATCCAACGGCCTCGTCTTGCGCATAGGGCGGCTCTTGACCAATTTCCCACAGAGTGACATTCCGCAGTAGGACATAGCTCCTCATCCCTCGTAGAATGACCCCGTTAGGCCCGAATCCTGACCCACAAGCAGCTCGGACGGCGACAGCCTTTGACGGGAGACCATGCTTAACTGCCAGCAGAGTCGCTGATGGGGCCGTCAGATCAGCGACTTAGTTGACCAGTTACATGGTTGACAGATTATTATTCGGGATTTTTTTCTGCGAAGTTTTTTCTGGCGGCGAGGCAAGACTGCATTATGACCACATCCACAGACACATCAGCCCTCCTCGGAGCCCGACAGCTCGCCGCCGAAGCCGAGACGCTGGCCGCCGCCGCCGCCGCCAAAGCGGCCGAGCTCACTGAGCAGGGTGCGAAGATCGACGACCACCAGGTGTTGTGCGAACGCCTCGCCTACATCGCCACGGAAGCGCGGGCCGCCCGGTCGCTGGTTTCCTACTGCGAGCGGCTCGCCGCGGCGAGTACGCCAGATGCCCTCGGCGAGAGCCAGGCCCTCGCCTACGCCGCGGAAGTCGTCCAGAAGCTGCGGTCGCTGCTCTCGGCGCACCCGGGCGACTTCGCCGATGTAGCGCCGATGTCGGAAGACACGCTGGAGCTGATCCGGCAAGGGCTGGACGACGCGCGGCTGCGGGAGATCGGGGCACGCGTGCTCGCCGGGCTCGGGGCGAACAACATCGATCTGGACAGCGACGATGCGGCCCAAACGCGGTCGTTCGCGCGACAGTTTGCCAAGGCGGAGGTGCTGAAGGACGACGGCGGGATGCCGCTCGCCGACCGCATCCACCGCGAAGACCTCCTCATCCCCGAATCGCTGATCAAGCAGTACGCCGACCTCGGCTTCTTCGGCAGCTCCATCCCCAGCGAGTATGGCGGCACCGAGATGGGCTACCTGACGATGATCGTCCTGACGGAAGAGCTGTCGGCGGCGTCGCTGATCGCCGGAAGCCTCCTGACGCGGTGCGAGATCCTCTCCCGCGCGATCATCGAAGGCGGGACCGAGAAGCAGAAGCAGGAGTGGCTCCCGAAGCTCGCGTCCGGAGAACTGCTCGTCGGCATCAGCGTCACCGAGCCCGATGTCGGGTCGGATGTGGCTTCCGTGCAGTGCAAAGCGACTCCCGCCGAAGGCCCGAACGGTCCCGGATACAAGCTGAACGGCGCGAAGGCGTGGGGCACGTTCGCCGGCCGCGCCGACGTGCTGGCCCTCCTCGCCCGCACTGACCCGAAGCCCGGATACGGCGGCCTCACCCTGTTCATCGTCCCGAAGGAGCGCTCCTTCGACCACACCTTCGAGTTCCGGCAGCCCGAAGGCGGCCTGATCAGCGGCGAGGCGATCCCCACGCCGGGCTATCGCGGCATGCACAGCTATATGCTGAACTTCGAAGACTACTTCGTCTCGGCCGACTGCGTGGTGGGAGAAGAGGGCGGCGTCGGCAAGGGCTTCTATCTCACGCTCGGCGGGTTTGCGGTGGGACGGCTGCAGACGGGCGGGCGCGCCCTCGGTGTGGCGCAGGCGTCGCTGGAGAAGGCGTGCCAGTACACGACGCAGCGCTCCCAGTTCGGGAAGCCGATCAGCGAGTACCAGCTCACGCAGTACAAGATCGGCCTGATGGCCACGAGGATCGCGGCGGCGCGGCAGTTCACCTACGATGTCGCCCGCACGACCGATCCGAAGGGGAAGTCGCCGCTGCTGCCGGCGATGTCCAAGCTCCTGACGGCGGATGTGGCGGTGTGGGCCTCGCAGGAGGCGCAACTGCTGCACGGCGGCTGGGGCTATGCGGAAGAGGATCGGATCAGCCGGTACGTCGTCGATGCGCAAGTGCTGCCGATCTTCGAGGGCGTGAAGGCAACGTTGGAGTTGAAGGTGATCGCGCGGCAGCTTGTTAGTTCGTAGTTATTAGTTCGTAGTGAGTAGTAGGTTGCCTTACACGCCCCGACGACCGACGACCGACGACCGGAGACCAACAAATGTACGTAATGCAGAAGCAGGGCCGATTCGTCATTCCGCGGACGGAGCTGACGTATCCGGCGCACACCATCAAGATGAACGAGAAGGCGGCGCAGGCTCCGACGGATCACGTCATGCCGGACTTCGAGGACGCCTGTCCGTACGAGTTCAAAGGCGACAAGAGCCGGGCGACCCTGGTCGAGGCGCTGAACACGATCGACTTCGGCACGAAGGTCATCGCCATCCGGCCGAACAACATCAAGTCGAAGTACTTCCTGGGCGACGTGCAGGCGATCATGCTCGGCGCCCCCGACAAGTTCCACGGCATCATCCTCCCGAAGACGGAGACGCCCGACGACGTTGTGCATCTATCCCGACTGCTCGATGCGCTTGAGGTGCAGGGCGGCTGGACGACGCACGTTCAGATCGAGGCCCTGATCGAGACGCCGCTGGCGGTGGTGAACGCGTACAAGATCGCGACCGCCTCGACGCGAATGTGCGGGCTGATCTTCGGGATCGCCGACTTCAGCGCCTCGATGGGCGTGCGGGAGATGATCGATAACCAGAACCGAAACTTCCACTACGCCAAGCAGGCGACGGTCGTGGCGGCGAAGGCGGCCGGTCTGCACGCGGTCGACAACGCCTTCCTCCGCCTCATCCGGCCAGACACCTCGGCCGAAGAAGGCGAGACAATCAAGGCGCAGCTCAAGGAGAAGAGCGAAGGCTCGCGTGACCTCGGCATGGACGGTACCTGGGTGATCCACCCGCAGCAGGCGGAGATCTGCAACGACGTCTTTACGCCGGACGCCGAACAGATCGCCAAGACGAAGCGCTCGCTTGAGGTCTACCACGAGCTCGGCGGCGGCTCCATCGCCGACCCTGAGACCGGCGAATTCTACGACGAAGCGACGACGAAGGCGATGCTGATGGATCTGGCGAAGGCGGTCCAGGCCGGGCGGCTTGAAGAGTCGTGGCTGAAAGAGATGGCAGCGAAGTCGACGGATGTCTCCGGGTACAACATTCTCGAGGTGATGGGCCGGGTGGGGTGAGCGGAATCCGGTACGATACTGGTGATATGACGAAGCGAAATTCACTCGTGGCGCTTGTTGGCCTCGCGGCGATGCTTTCGATGGCATCGCTCCTGACGGCTGTGCGCCATGCGCTGACTCGGCGCGAAAAGGCGCCCCCGGAACCCGATCTCGATCCGCGAGAGGCGGAGCGGCGACGAATCCGGGAGGCGCTGGGCGACATGCTGGCGCCGCCGATTGACCTGAACGACTGGCCAGAGCGCTTTCGTCCGCGACCGGGGCTTCCTGATCGGGATACCTTGCGACGCTCTCTGCCGCGTTCGAATCGCCCGGCCTGGCACGACATTCGTGAAGAACGCGAAAGCGGCTGGTAGCCGCAATGCCCCGCGACTTCTGGGAGACTAGTTCGGCTGCCAAGCTCTACCTGAATGAGATCGGTTCTGAGTGGGTCACCGCGCGGATGGGTGAGGGCGAGGGCGCCATTTCCGCGTTGGTTCATGCAGAGATGGCCTCCCTGTTGGCACGGCGTTGCGCGGAAGGCGAGTTCGACGCGGATATTCGCGACGAAATCTATGGTCGCTATCTCGGGGATACCAATCGATTCGAAGTCCTGGAAGTAACGGACGGGATTCTCAAGGCCTCCGCGAGACTGATTCTGTCCGGGATCTTCGGAACGCGGGTACGGGCCTCAGATGCGATCCACCTCGCGACCGCTCAGCGATGGTTCGAACAAGCACGGCGGCTTAACATAGAGTCCGGTGCCTTCGTCGTGGCGGACAAGGCTTTGCGTGACGCCGCGGTCGCGCTTGGACTAGCCGTGGAAAATCCAGAGGATTACGAATGAGATTCTACGAATTTGAAGCAAAAGCTCTGCTGGCGAAGAACGGCGTCCCCACCTCCAAAGGTGGGGCGGCGACCACGGTCGATGAGGCGGTGCGGATCGCCGGCGGCATCGATGGCGAGGTGGTGTTGAAGTCACAGGTGCTGTCCGGCGGGCGGATGAAGGCCGGCGGCATCCAGTTCGCGACGACGCCGGACGAGGTACGGAAGCACGCCGAGCACATCCTGAAGCTCGTGATCAACGAGCAGGCGCCGCGCTGCGTACTGGTCGAGAGCAAGCAGCCGGTGAAGAAGGAGTACTACGCCGGCATCATCTACGACGGCAACGCTAAGCTGCCCGTGGCGATATTCAGCGACATGGGTGGTATCGACATCGAGGAAGTGGCGGAGACGCACCCGGAGCACGTCGCCCGCGTGCACTTCTCGACCTTCCAGCCGCTACAGGAGTTCAAGTTCAAGGAGCTGGTCGCCTCGCTCGGTATCTCCGGTAACGAACTGAACCAGCTTTCCCGCATCGTCTCCCGGCTCGCACGAACCTTCCTCGCGCACGGACTAACGCTGGCGGAGATCAACCCGCTGGCGCAGTTGGAGGACGGCAGCTTCATCGCCCTGGACTCGCACATGGATATGGAAGACGAAGCGCGCGACCAACAGCGATCGGTGCTCGAGGATCTGGGCATCGGGCCGGACGAGACGCGGCAATCGCGGGAACCCACTGAGTTCGAGATGCGCGTGGCCCAGGTAGATGCCGAGGACCACCGTGGCGTCGTGCGTGTGGTGGAGTTCGACGGAAATCTCGGGTGCGTGATCGGGGCCGGAGGCGGGAGCCTGACGATCTTCGACGCGCTGAAGAAGCACGGCGGCCGTCCCGCGAACTACTGCGAAATCGGCGGCAATCCGAGCGTGCATAAGGCGCAGGAGCTGACCAAGCTGATTCTGAAGCAGCCGGGCGTCGAGAAGATCTGCGTGATCATGAACGTCGTCAGCAACACACGCGTCGACATCGTGGCGCGCGGCGTGATCAAGGGCGTGATCGAGTCCGGGCGCGATCCGGCGACGACGATCGCCATCTTCCGCATCCCGGGATCATGGGAGGCCGACGGCTTCAAGATCCTGGAGAAGTACGGCGTCGAGTACGCCGACCGGACGGTGCCGATGTCCGAAGCGGCCCGACGCGCGGTTGTGAAGGTGGCTGGAGGCGCGAAGTAATGGCCATCCTCATCGACGAGAACACGACCTTCATCATCCAGGGCATCACCGGCCGCGAGGCCGTAAACATGGCGCGCGAGTGCATCGACTACGGCTCGAAGCTCGTTGGTGGAGTGACGCCGGGGCGGGGTGGGCGCGACGTACACGGGGTGCCGGTGTTCGACACCGTGAAGGAGATCACCTCGAAACAGCGGGTGGACGCGAGCGTGATTTCGGTTCCGCCGCCGGCCGTGCGTGACGCCGCCTTCGAGGCGATCGAAAACGGGATCAAGCTCATCGTCATCGTCACCGAGCGCATCCCACGTCTCGAAGTGGCGCAGATGGTGGAGTACGCGAAGCGCCACGACGCCCGCATCATCGGCCCGAACTGCCTGGGTGTGCTGACGCCGGGGAAATCGCGGGTCGGCGGTATGGGCGGCGCCGCCGTCTCAGCGCGGAAGGCGTACACCCCGGGACCTATCGGCATCATGTCCCGCTCCGGCGGCATGACCACGGAGATCGCCAATACACTGACCGCGGCAGGCCTCGGGCAATCGACGGCGGTAAGCATCGGGGGCGATGCGATCATCGGCTCGACGTATGCGGAACTGATGCCGCTGTTCGAGGCTGATCCCGAGACCAAGGCGATCGTCATCTACAGCGAGCCGGGAGGCCGCATGGAGGCGCAGCTCGCGGAGTACATGAAGGCCAGCAACTCCCGCCTGCCCGTCGTCGCCTTCATGGCCGGGCGGTTCATGGATGAGATGCCGGGCATGCGTTTCGGCCACGCCGGGACGATCGTCGAGGGCAAAGCCGACACCACGGCCGAAAAGCTCGCCCGCATGAAAGACGGCGGCATCTCCGTCGCCGAGCAGATCCAGGACATCCCCGACATCGTGAAGCGCCGGCTCGCCGGCGGTGCGGCGTGATGAGTCAACAGATGGAACAGATGCAATCAGATGCGTTAAGGGGTGGCCATGAAGCTACGCTCTGAGACCGGCATGTTTGTGCGCGTAGAGGTAGACGATGCTGTCGCTGGCGATGCGGTCGCCGCGAAGGCGTTGACCGGCGTGTGCCCCGTGGATATCTTTGCCGATGATGGTGGACGGGTGGCTCTGGTCGAGGAAAATATTGATGAATGCATCCTCTGCGGGCTCTGCCTGGAAATCGGGACACCGGGCGCGGTGCGGGTGTACAAGCTGTATGACGGTGATGCGCAGTTAACAAAGCCCTGAGTTCGGCGTTGAACAATCTTGTCTTGAACGGTCGCCGTTCGCTACTGCTTGTCGCCGCCGGCCGGCGCTCGCACGCACCAGTGGCGATAAGCGACCGACTTCATCTCGTTCGAACTTAGGAAGCCGTTGAGGTCGAAGCGCATGGCGCGACTGATGGGGCTGGCGGTGTTCTCGCTGCTGCTCCAGAAGGTGTCATTGAGGTCAAGGGTGAAGGGATGGTCGGCAGGGAGTCCTGTGGCCACCTGCGTCGTGTCGGCGAGGGTCATGAGTTCCGAGATAGTTGGCAGGCGCCAGCCGAGGCGAGCGGCGTGAACGGTGTTCTGGCAATCAAGGATCGCGGAGTCCCAATCCGTCGTGTTGGTCTGCGGCTCCCGTTCCCAAACGAGCCCGGTCTCTCGGTCGAGGACAGCTTCATTGTTCAGGACGCATTGGAACCGCTCGGAAGAGCAGCCGCCGGTAGATGAGAGCAGGCGGCTCCACGAGCCGGGGATCTCTTCGAGCGTCTTCATCGTCGAGGAGGGCGATCCGGGTGGGTCGAGAGGGCCGGCGCTAATGACACCGGTCCAGGCGGCCACGAGGGTGAGGCCGAGCAGGCCCGCCAACACCCAGCCAGCCCGTGCAGCGAACTTCTGCATGGCGATCCTCCTGTAGCTGGGCGGGGTGGCCCTGAGCCTACCGTGCCCGTGGGCGAGTGTCACGGCGCCGGCCCGGGATGTCTTGGAGCCAGGGGAGGTGGATGTGCTGATCGCGGAGGTCATCGCCGGAGCTTTGTGGCAGGCTGACCCGGGTCCCAACATCCTCGCGAAGCTGCGGGAGCGGGATCTGGTCCCGGCAATGGTCATCAACCTGCTATGACCGGGTCGCTGATCTAGATGAACACCGGGATCGACGGCTTTTCCTTCTCCGCGACGCCGTCCGCGATGGCAGCTTCGGCCACGGCTTTGGCGACGTTCTTGGCCACCGTCGGGTGAAACACGCTGGGAATGATGTATTCCGCGCTCAATTCGTTCTTGTTGACAGCGGCAGCAATGGCCTCGGCGGCGGCCAACTTCATGTGCTCGGTGATCTCCCGCGCCCGCACGTCAAGCACCCCGCGGAAGAGGCCCGGGAAGCAGAGCACGTTGTTGATTTGGTTCGGAAAGTCGCTCCGGCCCGTAGCCATCACGGCGACGTGTGGGTTGGCCAGCTCCGGCCTAATCTCCGGATCAGGGTTGGCCATCGCCATCACGATCGGGTCGCGGCCCATCTTCTTGATGTCGTCGACCGTAATCTGGTTGGGGCCGGCGACGCCGAGGAAGAGGTCGGCGCCTTCCATCGCGTCGGAGACGGAGCCGCTTACCCCTTCGAGGTTGGTGTTGTCGGCGAACCACTCCTTCATAAAGTTCATGTTCTCTTTGCGGCCCTTGTGGATAATGCCCGCGCGGTCGCAGCCGATGATGTTCTTCACGCCGGCCGACATCAGGATCTTCGAGCAGGCGACGCCTGCGGCGCCGACGCCCAGCACGACCACCTTGACGTCCGTCATGTCCTTCTTCACGATGCGCAGCGCGTTAATCGTGGCCGCGAGAACCACCACAGCGGTGCCGTGCTGGTCGTCGTGGAAGACAGGGATATCCAGCTCCCTCTTCAGCTTCTCTTCGATGTAGAAGCAGCGAGGAGCAGAGATGTCTTCGAGGTTGATGCCGCCAAAGCCCGGAGCGATCGCCTTGACGATGTTGACGATTTCATCCTGATCTTTCGTATCGAGGCAGATCGGCCAGGCGTCGACGCCGCCGAACGCCTTGAAGAGCATTGCCTTGCCCTCCATGACGGGCATCGCTGCCAGCGGGCCAAGATCCCCGAGGCCCAGAATCGCAGTGCCGTCGCTGACGATGGCCACGGTGTTTCCCTTGATGGTCATGGAGTAGGCGGCTTCCGGATCTTTGTCGATCGCGAGGCAGACGCGGGCGACGCCGGGCGTGTATACAACCGAGAGGTCTCGCCGCGAGGTCACCGGTACTTTGTTGCGGATCTCTATTTTGCCGCCCTTGTGGGACATGAAGACGCGGTCGGCCACGCTCTTGATCTGCACGCCTTTCACCTTTTTGACGTGCTCGACGATTTCCAACGCGTGGTCGCTGTCGCGGGCGGAGACGCTGATCTCCCGCACGATGGTGGACTCGGTTGTGCGGACGACGTCGATGTCGCCGATACTGCCGCCGCAGTCGCCGACGGCCGTCGCTATTTGGGCGAGCATGCCCGGCTTGTTGGGATACTGGGCCTGGATGCTGAACATGTAGGTTGCGGCGGGCAGTTCATTCGCACGGCTGCCAGTCTTGCGGGCCATAGTCTGTGTTCCCCTCGTACGTGCTACCCGCGGCTGGGCCGCGTGGAATGTGTACCCTGCTGGCGGGCGGCGGGTCGGTCTACTTCCCCCGGTGGAAGCGCATCATTCTAGGCCCGGCGTAAGGTAGCGGCTAGTTGACGATCGGCCGCGGCTGCCTTCGAGATCAACGCCGAATCGAATCTGATCTTGCATCCCGCGGCCACTCGCCGTACTGTCCAATAACGAAGTTAATCGCAGCTATCGGAGGCAGTGATGGTGGAACAGCAGGCGGGGCGGGTCACCGTCGAGGCAGGTGTGGTGTTCGGGACNNGTCTATCACCCACCGCAGCTGGGCAAGATGCGGCCCGCCGTCCTGCTGATTCACGGTGGCGGTTGGATGACCGGCGATCCGACGCAGCTTCATGGCTACGGCATCCTGCTCGGGCGCATCGGCTATGTCTGCGTCTCGACCTCGTACCGATTGGCGGGCGAGTCGAAGTGGCCGGCGCAGATCCAGGACGTCAAGGCGTGCCTTCGCTGGATGCGAGCCAACGCCGACAAGCTGGGCATCGACCCCGACAAGATCTCGGTCGAAGGCAACAGCGCCGGCGCCCACTTGTCGCTGATGGTCGCGGGTACGGCGAATGTGCCGGAGTTCGAGGGCGATGGCGGAAACGCTGGCGTGCCGACCAACGTCGCAGCCTGCGTCGCCGTGTATGCGCCGACGATGCTGTATGGACAGGATGACCCGCGGGCGCCGGAGCAACTGTCCTTTCTCTTCGGCCGCGAAGCAGCCGTCGAGACGGCGAAGCGCGCCAGCCCTGTGGAGTGGGCGAAGGACTGCCCGCCGACACTGCTGGTGACCGGCAACAAGGACGAGCTGGTGCCCGTGGCATCAAGCTTCCTGATGTACCAGCGTCTCCAGGATGCCGGTGTGCCTTCCGAGCTGCATGTGTACGCTGAAGCCCCGCATGCGTTCGACCAGGAGCCGGCCTTCGGCCGCCAGGTGGCCGCGATCATGACGCTGTTCCTCGACCGGTACGTCACCAACCCACGCCAGCTCAGTAGCGCCGCCTCCAACCAGATCGCCGGTGCCGTCACGGCCGCCGTAGCCGGCGGATAACGTGGCCTTCGACTTCACGTGGATTGACGAAGGTAAAGTAGGTGCCTGCCGCTACCCGGCGTCACCAGGCGATCTTGCGGCGTTACGGGCGCATGGCGTCGCCCTCCTCATCAACCTGACGGAGCGCATGCATCTGTCTCACGAGCTGGCGCCCCACGCTCTGCGCGAACTCCACCTCCCCGTGCGAGACTTCGCTGCTCCATCGATGCCGCAGATCCGCGAGGCGCTCGCCGCCATCGACGAAGCCCTCGCTGCCGACGATGCCGTGGCCGTCCACTGCGCCGCCGGTCTCGGCCGCACCGGCACCATCATGGCCTGCTACCTCGTGCAGGGCGGCAGCGGGCCAGATGAGGCGATTGGCCTGATTCGGGTTTTGCGCCCCGGTTCTGTGGAGGCGCCCGAGCAGGAACGCGCCGTTGCGGCGTTCGCCGCCGCTCTGCAGTCCTGAGCCTCAGGCGGAGCTCGCCGCGCGCATATCCAGGCTCACTGGAATGTCGAAGGGGTCGCCTGCCGCGAATCGCTTCTGGAAGGACATGACCTCAAGGTTCTCGACGTCGCCGGTCTTGGGGTTTGTCCGAGCCAGGACACCCACGGCGATCTCATCGGACTCCTGCTCCTCGTAGGGCGGGCAGGCGTCGATATAGAGCGTGTCGGAGAGGGGGTCGTACTTGACGGTCATATGTGGCTTCATCGCAAATCAATCGGTACTCGCCGGGCGAGGTAGCCGGTCACGATCCAGTGCCGGGTGGGTCGCCGGGATCTGTCGCCACAACCGCGACGACGAAGCGTCGCAACAGTTCCCCATAACAGCGACAGGAGATGGTTAGCCCGCCAACCCTGCCCGGTACTCATCGTACTTCGCCCGCACATCCGCATGCGACAGCGCCAGGATCTCCGCCGCCAGCGTCGCCGCGTTACGCGCGCCCCATGATCCGATTGCCACCGTCGCTACCGGCATCCCCGGCGGCATCTGGACGATGCTGTACAGCGCATCCAGCCCCGACTTCATCTCCGACGAGTTCAGCGGCACCCCGATCACCGGCAGCGGCGTGTAGGCCTTGCACACGCCGGGCAGCGCCGCCGCTCCGCCCGCCGCCGCGATAATCACCTCGAACCCGTTGTCGCGCGCCGACGTGACGAACTCCCGCACCTGGTCAGGCGACCGGTGCGCCGACATCACGTGCACCTCATGCTCGATGCCAAACTTCGTCAGCGTCTCCATGCACGAAGACATCGTCTCCATGTCCGATTTGGAACCCATGAGTACCGCAACCAACGCCATGAAACCCCCAGAAGAACAGACTCATCGTTCGTAGTGGTCCTAGTTTGCCACCACTGGTGAGGAGACTCCGATGTCACGCCGATAGTGCATGCCATCGAAGTGTACGCGCTCGACGTTGGCATAGGCTTTCGCCCGCGCCTCCTCCATCGTCGGCGCGAGAGCCGTTACGCCGAGGACGCGACCTCCGTTCGTGACGAGATTGCCGTGGTCATCGCGCGCCGTGCCCGCATGGAAGACGACAACATCGCTGTCCACATCCTCGATTCCGCTGATGACCTTCCCCTTCTCGTACGGCCCCGGATACCCACCCGACGCCAGCATCACCGTGACTGATGCCTGCTCCGACCAGCGCACATCCAGTTGGCCGAGCGTTCCGTCCGTGCAAGCGAGCATGATCTCCAGCAGGTCGCTCTCCAGCAGTGGCAGCAGACACTCCGCCTCCGGGTCGCCGAAGCGGGCGTTGAATTCGATGACCTTCGGCCCGTCCGCAGTGACGAACAGCCCCGGATAGAGAATCCCCCGGAACGGCACACCATCTGCCGCCATGGCCTGCACCGCCGCTTCCGTCACCTCGGTGCGAATCTGGCTGGCCGTCGCCGCAGCGAGCCAGCCGGTCGGTGAGTACACACCCATTCCACCTGTGTTCGGCCCGACGCCGCCGTCGAAGGCCGCCTTGTGGTCGCACGAGAACGGCATGTGCGCCACCGTCTTGCCGTCCGTGAACGCCATCGCCGACACTTCCGGCCCGACCAGCACGTCTTCGATCACCACGGTGCGTCCGGCCACGCCCATCTCGCCATTCACCAGCATCGCCCGCAGCACCTCGATCGCCTCCTCGCGGGACGCCGGCACCACCGTCCCCTTCCCCACGTACAGCCCGTCCGCCTTCACGACGACCTCGCACGGCCGCGACTCCACATACGCGCGCGCCGCCTCGAAGTCGTCGAACCGCGCCGACGTGCTCATCGGGATCCCGTGCCGCCGCATCAGATCCTTCGCGAACGCCTTCGACGACTCGATGCGCGCCGCCGCCTTTGTCGGCCCGAACGCCCGCACCCCCGCCGCCTCCAACATGTCTACTAAGCCGAACGACAGCGGGTCGTCCGGCGCCACCACCACCAGATCCACCCCACGCGACCGCGCAAGTTCCACCACCGCCGCCCCGTACGCCGCCACAGCCTCCTCCGCCACATGCGCGCTCGGCACCGCCAGCCCCACGCACTCCGCGATCTGGGCGATGCCAGCGTTCCCGGGCGCCACGATCAGCTCCCTCAGCAGCGCCGACTGCCGCAGCTTCCATGCAATAGCGTGCTCTCGCCCGCCTCCGCCAATAATAAGTACGTTTGTCGTCATGCGTTCATGCTCTGTGCTGTTTGCCCTTTGCCCATGCCTAGAAACCAAGAAGGAGCCGCATGTAGCTCCTTACTCCGTCTAATCTGTTCCCATCTGTTGACGAAATCGCTCACTCCCACTCGATCGTCCCTGGCGGCTTCGACGTGATGTCGTACACCACCCGGTTCACCCCCGGTACTTCGTTGACGATGCGGCTGCTGATCCGCGCCAGCACCTCGTACGGCAGCCGCGCCCAGTCCGCCGTCATCGCGTCCTCCGCTGTCACCGCTCGCAGCGCGACCACATGGCCGTACGTCCGATAGTCCCCCATCACGCCGACCGATCGCGTGTCCGTCAGCACCGCGAACGACTGCCACAGATCGCGATACAACTTCGCCTGTTTGATCTCCGCCATCACGATCCAGTCCGCCGCCTGCAGCACCGCCACGCGCTCCGCCGTCACCTCGCCGATGATCCGAATCGATAGCCCCGGCCCGGGGAACGGCTGCCGAAACACCATCTCGTCCGGCAAGCCCAGCGCGCTGCCCACCTGCCGCACTTCGTCCTTGAACAGGTAACGCAGCGGCTCGACCACGTCGAAGGTCATCTCCTTCGGCAGCCCGCCGACGTTGTGGTGCGTCTTGATCTTCGCTGCCGTACCGTGGCCGGTCGCGCTCTCGATCACGTCCGGATAGGTCGTGCCCTGGGCGATGAAGTCCACCTTGCCGATCTTGTCGGCTTCCTGCTCGAACACCCGGATGAAGGTCTCGCCGACGATGCGCCGCTTCTGCTCCGGATCGGTGACGCCCTTGAGCTGCGTCAGGAAGCGCTCCGCCGCATCGACGTGCACGAGCGGGATCTCCATGTTGCGCTGGAACACCTCAACGACGCGCTCCGGCTCCTCGCGTCGCATGAGCCCGTTGTCGACGAAGATGCAGGTGAGCTGATCGCCCACCGCCTTGTGTACCAGCGTCGCCGCCACCGCCGAATCGACGCCGCCCGAAAGGGCACAGATGATGTGGCCGTCGCCGACCTGCGCCCGGATGCGGTTGATGCTGTCGGCAATGAAGTTGCCCGGCGTCCAGTCGCCCGTGCAGCCGCAGATCTTGTAGAGGAAGTTCTCGATGATCTGCTTGCCGTGCGGCGTGTGTACGACCTCCGGGTGGAACTGGATGGCGATCTTCCCGGCACCGTCGGTCATCGCCGCGTACGGCGAGTTGTCGCTGTAGGCGATAGAGGTGAACCCGGGCGGCAATTGCGTGATCCGGTCGCCGTGCGACATCCACGCCGGGAACGACGACGGCAGCCCGGCGAACAGCGGTGACTCCACCTCGCCGAGCTTCACCGAAGCATGGCCGTACTCGCGCTGGTCTGACGGCGACACCTTCCCGCCGAGCTGGTGGGCCAAAGCCTGCATGCCGTAGCAGATACCCAGCACCGGCAGATTCTTCTCGAACACCCAGTTCGGCGTCAGCGGCGCCCCGTGCTCGTACACGCTGGCCGGTCCGCCGGAGAGGATCACCCCGCGCGGCTTCAGCTTCTCGATCTGCTCCCAGGTCGCGTCCGGCGGCACGATCTCGCAGTACACCGAGCACTCCCGCACCCGCCGCGCGATGAGCATCGAGAACTGCGACCCGAAGTCGATCACGACGACCGTCTCCGGCTGTACCGGAAGGGCCGGGACGGCGTCAGAAGGCGCCTCACCCGACTTCTCCCGGGCGATTTCGAGGTACGTCGAGACCTCGGCGTCGCCCGAAGCGGTGACCCGTCGGGAACTGCGTGATTCAGGCATGTCGTATCCTGTGCTGCACCGGCCGTAGTCCGGGCCTTCAGCCCGGACGGGGTTCTTGGAGTAATCCCATTCTACGATCAGCGGCCCGGCCGGTCAATGATCTGCTCATCGACATAAGCCGTTGCCAACAGGGATACCAGCCTAGATGACGGAGCTACATAACGAGTGATTTATGGCTGAAGTTAGCCCGACGATCGAAGCTGCCTACGCTGAGGCAGCAGAAGTCCTCCGAGACGGCGGCGTCGTCGCCCTCCCCACCGACACCGTCTACGGCCTCTGCACCGTCGCCGCCGACAGTGGCGCCGTCGAGGCCGCCTACGCCGTCAAGGAGCGCGATCCCCGCCAGGCCATGCCCATCTTCGTCGCCACCCTCGAACAGGCGGCGACCCTCGGGAATTTCAACGAAGCAGCCCGCGCCCTGGCAGCCGCCTTTTGGCCCGGCCCCCTGACCATCATCATCCCCAAGCGTGCCGGCTACGTCAGCCGCGCCACCGCCGGCGAGGACACCGTCGCCCTCCGCGTCCCCGCCGACGAACGCCTACGCGCCCTCTGCGAGCAAGTCGGACCCCTCACCGGCACAAGCGCCAACATCGCTGGCCGGGAAGAGTGCCATACCGCCGCCGAGGTCCGCGCTCAGATCGGTCCCCGCGTCAACCTCATCGTCGACGGACCCGTGCCCGCCGAAGGTCTACCGTCCACCATCGTCGATTGCAGCGTCCAGGGAAGCGCGCGCATCCTGCGCGATGGCGCCGTCTCGCGCCAAGTGATCGAGACGGCGTTGGGGCGGCCCGTGTAGCGCTGCGGTTATCGCACTCCTCGACGTGTTGCAGTGACGTGTATCGCCGTGTGACGATGACGGCATGCTACGTCTCGTGCTCGTCATCGGTCTTGTGGTTGCTGTTGCTGTGGCGCTCGCGGCCCGTGCCTGGGTGAACGAACGCAGGCGGAGGGAGGCATTCCCGGCGTCAAGCGCGCTGGCTCTCCTCAACCCGGTACGCCGCTTCATTCAGTCAGCACCGGACACCGTGCGCGCATTTGGGCTGCAGCCGGGCGACATTGCGCTCGAAATCGGCCCTGGCCCCGGTTACTTCACGCCCTATGCAACGGCTGCGGTGCAACCCGGCGGGCGGCTCGTCTGCCTCGATCTGCAGCACGAAATGCTGACGATGCTGCGGGAGCGTCTCGTCGAGCAGATGAGTGGCATCGACCTTGTGATTGGAGAAGCGGGCCATCTCCCATTTCGCGGCAGCGGCATCGACAGCGCGTTTCTGGCGGGCGTGCTTGGTGAGGTACCCGACGAGCAAGGTGCGGTCGGTGAGATCGGACGCGTGCTCCGGCCCGGCGGCACCGTGTCCTTCTCTGAGACCATGAACGATCCCGACTACGTGCGACTTCCCGCCATGCGCCAGATGTGCCGCACGGCCGGGCTCGACGCGCTCGATTGGCGGCGACAGAAGCTGGGATACATCGCGCGGTTCACGCGCCCGCGCTGATTCGTCCGGCAGACCGCTGTACACTGGCCGCATGACGGGGATCCTCCGCCTTGCAACATGTTGCATCGGGTCAATGACTGAGAGGCGCTGGTGACCAGCGCCGTCGCAGTGGAAGCCGTTCTCGCCCGCTACCGCCAGCCCGTCCTCGACGCGATGCGCGCGGCCCTCGACCGCCCCGCCATCAACCACATCGCCCTCATGCGCTACCACCTCGGCTGGGAGGACGCCGGGGGCAAGGCCATCGACGCCTCTGGCGGGAAGATGCTGCGACCCGCCTTCTGCCTCCTCGCCTGCGAGGCCGTCGGCGGCGACGCATCGGGCGCCCTACCCGCCGCCGCCGCCATCGAACTCCTCCACAACTTCACCCTCATCCACGACGACATTGAAGACGCCAGCGACACCCGCCACGGCCGCGAGGCCCTCTGGCGCCGCGTCGGCATCCCGCTGGCCATCAACGCCGGCGACGGGCTGTTTGTCCTCGCCCAGCGCACCCTCCTCGACATGCACGCGGCGGGTGTACCGGCCGAGCGCGTACTCGAAGCCGCCCGCGTCCTCGATGAGGCCAGCGTCGAGCTTTGCGAGGGCCAGCATGCGGACATCTCGTTCGAGGCTCGCCACCGGGTCTCCCTCGCCGAGTACGAGGCGATGATCGCCGGCAAGACCGCCGCCCTTCTCGGCGCTGCCGCCCAAATCGGCGCCATCGCCGGCGGCGCGAACGACGCGACCGCCGCCGCCCTGGGCAGCAGCGCGAGGCTCCTCGGACTCGCCTTCCAGGTGCAGGACGATGTCCTCGGCATCTGGGGCGATGGCGCCCAGACCGGCAAGCCCGTCGCCGACGACATCCGCGCGAAGAAGAAGTCCTTCCCCGTCGCCTGGGCCTTCGAACACGCCCCAAAGCCCGCCCGTGAACAACTCGACCGCCTCTACACCGCCGAAATGACCGAACCCGCCGTCGAAGAAGTAGTCGCCCTCCTCGAAGAGTCCGGCGCCCGCACCGCCTCCACCACCGAAGCCAACCGTCAGGTCACCGAAGCCCTCGCCCACCTCGAAGCCCTCCCCCTCATCGAAGGTCGCCGAAAAGACATCGAGACCCTGGCGCGATTTTTCGTGTCCCGAACTTCGTAGGCTAACGTCGTGGCAAGAGATGGGCAGGCCCCTCAGCGGAACAAGAATCTGCTTCTCGCCGCCAAAGATCCCGAAGCTGTCATTCTGAGCCGCAGCGCAGCGCGGCGAAGAATCTTCTCCGCATCACATCACTGCGGTACAACGCCGACCCGGTACGGCTCGTGTGCGCAGGCGGAGCGGCCTTCAAGGCGAGGCGAAGATCCCCTATGCTTCCAGGAGAGCGCGCGACGAAGACAGAGGAGATCGCCTGACGGAAGGTTTGCGACCGGTGCTACGCGAGATGCCCTTCATCCGACTTTTCCTCACCTCGATCCTTTTCGTACTCATCGCCATCTCGGCGTTCTCCATGTTCGGAGCGATCAACGTGCTGCCGAACGAGAACGGCGAATCCCCCCTCTTGACCATGGGCCTCATCGCCCTGGCGATCTCGATCGTATCCGCCACTCTCGCGTTGGCCCTCGGCTACCTCCTCGTCCGGTCTCGCAGAACGGAATCCTGACCGGGCCGAAAAATCAATTTCGGAAGAGTGACGTTTCGCCCTTGGACTTGACCGCTCGCCTTCCTAGGATGGCATGAGAATCCGGCCGCGGGGCCATCTGTTACATGACGATGACCCCGCTAGCCGCATGAAAAGGCAAGGACGCCCGCCAGCTGCCAACAGGGCAAAAGTGCCGAACGAACTCCTTCTAGGAATCTGATGAACAAGAAAACCCTCCGCGACATCGACATAACCAACAAGCGCGTCCTCGTCCGCGTCGACTTTAACGTCCCCCTCGACAAGGAAACCCACCGCATCCTCGACGACACCCGCATCACCGCCGCCCTCCCGACCATCAACTACCTTCGCGAACATAGCGCGAAGACCATTCTTGTCTCGCACCTCGGGCGCCCGGACGGCAAGGTCGTCGAGGGTGCGCGCCTAGCCCCCGTCGCCGCACGTCTCGGCGAGCTGCTCGGTATCGACGTCCCGTGTGCGACCGACGTCGTCGGGCCATCGGCCGAAGCAACCGTCGCCTCGCTACAGCCGGGCGGCGTGTGCCTGCTCGAGAACGCCCGCTTTGAGTCGGGCGAGGAGAAGAACGACCCCGCCCTCGCGAGGAAGTTCGCAGCGTTCGCCGATGTGTACGTGAACGACGCGTTTGGTACCGCCCACCGCGCCCACGCCTCGACCGCGGGCGTCGCCGCGCACCTGCCTGCCGTGGCAGGATTCCTGATGGAGAAGGAGATCGACTATCTCGGGCGCGTGGTCGAGAATCCCGAGCCGCCTGTCGCGGCGATCATCGGCGGCGCCAAGATCAGCTCCAAGATCGCCGTGCTCCAGCACCTGCTCTCGAAGGTGAACGTGTTGCTCATCGGAGGCGGCATGGCCAGCACCTTTCTCAAGGCCCAGGGAGTTGAAGTCGGCGCTTCGCTCGTCGAAGACGACCAGCTCGCCACAGCCCGCGAGGTCATCGGAGAGGCCGACCGCAGGGACGTCACCCTCGGCCTCCCGATCGACGTCGTGGTCGCCGACAGNNGTGTGAAGACCGTCGTCTGGAACGGCCCCCTGGGCGTGTTCGAGTGGGAAGCCTTCGCGCACGGCTCCCAGAACCTGGCCCGCTGGCTCGCCGAGGCCGGCGCCACCGTCGTCATCGGCGGCGGCGAGACCGTGGCGATGGTGCAGGCGCTCGGAATCGCCGACAAGTTCGATCACGTCAGCACCGGCGGCGGCGCCTCACTAGAATTTCTCGAAGGCCGCACCCTACCAGGGATCGCCGCCCTCCTCGACCGCTGACAGGAGCGCGGGCGGTCTACCCGGCGCAAGCAGGGCCCTCGCCCGCAGGTGCGGCAGGTGACCGGCCCTTGGGGGAGGGACGACAGGACCGAATAAAGCGCGGGTGCACCGCTCGTCCATCTTGGTCTTAAAGTTAGGCGCCGCCTATACTCAGACTGTTGATTTCGTAAGCATTCGCTTCTGAAAAGGGGCTCGCGTGCCATACACCATCGTCGACACCTGCATTGGCTGTACCGCCTGCACCAAACGTTGTCCTACAGACGCCATTACCGGCAGCCGAAACGTCGTTCACGTCATCGACCCCAACCTTTGCATCGACTGCGGCGCGTGCGGCGTCGTCTGTCCGCCGGAAGCGATCCTGGACGAGGTCGGCGACGTGTGCCGCACCTTCCCGCGCAAGGAGTGGCCAAAGGCCATCGTTGTAGAGGACAACTGCATCGGCTCGGGGTGCGAGCTCTGCATCCAGGTCTGCCCATTCGAGGCGCTGGAGTTGGGCGAGCCGGAGCGCACGGTCGGTGACTTCTTCGGCATCGCCGTCCTGAACGACAAGAAATGCACCGGCTGCCGTCTGTGTGAGGACGCCTGCGGCTGGGGAGCGATCTACATCGACCCGCCGCGGGAGATGCTGAAGAAGATGGCCTGGCCGGAAGAGCCGGAGGCACCGCCGAAGAAGGGCAAGAAGGAACTCGCAGAAGCGACTGCCTAACGCCCGTCGGGGTCTACCTGGTACATCAGGGCAGGTCTGACGTGCAATACTCGTAGCTCGTCCCCTGTTAGACTTGTCGTGAGGGTGTTGGATCGGTCGCGCGTGCCCGGGCAGGCTTCGCGCAACTCGCGTGGGACACGCGAGAGTGGCTCCGATCCGGCGTGGGTACATGGCGGCTGAACATCCGGTTCCGGCTGACGCCGTCGGCGCATCAAGCGCCGGTGCAAGTGTGCGCCTCGGTTCATACTCTCCGGTGTCCCTGCTCTCCCGCATTGATACGTTCATCGTTGGTATGGTGGCCCTCGGCGGCGCATTGCTGGTCGCGGCCGACATCACGCAGCGCTGGATCCTCCCGGAACGGACTTGGACGCTCGATATCGACGGGCGTTTCAACGCCGAGACATGGTTCCATTCGCTGGTTCTGGCTGGTGCGGCGTTTTCCGCACTCGGAATCGCTGCTACGTTCAGCGGCCGGCACCGCAATGTCATCCTCGCCTGGCTGTTCGTCGGCGGAGTGTTGGCCTTCATGTCGTTCGACAAGAGCATCTCCTTTCACGAGCGGCTCGGTCAATCGCTGGAGGAGACGTTCGAGCTGCACGACGAGGCGGGGCGCGTGTTGTGGCAACTGGTGTACGCACCGTTGCTGGCATCGTTCGCGCTGGTGTTTGTCTGGTGTGTCCGGGGTGAACGCCGGGCCATGACCTGGGTGGTCGCCGGGATCGCGGCGTGCGCCTCGAAACTTGTCCTGGAAGCACTCATGTTTCCCCTGATCAAGTTCGACGTCACCTCAGAGCAGGGAATCCTGTATGGCATTGAGGTGAACCTGGAGGAGTCCATTCAGCTCCTCGGGTTTGCCCTCTTCTTCGGGGCCGTAGCCCGCCTGTTTATCCAGAGAATCGCCCAACTCGGGCCGGATTTCGAAGGGCAGGCAGGCGCGGCGTGATCTCTCCCGGAAGGTTAGGTCCTCGTCGCGGGGGTCGAAGCCATCAGGCGAACGGTGCTCGCCGCCCTTATGTGGGCCACCAAACCGACATCTACCCGAGGATGAGCTGATCCGCCGCCACGGCGACGAAGATCAGCGCCAAATACGTGATCGACGTCTTGAACACGCCCATCGCCGCAGCTGGCGTGGGGTCCCGGCGGAGCATCCACGTCTGGCGCACAAAGGCCCCGCCCAGCACCAGCGCCGCACCAAGATAAATCCACGAAACCGAACCAGTCAACACCAGCAGCAGCGATACCGGCACGAGGGCCACGGCGTACCAAAACATCTGCGCGGTCGTCGACTCCAGCGTCGCCACTACCGGCAGCATCGGCACGTTCGCCCGGCCGTAGTCTTCCTTGTACTTGATCGCCAGCGCCCAGAAGTGCGGCGGCGTCCAGAAGAAGACGATCGCGAAGAGAATCACCGCCTCCGGGCTGACCGACCCCGTCACGGCGGCCCAGCCGACGAGCGGCGGAAAGGCGCCCGCCGCCCCGCCGATGACGATGTTCTGCGGCGTCGTGCGCTTCAGCCACAGCGTGTAGATAAACACGTAGAACCCCGTGGCGGAGATCGCGAGCGATGCCGCCAGCAGATTGGAGGTCGCCCACAAGAGCGCGAACGCCGCCACTTCCAGCCCCAGTGCAAACACCAGCGCTGAAACCGGATCGATGATGCCCATCGGCAAGGGGCGTCCTTGCGTCCGGTGCATGACCGCATCGATGTCGCGGTCGAGGATGCAGTTGATGGCGTTCGCCCCACCCGCGGCCAGCGTCCCGCCGATCACCGTGGCCACAATGAGCCACAACGAGGGCATGCCCTTGGCAGCGAGGATCATCGCCGGCACCGTGGTGATCAACAGCAGGCTGATGATGCGCGGCTTCGTCAGCGCCACATAGGCGCGCAGCCTCTCGCTCACGGTGGTACGCCGTCCCTCCAGTGCTGGCACGGTGCGCTCGACGCGAATCGTCGTTGCCGGTCGGTCGGTCGTTAGCGCGCCCACCCTGCCTCCTTGGGTCGCGGAGCTTCGCCCCGTTCGACCGCTTCCGCTTCGTCCCCGGGAAGATAGAAGGCGAGAGCGCTTATGGCCACCATCAGGCACCACAGGAGCGCCGCCAGCGTCAAGTGCGCGATCACCACCCCCGCCGCCAGTTCTGTCCAGATGTTCGCCGCCCCGATCAGCGCCTGAGCCACGAAGGCCCCCCCGGCGGTCAAAGTCAGCCAGATGAGCAGTGGCTGACGCCTCCGTTCCTCGAAGGCCACGTAGATCAACCCCAGCAGTTCCACTCCCAGTAGCCCCGCCACCAGCCGGTGCAGGAAGTGCAGTCCGACCGCGCTGTCCCCGCCCGGGAACACCGACCCGTTGCACAACGGCCACCCGCTGCATGCCAGCGACGCGTCGGTGCCGCTGATATACGAACCCAGCACCAGCGTCACGAAGGCTGTCGCCGCCGTCGCCATCGCCAGCCGATTGAAGGTCGAATCCGAAGCTGACTTGAAGACCGAGAAGCCGCGCGCCCGCATCGTAGAGATGACGTAGGTGACGATGCAAACGCCCATGAAGCTCATCGCCGTCCCCAAGTGCAGCGCCACGATCTCCGACGGCAGTTCTTTCTTGACGGTGATGCCGCCCAGGATGATCTGCCACAGCAGCAGAACCCCGGCCGAGAACGACAGCCAGAAGATCAGCGGGTGCTTCCGCTCCGTCTTGAAGGCGAAATACGTCACTCCCAGGAACAGCACCCCGACGCCCGCCGCCACCGTACGGTGACTGAACTCAATCAGTGTGTGCTTCTCAGCCTTGGGGATGAACTTGCCGTGACAGGTCGGCCAGTCGGGGCAGCCGAGTCCGGAATCCGTCGCGCGGACGGTGCCCCCCACCGCCACCAGCACGAAGGTGGTGAGGATGGTGATGAGCAGAAGGCGCTGGAACCAGGTCATTGTGTGGGCCACGGCCTCAGAGCGGGGCTTGGAGCCGCTCGTTACGCCATTCACAAGTAACAGTTGAAGCCTTCGCGGGCAAGGAAACGAATCGCCGTGGGCCGCCTCACTCGAATCTGCATCTCTCTCGTTGACACCCAATCTCCCGCCGATAAGATCTCTCCGCTACGCATCCAACAACGGCCGTCCGACGGCCAGAAAGCGACATTTTGCGTCATGACAACAGGCAAGGCCGCCGTCCTCATCGGCCCCGGAAAAGGCTTCGAAATTCAGGAGTTTGAAGTACCGACGCCCGAACCCGAAGGCGTCGTGATCAAAGTATCGATGGGCGGCGTGTGCGGCTCCGACCTCCACATCTGGCGCGGCGACTCACCGCTGTTCGCCGCGATGGCCGGCAACGTCGCCGGGCACGAGATGACGGGTCGCGTCCACTCCCTCGGGTCTAGCATCAACACCGACTCCCTCGGGCGCCCATTGAAGGAAGGCGACCGCGTCTGCTTCAGCTACTTCTACTACTGCGGCCGTTGCTACCAGTGCAACAAGGCCGAGTTCGCCGCCTGCCCTAACAAGCTGCTCACCATGGGCCCCAGCATCAGTAAGTTCAGCGGCGCGTACGGCGAGTACTACTATCTCAAGCCGGGCGGTCGCATCTTCAAGACACCCGATGAAGTCTCCGACGAGATGGCCACGCCTGTGAACTGCGCCCTCTCGCAGGTCACCTACGGCCTCACGAAGGCCGGCGTCCGCTACGGCGACACCGTCGTCATCCAGGGCGCCGGCGGCCTCGGCCTCAACGCCATCGCTGTCGCCAAGGAGATGGGCGCCGATGCTGTGATCGCCATCGACGGCATCCCCAGCCGCCTCGACATGGCCAAGCGCTTCGGCGCCGACGAGGTCATCGACCTCAGCGAGATGCCGGATCCCGCCCAGCGCATCGGCCGCGTCAAGCACCTGACCGCCAACCGCGGCGCCGATGTGGTCGTCGAAGTCGTTGGGCTCCCCGCTGCCGTCCCCGAGGGCATCCAGATGCTGCGCGAAGGCGGCACGTACCTCGAGATGGGCAATATCTCCTTCGGCAACACGACCACCCTCGACCCCTCGCAGCTCGTCTGGGGCTCAAAGAAGATCGTCGGCGTCATCATGTACGACCCCTGGGTCATCCCCGAGGCCCTCGACTTCCTCGTCCGCACGAAGAACAAGTACCCGCACCAGGATGTCGTGTCGCACAAGTTCAAGCTCGACGACATCAACAACGCGTTCGCCAACAGCGAGTGGCAGCGCGAAGGCGATGCTACGAAGGTCAATCGCGCGGCGATCGTGATGGAGTAACCGCCGCCGGGCACCTATGACAACAACAAGAGAGGCGGTCCCAGTGGGCCGCCTCTGCTTCGTGTCAGTGGGAATGCAAGATCCGGGCCCTACTCCGCTGGCGATTCTACCGGTTCTGTCGGCGCCGCTACCGCTGTCGGCGTCGCTAACCGAGTGGCCGGTTCAATCAAGTACGACTCGACGAGTTCCGGCGCCAGCAGCTCATCCAGCTCGCGACAATCCCCCCGGAGCCAGACCGTGCGTCCGTTGTTGATGTAGAGCGCGACCCCGCGTGCCAACCCCGTGTCCTTCACTCCCGTATCAAACACCGCCACGACCGTCGCCCCAAACCCGCCCCCAAACGTCGAATCAGTAAAGCGAGGGGTGTACGCAGCAACGAGCTTCGGTGGCCCCGGCGCCAGCGACAGCCGGTAGGCGTCTGGCACCGACTCTGGTCGCACCCAGCTGTTGTCGCAAGAACTACCCGCCAGCACCTCTACCGGTGTTCCCGGCTCCTCGCCTGCCCGGCACAGTGGATCGCTGCCGTCCGCGTCAGGCGCCCGGCAGGGCAGGATCTGATATCCCGTCAGCCCCGCCAGCTCGATGTCGTCCTGTGCCAGAGCGGCGACAATCACCTGGTCCACCTCGGCAAAGCCCGTGGACTCTGGCAACGATGGCCTCGCTGCGACCGTGCGCTCGGTCACGATTGTTCCGGTATCGCCGCCGTCCCCTCCGCAGGCGGAGAGGATCGCGACCGACGCCGCCAGGGCAAGCAATATGGAAGAGGTTTGAAGCATGATGGAGAGTATATCGACCGCACGGAGCATGAGGCGTAGCGTGACGGCGCCTTGTTAAGCGCCAGCGACCGGAAGCGTCCGGCCAGTTCGACCCAGCCTCGCGGGGCAAGATGCGGGTGGTGACTCATGGCGAGATTGGGCAGCGTGGGAGACGGTGACTACTTGTCCAACCGCAAGACGGCCATAAAGGCTTCCTGAGGAATCTCCACATTGCCGACCCGCTTCATGCGCTTCTTGCCTTCCTTTTGCTTCTCGAGCAGCTTGCGCTTGCGGGTGATGTCGCCGCCGTAGCACTTGGCGAGGACGTTCTTGCGCATCGCCCGGATTGTCTCGCGGGCGATGATCCGGCCCCCGATCGCCGCCTGGATCGGCACATCGAACATCTGTCGGGGGATGAGTGTCTTGAGCTTGTCCACGAGGTTGCGCCCGTAGTGGACGGCGTTGTCACGGTGGGTGATCAGCGAGAGAGCGTCCACCGGTTCACCGTTCACCAGGATGTCCAGCTTCACCAGCGGGGCCGGTCGGTACTCCCGAAACGTGTAGTCGAGGCTGGCGTAGCCCTGCGTGCGTGACTTCAACTCGTCGTAGAAGTCGACCAGGATCTCGGACAGCGGGATGCCGTATTCGAGCAGGACGCGGCCTTCGCCTTTCTTGGTGCCGTCGTCCTGGATGATGCTGTGCTGCAGATACTCCGTGCGTTTGTACTCTCCCCGGTTCGTAGTGACCAGCTCCATCACCGTGCCGATGTAGCGGTCAGGGCAGACGACGCTGATGTCCATCCAGGGCTCGCGGATCTGCTGTACCTCTTGCGGCGCGGGCAGTTCGGCAGGGCTGTCGATGACGATGTCTTCGCCATTCGTCTTCGTAATCTCGTATTCAACGCTGGGTGCCGTGGCGAGCAAGTCGAGGTTGTACTCGCGCTCAAGTCGCTCCTGGACGATCTCCATATGGAACAGGCCGAGGAAGCCGCAGCGAAAGCCGAAGCCAAGGGCGGTTGACGACTCGGGCGTGTAGGTGAGCGCCGCATCGGTGAGCTGCAGCTTGTCGAGCGCGTCGCGGAGCAGCGGGTACTCGTTGCCCTGCTGTGGATAGATGCCGGCAAAGACCATCGGCTTGGCGGGCCGGTAGCCGGGGACGGCGGCGTCGGCGGGCTTCCCGTCGTCGGTCAGTGTATCGCCGACGCGGCAGTCCTTTACGGTCTTCAACCCGGTGGCGATGTATCCGACCTCGCCGATGGTGAGCATGTCTACCTGATCGAGTGCGGGACGGAACACGCCGACTTCAAGCGGCTCAAAGGTGAAGTTCGTAGACATCAAGCGCAGGCGGCGTTTGTTATCGACGTGGCCATCGACGACGCGGCAGTAGGCGATGACGCCCTTGTAGGTGTCCCATTTGCTGTCAAAGATCAGCGCGCGTAGCGGCGCTTCGGGGACGCCCGACGGCGGCGGGACCCGGGCGACGATCGCCTCAAGCAGATCCATCGCCCCGGTGCCTTCTTTGGCCGAGGCGAACATGATCTCGTCGGGGGAAAACCCGAGAGTGTCGACAAGTTCCTGGGCGACGCGCTCGGGCTCGGCCGAAGGAAGGTCGATCTTGTTCACGACGGGGATCAGGGTGAGGTTCGCCTCCATCGCCAGGTAGACGTTCGCGAGCGTTTGAGCCTGAATACCCTGGGCAGCGTCGACGACGAGCAGGGCGCCTTCGCACGCCGCGAGGGCGCGCGACACTTCGTAGCCGAAGTCCACGTGGCCGGGGGTGTCGATCAGGTTCATCTCGAAGGTGGTGCCGTCGCGGGCGGTATAGGCCATGCGGACGGCCTTGGCCTTGATCGTGACGCCCTTCTCGCGCTCGAGGTCCATATCGTCCAGCACCTGCGCGGACATGTCGCGCCGGGAGATGGTGCCGGTCATCTCGAGGAAGCGGTCAGCGAGGGTGGACTTGCCGTGGTCGATGTGGGCGATGATGCAGAAGTTGCGTATTCGTGATGGATCCATGCCCTTGTAGGTTACAGGTTGTCCCGCTGGCGCGGGATCTCCGCCTTCGGCTGCGACCTTCTACTCCGACGCGCGGCTTCGAAATCGCCGCCGGCGGCTCCGGGAAAAAGGACTTGATTCGCCCGCCGTGGTACCATCGCGGCGGGGAGAGACCATGTCATTCGCTACACGCCGTAAGAACAGAGAAAAGAGTAGGCAGGGCCTGCTGACGATTCTGTTCACGGACCTCGAAGACTCGACGGCCATGACCCAGCGTCTGGGCGACGCCCGCGCGCAGGAGGTCGTCCGCGCTCACAACACCATCGTGCGCCGGGAGGTCCGCGAGCGCGGTGGCACGGAGATCAAGCACACGGGCGACGGGATCATGGCCACGTTCCCTTCCGCGGCGCGGGCGGTGGCCGCGGCCGTGGCCATGCAGCAGGCAACCCGCGCCTACAACGATCTGCATCCGGAGACATCCTTCAACATCGCTGTGGGCCTGAACGCCGGCGAGCCGGTCTCGGAGGACGCCGATGTCTTCGGTAGCGCGGTGCAGATGGCAGCGCGAACCTGCGCCGAGGCGCACGGCGGACAGATCCTGGCGACGAACGTCGTCCGCGAACTCGTGTACGGCAAGGGTGCGCTGTTTGAGGACATGGGTTCGTCGGAGCTGAAAGGCTTCTCCGAAGCTGTCCATCTGTACGAGGTTGGCGTGAGCGCCAACGGCATCGACGAAGGGCTCGCTGACTACGGGCAGCAGCGCCCGCTACCGTGGTTGCCCATTTGTGGAGCGGCCGTCGTGCTGATTGCGATCGCGGTCGGAGTCGTCCTGTTCACTCAAGCGGGTGGATCTGACAGCAGCGGGAGCCAGCCAAGCGCGGTGAACGTACCGTACGCCGAGCTGCGGATTCAGATTGAGGCCACGACGAAGCTCGAGGTGGTCGGAGGCGACTGCGCCACGGCGGACCTTGTGCTACGTGGTGCCACGAGCGGCCCGGTTCGCGGTGGATTCGCTGGTGAATTGGCAGCCGAGAGTAACATCGTGCAGCCGGTGGCGGAGGATTGTCAGTCAGTCGTCGTGACGGGCCCGGGACGGGTGAGCGGGGGCGCGGACGTGCTGTTGTTCGCGAATCATCTGCGGGCGCGGCCACGCGTCGGACGCTTTGAAACTGGGGATCCGGACGCTGTCCCTAACGCTCTCGAAGGCACGGATATCTGGGTTCTGGCTGGCGGCGAAGGCCGCTTTGCCGGGGCGACCGGCGCCGGGCGCTGCGAGCTGGCGGGATTGTCGCTTGCCGGCATCGATGCAACGTCCCAACTCAACTGCACCCTGCGTGTTGCCGTCGGTTCGCCATTCGAGCCGGTGACGATGGAGGCGGACAGCACACAGCCCGAGGTCGCCGCAGGCGTGAGCCAGGCGGCAAACGCGGAGACGGAGATCTTCGTGATCTACCGCAACAACACCGACGGCCCGCTGACCGGACTGACCCTTGGTCTGGGGGCGGTGGATGGGGCGAGGTTGACCGCCGCGCCGAGCGGTGAGGAACCGCAGCCCGTCTCGGCCACCACGCGATGGGCGCTCCCTGATCTGCCGGCCGGCGAGGTCGGACGGCTACGGCTGCGGTTGCGCGTGCAGTCGGCCGACGCGGCGCAGATCAAGCTGGTGCCGAACATCACGGCCGAAGGGCTTGAGGATGTGGCGAAGTCTTCGCCGGTCAGCATCACCGTAGTTAAGTAGGCCGGCGCCATAGTCACTGCAATCAGCCGCGACTAACTCAAAGCCGGGCGGCGAGGAACTCCCGGCTCGCGTCGGCCGCTTCGAGCGGCACGGCGCCGTGCGCGCCAGGGTGGACGCGCATCTGCTTGTCCGCCGAGCCGAGCAAGCCGAACATCTCGAATACGCCATCCCGGTGGAACACTTCATCATCCCACTGCGCGAGGAACATCACCGGGCAGGTGACATTCTTGGCGTCGCGCCGGTGCCGTTCGCCGATGTGTCCGCGAATCGCACTCGGCCCGGTGAACCCGCAGGCTCCGAGCACGGCGGCTTTGATCCGCGGGTCGCACGCGACGAACGGTAGACCGAGCATCGTGCCCATCGAGAGGCCCCAGTAGCCGACGCGCCCTGGATCGAACATCCCTGTCGCGAGCAAGGCGTCGAGGGTCGCTACCCAACCGGCGTTGCTCCGGTCGATGGTGTCCGGGCGCTTCCACAGATCGAGGTAGGCAGGATGGCCACCAGCAACGTCGACGATCGGGCCGCGCTCTCCGTGGTCGATGGCGCCGACCGCGATGCTGTTCCGTCGCACGAAGCGTCGCGCCATCGCCAACCCGGCCGGATTGCGCTTCTCGCTCTGACCGCCGTGGCCCATGAGCACGAGCGGCACCGGGCCGGCGGGCTGTTCGGGCGTCCAGAGGATGCCGGGAATCTTGTCTGGGCCGCGCGTGATATAGAACGGCCGCTCACTGACTCCCATCGAAACTGCCGCTTGGTCTCGCCAATCCATACTCGTACCTCCCGCAGGCCGGTGTAATGTCACGCGAAGTCTATCGAAGCAACGCAAGGGCAGAGGCGGGCGCGTTGTCGGGGCCTACGCCGTGCGGGAGCGGAGGCCCCATAGCACCAGGGACATCGTAAACGCGCCCATGCCGAAGATCGCCGCGAAGGCCTTGAGGATGGAGGCAGCATCCCAGCCGTCGGGGTTGGAACACTGCGGCGTGTCCGCGGGGCAGACGCCGAGGACGAGTGCGCGCATCCCCTCGACGATGTAGGTGACAGGATTGATCGTCGCCAGGAACTCCAGCCAGGGGGAGAAGAACTCTTTCGGCGCGAAGGCGGGCGAGAGAAAGAGCAGCGGGAAGAAGATGAGGAACCCCAGCTGCGCTGCCTGTGCGCTGCCTGTTTTGAGGGCGAGCGCCATGCCGATACCCGAATACGCCAGCCCGAACGACCCGGCCATCGCGACGAGCACCACGCCGCCGAGAGGGCCGGACTCCAGACCCGCACCAAAGATCAGGCCGACCACGAGAATGAACGTCGATAGCACGCAGATGCGGACGACATCGGCGGCGAGGCGGCCCATGGCGAGCGAGATGCGCGCCGTGGGTGTCAGCAGCAGCTTGTCGAAATAGCCGCGCTCGATGTCGGTCACGGTGCCGATGCCGGCGACGCCCGCGGCCCCTGCGACGCCCTGCAGCACGGCGATGGGCATCTGGAAGCCGAGGTAGTTGTCGACGCCGAAGGCCCGAGCCGCGGAGTTGCCGATGGCGCCGACAGTGACGGCGAAGAAGAATATCGGGATGAAGACGTTGCCGATTTCGAGCGCGGGTTGTCGTTGTGTCTCGCGAAGGGCGCGCCGCATCAGGTGATATGTGTCGCTGAGGGCATGCCGCATTACGATTTCCTCGCCTTGCCTGCCGTGGATGTTTGCTTGATTTCGGACGTCGCTTCGTCTTCCAGGTGGTGTCCGGTCTTCTGGAGGAAGACGTCGTCCAGCGTCGGGCGGGACAGCGTGACCTCGTCCGCCCGGACGGAGGCTTCGTCGAGCAGCAACACCAGTCGTGCGATGGCGGCGCCACCCTCGCGCACGTAGCAGATGACGGCGCCATCGACGACCCGCACGTCCTCAATGCCCTCGAGGCGCTTGACGGCCTGTTCCGCGCGGGCGATCTCGTCGGGGCCGCCCTCAATGTGCAGTGAGACGACATCGGTGCCGATGCTCGCCTTCAACTCCGCCGGCGAGCCCTGCGCAACGATGCGGCCGGCGGCCATGATCGCGACATCGTGGCAAAGGCGGTCGGCCTCCTCCAGGTACTGCGTGGTAAGGAAGAAGGTCACGCCTTCGTTGCGGTTCAGCTCGCCGACGTAGCGCCAGATGGCATCGCGGCTGATCGGATCGAGACCGGTCGTCGGCTCGTCAAGGAAGACGAGGCTCGGCCGGTGTACCAGCGCCGCAGCGAGATCGAGTCGCCGCTGCATGCCGCCGGAGTAGGTCTTCACCCGGCGATCGGCAGCGTCTTCAAGATCGACGATGCGCAGTAACTCGTCCACGCGGGCGCGCCGCTCGCCCGCGGGCACCCGATACAGGCGCGCGGACAGCGTCAACAGCTCACGGCCGGTCTGGATGTCGTCGAGGCCGGCTTCCTGCAGGGCGACGCCGATGCACCGCCGCACCGCGCCCGGATGTTTGATCACGTCGAGTCCGGCGACCTCGGCGCGGCCGGCGGTGGGCCGGAGCAGGGTGGTGAGCATGCGGACCGTGGTGGTCTTGCCGGAGCCGTTGGCACCGAGGAAGCCGAAGATCTGGCCTTCGGGGATGTCGAGGTCGATACCGTCCACGGCCCTAATGTCAGGAGTGAAGTGTTTGACGAGGGCTTCGGCGAAGATGGCGGGCAATCGTCGTCCTCTCTGTTTCTGAGGCATTCTAACGTTCGCTCCGGCCCCGGTCAGCCTTCGGCGAGATGCAGAATCCGTAACGGAGTTCTGGTTCGGCAACGCGGCACGAAGGGGTGGCGCGCAGGACGGTTCCGTCGGAACTAAGGGAATTGGGCTTGTCAGGGTGGAATCCCACGGCCTATACTGAAGGCGAATTTTGGGATGCTCTCGTAGGGGGGTGGGCGCGAGCCCACTTTTTTGTTCGTTAAGGGTTTTGGGGAATGAAGAGCGAATTTATCACCGCCCTCACCGCGCTGGCCGCGGAAAAGAATCTGCCGAAGGAAACCGTCCTCGGTGCGGTCGAGATGGCGCTGGCCTCGGCCTATAAGAAAGACAACCTGGCGCTGGCTGACCTGGAAGTGGATATCCATCCCGAGGAAGGCACCATTCGCGTCTTCTCGGTGAAGACCGTCGTTGACGAAGTCGAGGACGAAAACATCGAGATGACGCTGGATGAGGCGCGTCCGGTCAAGCCAGACGCCGTCGTCACCGATCGCATCCGTTTCGAAGTGACGCCAGCGAACGCCGGGCGCATCGCCGCCCAGACGGCGAAGCAAGTCGTGCTCCAGCGGCTACGCGAAGCCGAGCGCGAGGTCGTCTTCGATGAGTATTCCGGCAAGGAGGGCGACATCGTCTCCGGCGTCGTGCAGCGCCTCGAAGGCCGCAACGTGATCATCGATCTCGGCCGCGCCGAAGCGTTGCTGCCGCCGCCCGAGCAGTCCCGCACTGAGCACTATCGTGCAGCGCAGCGGCTGAAGGTGATGATCGTCGAGGTACAGAAGGCGGCGAAGGGCCCGCAGGTCATCGTCTCGCGCGCGCACCGCGATCTGCTGAAGCGCCTGTTCGAGCTGGAGGTGCCAGAGATCTTCCGCGGCATCGTGGAGATCAAGTCGATTGCGCGGGAAGCGGGGTATCGCTCGAAGGTAGCCGTGTATTCGCGGCAAGAGGGTGTGGATCCGGTGGGTGCATGCGTGGGCATGCGCGGTATCCGCATTCAGAACATCGTCAACGAACTCAACGGCGAGCGCATCGACGTCGTTGTCTGGGATCCGGAGCCGTCACGTTTCGTCGCCAACGCCTTGAGTCCCGCCCAGGTGGTCAGCGTGATGACGCGCGAAGACGTGGACGAAAGCGGCGCACGGTCGAGCACGGCCGAGGTCGTGGTGCCGGATCGGCAGCTTTCTCTCGCGATCGGCAAGGAGGGGCAGAACGCTCGCTTGGCCGCCAAGCTCACGGGCTGGCGGATCGACATCAAGAGCCAGTCGGCATACGAAGAAGAGCTGGCGGCCCAGGGCACAACACTGGAAGAAGTGCAGGCGAAGGCCCGCGAGGAATCGCTCGCGCGGGCGCGCGAGGCATCAGCACAAGAAGCGGCGGCGCGCCTCGCGGCTGCGGAAGCTGCTGCTGTGGCATCGACTACGCGGGCGTTGACGCCCGACGAGGAGATCGCCCTGGAATACGCGCGCAAGGAGCAGGAAGCGGCGGCGGCGCGAGAGGCCGAGGTGCTGGCG
>CXWL01007215.1_pt1 | contig 36863 bp, 33 predicted proteins | sample 590931 | NCBI WGS metagenome assembly CXWL01 (sample SAMEA3498368, study PRJEB10139) | groundwater metagenome | biome: water well; material: biofilm material | place: Germany | collected 2015-04-27 | reverse complement strand
CCCTGGTTGAGGGCGATCAGCGCCGTGGGCTCGGCGCGGGCGGGCTCTGGCCGGGGGTTCACAGAACCCAGGACGATTGCCGCCAGCACGACCGCCGGGATGAGGCTGAATTTCAGTACGCTAAACAAGCTTGGTGCCTTCAATGGCGTCCCCTTTGCCATAACTAATCCTCCTCCGAGCGCCGGCGCGCATTGAACCAGGCACCGCTGGCGATACCAGCCACGCCCACCGCGGTGATCGCGGCCAGGATGGTGAGCCATGTGCCAGCGCCACCGTCGTTGCCTTCTCCTGTGTCGGGCAGCCTGATCGGGCGCGAACCGGCGCCACCGGTCGTCCCGTCGGGCGCTGGTGGTGGCGGCGGTGGTGGCGGGACATCACTAGCGGCAGTCGTCGCGGCGGGCACGACGGACGGCGTCACGATCGGGGTGACGGTGCTGAAGCCGAGCCTGGTCGCCGTCGGACAAACGCCAGGGCAGGGTGTCGCCGTGGCGAACTGGTTAGGCGTGGCGGTAGGCGAAGGTGTCGAGGTGCTCGTGGCCACGGCGCCGCCGATGGTGACGGTGGCGTTGTTGCAGATGGCAGCGGTCGTTAGTAAGGGGTTGCAGCTGCCCAACTCCGTGACCTGCTCGTCGGCGACGAACACGGCATTGAGGGTGAGGGGCGACACGCCGTTGACCGTGGTGTAGCTGACGCGAAAGAGCCGCACGGTGGCGCCATTGGCGATCGGCGTCCCATCCGCATTGGGGTTCAAGCATGAGATGAGCGAGTCGGCGACCGTCGGGTCGACGTTTTGGTCGGCGAGCGCGGGGTCGCAGGACCAGCCGGTGCCGGAGAGACCTTCGTTGAAGTCGGGATTGCAGTTCAGCTTCGGCGCGGTGCAAGAACCTGGCACCACCGGCACGAAGAACTGCTGGACGGCAGACAGCGTGGCGTTAAAGGAGGCGATCTGGGCGGCGCCGCCGCTGTTGTTCGTCAGGTAGACATCGGCTGTCACGCTGGTTGTACCCGCAGAGTACAGGCAGGCGCTGTCGATGGCGCCGGTTGAGGTGTCGCAGTCGACGGAGACGGTGAAGTCGTCGTCCGCAGGCAGCGCCCCGGCGTGGACGTTGGTGGTGGTGAAGCCGCCATAGCTTCCGGCGACTAGTACGAATGCGGCCAAAACTATGGCCTGCCATCTCCTCATGAGGATCCTCCTGCCTGCTTCCTGTTGGCCAACGATGCGAACCATACCATCGCGTCGGGATGTGGGACAATGCGTGTGACGAGCAAACGCAACTAATCCGCGACCGTGCGCGGGATTTCCTGACGCACTGAGAACGCCAGGAAGCAGCCTTAGGTTAACCGCCGATAAGGGAAAACCCGCATAAAATTGCGCGAATTCTGATGCGTCGATGGCGCAAGCACAAACAGGATGGCCCTGACATTGCTGTCAGGGCCATCGTTATGTCGGACTACGAGTGGTTATGTCGACGAATCCGTAGCTAGATTGTTTTTGAATTTTCTACTTTCAGGACCCGCGCCGGAGACGCCTACGCATGATGACCACGCCGTAGAGGCCCATGCCAGCGGCGGTTATGGAAAGGATGGTCGCCATCCAGTCGTTGGTCCCGGTGTCGCCCTGGCCGGAGTTCGGCAGGGCGCTGGCACCGGCGGCTCCACCCGGCCGGGTGGTGATACCGGAGACGGTGCTAATCGGCGAAGGGCTGCCGGCGGCGACGGTCGTCGTAGCGCGCGGTGTGGAGGTGCTCGGCGGCCGCGTCGCGGTGGAGACCGGCGTGTGGGTCCGGGCCGGCGTCGTGCTGGTCGCGGTCGGGGTCTGCGGCGTTGCGGTAGCCGTCGCAGTCGAGGTCGAGGTGGAGGTGCTGGTAGCGGTGGCCGTGTTCGTGGCCGTAGCGCTGGGCACCGGGGTGTGCGTGCGAGGCGCAACAGTCGTCGTGACCTGCGCGGTGCGGGTGACCTGAACTGTCTGAGTGACCTGCGCAGTTGACACGGGCGACGCCGTTTCGTTGGGGATCGGCGTGTCAGTGGCAGTCGGCTCGACCGTGTTGGTTGCCGTCGGGACCGGCGTGTCGGTGGCGGCAGGAACTGGCGTGTCGGTGGCGACGGCTTGCGGCGTGTCCGTGGCCGCTGGCACCGGCGTGTGGGTAGAGGTACCCGTCGGCGTGTTCGTCGCGGTGTTCGTCGGCGTGTTCGTCGGCGTGTCGGTCGGGACTCCCACCGGCGTGTTCGTCGGGGTGTTCGTCGGGCCCACCGGCGTGTTCGTCGGCGTGTTGGTCGGCGGCACCGGGGTGTTCGTCGGTGTGTTGGTCGGCGGCACCGGGGTGTTCGTCGGCGTGTTGGTCGGCGGCACCGGGGTGTTCGTCGGGGTGTTGGTCGCCGGCGCCGGGGTGTTCGTCGGCGTGTCCGTCGGCGCCGCGGCCCCGATGTTCAGGGTGGCGTTGTAGCAGTCGCCGAATTGCGTCAGCTCCGGGTTGCAGCTGGCCAGTTCCGTCACCGTCTCGTCATAGATGTTGACATCTCGAATCTCGAGGGGGGTCGTGCCGTTCACGGTGTTATAGGTGATGGTGAACAGCGCGACCGTCGCCCCGTCAGCCACGGTCCCCGCGTCGGCGGGGTTCAGGCACGACATGAGCGAGTCGACTACATTCACGTCTACGTTCTGATCCGCGAGCGCCGGGTCGCAGGCCCAGGCGAAGCCGCCCAGACCCTCGTTGAAGTTCGGATTGCAGCTGAGCTTCGGCGCCGTGCAGTTCGCCGGGTTCGGGCCCGGGACGTTCGGCGGGTTCACCACGGCCTGGTCGGCCCGGACCGTGATGTTGAACGCCGCCACCGTGTGGGGCGCCCCGGTGGTGTTGCGCAGCATCACATCCACCGTCGTCGATGTCGTGCCGCCGGGGAGATTGCAGACGGCGTCCACCGCCCCTCCAGGAGCGCAGTCGATCAGCGTTTCGAAGTCCAGGGGGATGGCGTCCTGATCGATCGCCGCTCCCGCCTCATTTGTGCGGAGCATCGGCACGATGGCAATCATCAGGGCGGCGACGACAGCCACGGCCAGTCCCGTGATCCAGATCCTTTGAGAGGTCATAAAAGGTCTCCATTTTCCAGGTAGGCGCGTAGATATGACGATGCTGCAGGAAGTGCTCTGCGGGGAGGCCCTCATATATGACAGCTTTAGCGGGATCACATCAACCCCTGGGGGCTCTCAATACCGTTAATTAACGGATTTTTCTCAGTTACTTGACGGATTCGGCGCGGCCTGCGTGATATGCCTACCGGCGCAACGTCTCGCTCCCCACCCCACGCCGACGCTCAGGCCGCACGCCCGTCCGGCTGTACTCCAGCAGCATGGCGCCCCACGCGAGGCCGCCACCGAACGAGCACAGAGCCAGACGATCGCCCTCTCGCAGCCGCCCTTCCTTTTGCGCCTCGCTCAGCGCCACCGGGATCGATGCGGAGGACGTGTTTCCGTACTTGTGTACGGTTACGAGCGCTTTTTCTTCCGGGAGGCCCAGGTGCTTCGCCGTGCCCTGGATGATGCGCAGGTTCGCCTGGTGCGGCACCAGCACATCGATGTCCTCCACCGAGAGTTCCGCACGGGCGCACGCCTCGCGCACAGCGGCGGTCATCGCTTGCACGGCAAACTTGAAGATGGCCGGACCATCCATGTTGATCATGCAGAGATGTTGCGCAGGGCCGTGGCCTTCCGCATCCCGCGGGCCGCACGGGCCCTCGGCAAACAGCGCCGACTTCTTCGAGCCGTCACTCCGCAGGACGAGGCCAAGCGGCCCACCGAAGTCGGCCGCCTCCAGGATTACGGCGCCGGCGCCGTCGCCAAAGAGGACGCAGGTGCCACGATCCTCCCAGTTCACGATGCGCGACAGCACCTCCGTGCCGACGACCAGCACGCGCGCCGCGGAGCCCGCCGCCACGAATTGCATCGCCGTCGCAAGCGCCGACAGGAAACCGACGCAGGCCGCGTTCACGTCGAAGGCCCCCGCGCGGGTCGCCCCGATCCCGTCCTGGATGAGCGATCCCACCGACGGAAACATGCCGTCCGGCGTCGTCGTCGCGCCGATCACGAGGTCGATGTCGTCTCCGGACATGCCGGCGTCGTCCAGCGCCATCTTCGCCGCCATCAGTCCCAGGCTGCTGGATGTTTCGTGCGGGGCGGCGATGTGCCGCTCGCGGATGCCGGTGCGGTCGCGGATCCACTGGTCGGAGGTCTCGACCGTGCGTTCCAGCTCGAAGTTGGTGACGACCCGTTCGGGCAGGTAGTGCCCCAGGCCGGCGATGCGGACGCGATTCACGGGAGCTCCATCCAGCCCGAATCCCTGCGGGCTACCGGTGAGTATATCGGAGGCTTCTGACGGCACATCGTGGTGAGAGGTTCGTCAGAAGGCCGATGATTAGATGTAGGGCGTCAAGCAATACCGTGCGCGACGGATATGGACCGCCGGGTCAGAGGTTTGCCTTCATGATGAGACGATTCGCCACAGCCCTCGCGATCCTGAGTCTGGCCGCCGCCATCAGCACCCAGGCTGCCCCGTCGCGCGCGACCACCGGCCCCCTCTCCGGCCCTCCTGGCGTGATCGAAACCTACGCCGGCGGCGGCACCGGCGGCGAAGGCTCCCCCCGCCTCGAAGTCGCGATTTCTCCCTTCGGCGTCGGCGTGAGTCCAGCCCACGAAGTCTACTTCTCGGCGCTGGACGGCCCGAGGGTGTACCGGATCACGAACAACGCACTCGAACGCGTAGCAGGCGCACTGGATCAATCGGCCTTCACTGCGAACGACATTGGCGACGGCGGCCTCGGAATAGACGCGAAATTGGCGCGACCCGTTGGTGTGACGTTCGCTCCTGACGGCGACCTCATCGTCGGTGACAGCTTCGACTGCGCGATTCGGCGAATCGATGTAGCCACGTCGATCATCACGACGATCGCTGGGAAGGGCCCCATCTATTGCGGCGGATATTCGGGCGACGGCCTCCCTGCGGTCGACAGCCAGTTGATGCTTCCGGAGGCAGCAGCGTTCGGGCCGGACGGAACCCTGTTCATTTCGGATACCAGGAATTGTGGCATTCGGAAGGTAGTGGGCGGGATTATCTCGACGGTCGCTGGGATAGATGGCGTTTGCACGAGCGATGGGGATGGAGGTCCAGCTTCTAGCGCCCACATCGGCGAGCCGTACGGTCTTCAGGTCTCCGCCAACGGCGACATCTTCTTCGCCTCGGGCAGCGCCATGCGGACCATCCGGAACGGCATCATTGCCACCGTCACGGGCAGCAATACGTCGTCGCAATTACATACATCGGCCGTCGACAGCTACGGACGGATCTTCGTCCACGAGTTCGACTGCGGCGTCGCAATGATTGCCGATGGAGTGAAAACCAGCGTCGTCGGTCCCGGTCTCCTCCAACCTTGCGGCTTCCAGGGCGATGGTGGTCTCGCGTCGCAAGCCGAAACTGGACTGGTTACCGGCCTGGCGTTGGACGGTGCGGGCAATCTTTTCCTTGCGACGTACGCCGCCCGAGATCAGGAATTGGGGCAGGGCCGCATTCGCGTCATCTACGGCGCCGCCATCGACTCCGACGCCGACGGCCTCACCGACAGCGACGAAGCCAACGCCGGCACCAATCCCTACACCTACTGCCAGACCGTCCGCGGCGACGTGAACCGCGATGGCGTCGTTAACTCCGGTGACCAGCTGCGGATGGTGATGAACTACGGCATCCCTTCCACCCCCCGCTTCGACCAGAACGGCGACACCAAGGTCAACTCCGGCGACCTCCTCCACGTCGCCCTTCAGTTCGGCAAACTCGTCACCTCCTGCCCCTGACAGACTCCCAACCGGCGGTTCGATCCCCTCCCCGCCAGCGGGAGGGTTCTGGACGGCTAAGGCCCCGCCGCCAGCTAAGCCCGGTCCTGCCACGAATCACCAATCACCAGTTCCCGCCCCTCGCCTCTCGCTTCCCGCCTCCGCCTCCCACCGCTTGCTCCCCTCACAACCCCCTTGATACAATGGCCGCAGGGGTTAGCACTCGTGACTGGAGAGTGCTAATTTGAATCTATATGACCCTTACTGAACGCCGGGCGCGCCTCCTCAGCCTGATCATTGGGGAGTACGTGGACTCCGCGAACCCCGTCGGCTCGGACGCCATCGTCCGCCGCTTCGACCTGCCCTTTTCCAGTGCCACCATCCGCAATGAGATGGCTCGCCTCGAGGAAGAGGGCTACGTCACCCACCCGCACACCTCGGCCGGCCGCATCCCCTCCGACAAGGGCTACCGCTACTACGTCGAGGCCCTGATGGAGGAGCGCGACCTGCCCTCGCAGACCAAGCAGACCATCCGGCACCAGTTTCACCAGGCCGGCCGCGAAGAGGACGAGTGGGTGCACCTGGCCGCTGCCGTCCTCGCCCGCGCTGTGGAGAACGCGGCTGTGGTAACGATGCCGCGCACGGCCGAGTCCCGCCTGAAGCGGGTCGAACTCGTCAGCATCCAGGACACCTCGGCCCTGCTCGTCGTCGTCATGCAGCAGGCGCGGGTGAAGCAGCAGGTACTGATCTTCCCGGAGCCCATGGAGCAGGATCAGCTCACTTCGATAAGCAATCACCTCAACCAGGCCTTTGGCGGCCTCGGCGCGGCGGAGATCAGCCGCTCGCAGGTGCAGCTCACGCAGCTCGAATGGCATGTCGCCAACGCCGTGCGCGAAGTCCTCGCCTCCACCGACCAGGGTGGCTTCGACGAAGCGGCGATGGAGGGGATCCGGACCGTCCTGCAGAAGCCGGAGTTTGGGAGCAGCGAAAAGATGCTCAATCTGCTCGACGTCCTCGAACGCCGCAACCTGCCGAAGTTCATTCCGATCTCCGACGCGACGGACGGCGGCGTGACGGTGATGATCGGCGCCGAGAACGAGCAGGACGAAATGCACGACTTCAGCCTGGTGATCAGCCGATACGGCACCACCGGCGGCATCGGCGGCGCCATGGCCGTCGTCGGCCCCACCCGCATGCACTATCCGCGCACGATCAGCACCGTCCGCTACCTCAGCCAGCTCATGTCCGAAATGCTCACCACCTTCTACGACGAACCCGGAGCACCGCCTGAAGACAGTCCAGCCGCAACATTGCCGCCCGTATGATTCGTAGCGCGGGCTTTCCAGCCCGGGCGTTGCCTGAGCGGAAGCGCCACAGATGAGAACAGCGGGCAGAAAGAAGAAATACCGATGGAGAGAGATGAACGCCCGGCTGGCGTGACTGCGAGACGCGACGAGGCAGCAATGCGTGAGAATCCCATCATCGGACTCTCTGGCGTGGTGCTCGACGCACCCGATGCGCCAGCCCTCGCGGCGTTCTACCGCGGTCTGCTCGGCTGGGAGTACGGCAACCAGGAAGAGCACTGGGTGACGCTGAAGAACCCTCGCGGGACAGGACTGTCGTTCCAGTCCGAGCCGAACCACGTGCCCCCGCAATGGCCTTCGACCACCGACCGCCAGCAGATGCAGCTCCACCTAGACATCGAAGTCGAGAATCTCGACACCGCAGGCGAACTCGCCGTCAGTCTCGGCGCCAGACTCGCCGAATTCCAACCCCAACAACTCGTCCGGGTGTACCTAGACCCGGCCGGTCACCCATTCTGCCTGTGGGTCATGCCCTAAAGCGGCTGTTAGCAGATACCGCGGCCCCAAAACGGAGATTGACATGACCACCGACAGAGACGATACGCCGACCACAGACAGCGCACCCGAAACAGGCGCCCTGCCGGACGATGTCGCCTCCCTCCAGGCTCTCATCGAAGAAGAGCGCGAGAAGTCGCAGCGCCACTTCACCAACTGGCAGCGCGCCGCCGCCGATCACCAGAACTTCAAGCGCCGCGTCGAAGAAGAACGCAGCGAGAACGCCCGCATCGCCAACATCACCCTGATCATCAACCTGCTGCCCATCGTCGACGACTTCGACCGCGCCTTCATGAACATCGACCCGACTGTCGCCGGACTCAACTGGGTGGAGGGCGTCCGGCAAGTGCAGAAGAAGCTCCACAACCTACTGGAGATGATGGGCGTGGCGGAGATCAACGCCGACGGTGAGCCCTTCGACCCGTCAGTACACGAAGCCGTGAGCCAGGCTCCCGGCGAGGAGAACCGCGTCGTCGCCGTCGCGCAGAAGGGCTACAAGCTCGGCGACCGGGTGATCCGGCCGGCGATGGTGGTCGTCGGCAAAGCCATCGACCCCGGGCCGTGATGGGCGCAGCAGACAACAGACAACAGACAACAGAGGATAGAGCCCCACGTTCTTTCACCGATACGGACAACTGACGACTGACGACCGAGGACCGAGGACCGAGGACTCCAATGACCAAGAACAAGACCATCGACAACGAACACATCTGGGGCGCCGTCGAACTCATCCGCGCGAAGGCCCGCAACCGTTTGGCGCACCTGCAGGAGCTGCAGTCGGCGACGTTGCTGGCGAAGCCGGGCGTCGTGGAAGTCATCCAGCCCCTCGCCGACGAGATCGAAGAGATTACGCGCATCCAGCGGCTGACCGAAGGCGCCTGGAGCGAGCTACAGGACAATCCGGCGAGCGAACCAACGCCGTAATGCGGACCAGCGGCCGCTGCAGATCAGCAGGTCGAAACGAAAGATGAAGGGGAGAAGGACAGATATGGCAAAGGTAATCGGCATCGACCTGGGCACCACCAACTCCGTCGTCGCCGTCATGGAAGCGGGCGACCCGGTCGTCATCGCCAATAGCGAGGGCGGGCGCATCACGCCGTCCGTCGTCGCAGTCAGCAAGAGCGGCGAGCGCCTCGTGGGCACCGTCGCCAAGCGGCAGGCGGTCACCAATCCCGATAATACCGTGTACTCCGTGAAGCGCCTGATGGGCCGCAAGTTCGAGGACGCCGAGGTCCAGCGCGACCTCAAGCTCATGGGATTCAAGATCGAGCGTGGCGGGAACGGCGACGCGCAGGTCGGCCTCGGCGGCCGCAGCTACAGCCCGCCCGAGGTCAGCGCGATGATCCTGCAGAAGCTCAAGGCCGACGCCGAGGCGTATCTCGGCGAGACGGTCACCGAGGCCGTGATCACCGTCCCCGCCTACTTCAACGACGCCCAGCGGCAGGCCACCAAGGACGCGGGCAAGATCGCCGGACTCGAAGTCCTCCGCATCATCAACGAACCGACCGCGGCCGCTCTCGCCTACGGTCTCGACAAGAAGGGCGAAGAAGTCATCGCCGTCTACGACCTCGGCGGCGGCACCTTCGATATCTCCATCCTCGAACTGGGCGAAGGCACCTTCCAGGTGAAGTCCACCAACGGCGACACCCACCTCGGCGGCGACGACTTCGACCAGCGCATCATCGACTTCCTCGTCACCGAATTCAAGAAGGAGCAGGGCATCGACCTGAAGCAGGACCGCATGGCCCTGCAGCGCCTGAAGGAAGCGGCCGAGAAGGCCAAGATCGAACTCTCCTCGGCACAGCAAACGGAAGTGAACCTCCCGTTCATCACCGCCGACGCCGAAGGCCCGAAGCACATGGCCATTCTCATCACCCGCGCCAAGCTCGAGCAGCTTGTCGGCGAGCTCGTCGAAGCCACCCTCGTGCCCCTCGCGGCCGCCCTCAAGGACGCCGGCCTCGCCGCCGCCCAGATCGATGAGGTCGTCCTCGTCGGTGGACAGACGCGCATGCCGCTGGTGCAAGAAAAGGTGAAGCAGTTCTTCGGTAAGGAGCCCCACAAGGGCGTCAACCCGGACGAGGTCGTCGCCATCGGCGCCGCCATCCAGGCCGGCGTCCTCAAGGGCGAGGTGCGCGATGTCCTCCTCCTCGACGTCACTCCACTGACCCTCGGCATCGAGACCCTCGGCGGCGTCGCCACGCCGCTGATCACCCGCAACACCACCATCCCCACCAGCAAGGGCCAGGTCTTCTCCACCGCCGCCGACAACCAGCCGTCGGTCGAGATCCACGTCCTCCAGGGCGAACGCGCGATGGCCCAGGACAACAAATCCCTCGGCCGCTTCATCCTCGACGGCATCCTGCCGGCGCCGCGCGGTGTGCCGCAGGTGGAGGTCACCTTCGACCTGGACGCGAATGGCATTCTCAACGTGTCGGCGCGCGACAAGGCGACCGGCAAGGAGCAGAAGATCACCATCACCGCCGGCGGTGGCCTCTCGAAGGAAGAAGTAGAGAAGCTGCAGCAGGAAGCCGAACTCCACGCCGCCGAAGACAAAGAGCGCCGCGACGAGATCGAGGTCCGCAACACCGCCGACAGCATGGCCTACCAGGCCGAGAAGACGGTGCGCGAAAACGCCGACAAGATCCCCGACGACCTGAAGTCAGAGGTCGAGGGCAAGATCGCCGCTGTCCGCAGCGCCCTCACCTCCGGCACCACCGATGTCATCCGCACCGCCACCACCGAGCTCGGCGAGTCGATGCAGAAGATCGGCCAGGCCGTCTACGGCGGCCAGGGCGGTGAGCCCGGCGAGAACGGCGCCGGACCGGATGTGGGCCCAGACGGCGAGCCCGCGGCGGCGGAAGAAGGCACCGTCGAAGGCGAATTCCGCGAAGTGTAAGCCGTAATTCTGCGTGGACGAACCACGAAAGGGGCGGGGTCACATGACCCCGCCCCTTTCTCGCCACTTGGGCGGACTGAGCTTCACTGCAGCTTCAAATCGCTTCTCTAACCTTGTTTAACTCTTATTCAAGGTTACGCCCGTTCCTTGATTTTTGTTACTCCATGTTGTATCTTAACCTGGAATAAGGAGCGGTCATGTCCCAGCTTATCCGTAGCTACTGGCAATCCACCCTGCACGCCCCCCTCTCGCGCCGCCAGAAGAAGGGGTGCTCCTACGACGCCTACCTCCCCGACCCCCTCATGCCCCGCACCATCACCCTCGACGGCCCGATCGCCGCCGACACCGCCGAAGCCGAGGCCGCCATCGCCCGCCTCGACACCCGCGCCACCTCCCTCGCCAATACCGAAGCCCTTGCCCGCATCCTCCTCCGCGCCGAATCCATCGCCTCCTCCCGTATCGAGGGCCTGATCATCGGCGCCCGGAGGCTCCTCCGCGCCCAGGCCGCCATCGCCACCAACGCCGACCAGCGCGACATCACCGCCGCGGAGATCCTCGCCAATATCGACGCCATGGCCTGGTCTCTCGACGCCCTCGCCAGTACCGGCGAAATCACCCTCGACCTCCTCCTCGAGACCCACCGCCGGCTGCTTGCGGGCACCAGCCTATCCGAGTACGCCGGTCACATCCGCACCACCCAAAACTGGATCGGCGGAACCGCCTACAGTCCCTGTCAGGCGGCATTCATCCCGCCGCCGCCGGAACATGTCCTCGCCCTGCTTGAGGATCTCTGCGCTTTCGCCAACTCGGACGGCCTCCCCGCCATCGCCCAGGCGGCGCTGGCCCATGCCCAGTTCGAAACCATCCATCCCTTCGCCGACGGCAATGGCCGGACCGGTCGCGCCATGATTCACCTCATCCTGCGCCGCCGCGGACTTGCGCTGAACATCCTGCCACCCATCTCCCTCATCCTTGCTACCTGGTCGCGGGAGTACATCGGCGGGCTGACCGCTACTCGCTATCGCGGCGAGCCCACCTCTCCCCAGGCGCACGATGGCATGAACAAATGGATCGGCACCTTCGCCGCGGCGACGCTCCGCGCTACGGGCGACGCGATGCGCTTCGAGGAGCGCATGAACCGCCTCGAAAGCGACTGGCGCACCCGCCTCGGAAAGATACGAGCAGGCTCCGCCGCCGACTTGCTCATCCGCGCCCTTCCCGGCGCCCCCATCATCACCACCAACAGCGCCGCCGCCCTCATCGGTCGCAGCTACGAGGCCGCCAATCTGGCCATCGCCCGCCTCACCGAAGCCGGCATCCTCACCCCCATCACCCTCGGCCGCCGCAACCGCGCCTTCGAGGCCGCCGAAGTGATTGATGGCTTCGAGGAGCTCGAGCGCCGCCTCTCCAGCCCCGTTGGTGACACTCGCATCGAGCTGCCCTCGCGCCCCGTCCCCGCCCAGCGACGATAATCGCCTCCGCTATCAGCAAGATGTCAGGGCCGCGTCATGGCCACGCCATCTATGCTTGCCGTACGCTCATCGCATGAGACCGCCCGCGCCTCTTGCCACGATCGCCGTCGCATTGTGCATCGCCATGTTGTCCGGCGGATCCCCCTCGCCCACGGCCGCTCAGGAACCGATCCAGATCGGCAGCGAGGTCGAAGTCACCGGCGCGGGGGACTGCCTGAACGCCCGTTGGGAATCCGAACTAAGAGCACCCATCCGCGCCTGTCTGCCGGACGGAACCCGCGCCCGTGTTGACCGGGTTGACCGCGCGGGCTTCGGCGATCCGGACACCTGGTGGCACCTCGTCGGATACGGCTGGTCGATCGAGAAATACCTTCGCGCCACCGCCCCGCCGGAGCCGGAACTCGTCTCGTACGTCGGCGAGCGTCCCGCGATTCCGGGTCTTATCGCCATGGTCACGCTCGACAACAATATCGCGCTAACCGACGCAACTGGACGACGGTGGAACATCACCACTGACGGTACAGATGAGTTTCGCGGCACTACCTACGGCTCGCCAGTGTGGTCACCAGATGGCCGATTTCTTGCGTTCCGTCGATATACCCCCCGTCCCGACGACGACGACGAGCCCTTCATGGAACTCCGCATTCACATATTCGACACCCTCCGCTGGTCTACGCGCGTAGTCGAGCCCGATAACGGTCGTGATATGTGGGTGGTCGAATGGGCGGATAGTCGACACCTGCTCGCGGTGGATGGCATCGAGAAGTCGCGAAACGTCTGCCCTTCTCCGCCCTTCGACCACCAGATCCTCTCGATCGATGTGGTGACGCAAGAGCGGTCGATCCTCGCACAGGCATCGCCGAGCGGGCGTTTCATCGGGCGCGTCGGTTCAGTATCCCCAGATGGCCAGCGGATCTCGTTCTCGGAAAGTAGCGGGTGCGAGGGTGCGGGCATCGCCTGTGCGGCCGCGATCGGCGGCGACACGAGTTGCGTGAGCGAGTTTGGTTGGTCGATCGACGGTTGGATATCCAACACAGACCTCCTGCTGCGCGACACCCCATACATCTACCCCGAATCAGGTTCGTATCGACCACAACAGGCGTGGGACACCACGACCGGCGCCCGCCGCAACGCGACCGAGGAAGAACAGCGTCGAGTGCCAGGCAGGATCGGACCCCTCGGCTCCTTGCTCGAACATGATGAAGTCGCGCTGGACTACACGGTGGACGGGGAAACCGTGCTGCATGTTCCCGCGCAGCAACACATATGGTTGCCCTACCAGACGCTGTCTCCCAATGAACGAGCCCTGCTGTTCACCGTCTCTCGCTTCCAGCCGCGTGGGCCCACCACCCAAGAGGTCTGGGCCGTTCTGACCGACCGCTCACAGCAAGCATGGTTTATCGCCGACATCGCGGAAAGCGGCGCATGGCAGCCCGCCGTTCCTGTACATCCGCTCGTCCGCCGACTAGAGGTGATCCGCCGCGCGATCGCGATGTGGCTGAGGCTCGCCGCCGGTTGACCTTGCCGAAAGGCCGACTGGCCGTTGTGTCTTCGCGCCCCCTAAAATCACGTTCAGCTGCGGAACGATGCCCGCACAACCTGCCTGGCGCACAAAGTAAGGATGTCAGCCGATGGAAGTCCCCCTCCTCGTCACCGACTTTCTCCGCCGCGCGGCGAAGCTCTATCCCGACAAGACTGCAATCGTCGACGGCCATCTTCGTCTCACCTACCGCGAGTTCCAGGCGCGGGCCAACCAGCTCGCCCATGCGCTCCTCGCCCTCGGTATCAAGAAGGGCGACCGCGTCTGCATCCTCAGCCCCAACTCCCACTTCTTCCTCGAAAGCTACTACGGCGTCGCCCAGATCGGCGCCGTGATCGTCCCCCTCAACTACCGCCTCGCCGCCGCCGACCACGAATACATCGTCAACCACGCCGGCGTCGCCTGCGTCATGGTCGACTACGACTACACCGCCCTCGTCGACGAGATTCGGCCCAACCTGACGACGGTACAGCACTGGATCGTCGCGCAGGACAGCGGGACGGCGGCTGCGGGGTGGACGGACTGGAACAGCCTCATCGCCGGCCAGCCCACCACCGCCACGCCTTTCGTCGAGCAGGACGAAAACGACACCCTCTCGATCAACTACACGTCCGGCACGACGGCGCGACCGAAGGGGGTGATGCTTACCCACCGCAACTGCTACATCAACGCCTACAACTTCATCGCCCATCTGCGCATCACCCACGAAGACGTCGAGCTGTGGACACTGCCGATGTTCCACGCCAGCGGCTGGGGCGGCCCCTTCGCCCTCACCGGCATGGGCGCCACCCACGTCGTCCTGCGCGCCGTCACCGGCCCCGAGGCCTTTCGCCTGATCGAGCAAGAGGGCGTCACCTTCGCCTGCATGGCCCCCGCCGTCCTCAGCACGATCCTCAACTATCCCGATCGCGCGCAACACAACATCACCACCCGCCCGCGCTTCACGGTTGCCGGCGCGCCGCCACCCGCTGCCTTCATCGAAAAGCTGGAGAAGGAATTGGGCTGGGAGTTCATCCAGATCTACGGACTCACCGAGACTGCCCCCATCCTCACCGTCTCCCAACCCGATCATCACTACACGGAGGGCGACTACGCCCGCCGGGCCCGCGCCGGCGTTGAAGCGATCGGCGTCGATATCCAGGTGCTCGACGACGACGGGCATCCCGTCCCTCAGGACGGCGTCTGCATTGGCGAGGTCTGCGCCCGCTCGAACGTCGTGCTGAAGGGGTACTGGGAGCAGCCGGAGGAGACGGCCAAGGCCATCTACAACGGCTACTTCCACTCCGGCGATCTCGCCGTGTGGGACGAGACCGGCAGCATCCACATCGTCGACCGCAAGAAGGACGTCATCATCTCCGGCGGCGAGAACATCTCCTCACCGGAAATAGAGGACGCGCTCTACAAGCACCCGGCCGTGCTGGAGTGCGCGGTCATCGGCGTCCCCAGCGAGAAGTGGGGCGAGACCCCGAAGGCGCTGATCGTGCTCCGCGAAGGCTGCGCCCCCACCGAGCAGGAGATCATCGAGTTCAGCCGCGGGCACCTGGCGCACTTCAAGTGCCCCACCTCCATCGACTTCGTGGAGGCGCTGCCCCGCACGGCCACCGGGAAGCTGCAGAAGTTCGTCATCCGCGAGCAATATTGGCGGGGTGGCCGCCGGGTAAACTGAGTCCGACTCGCATTGTGCTATCATTTTGCAAGCGAGGAGGAGTTATGGCCCAGCTACTTGTAAGGGATCTTGAGTCAGTCACGGTCGATCGGCTTAAGGCTCGCGCACGCAAGAACCGCCGTTCGCTCGAGGCCGAGGTTCGCGTTCTTCTCGAGACTGCGGTGAGCACCGAAGACCCGCTGGCGCTGCTCTGGAAAATCTCCGACCAGATCAGTGAAGACACTCGGGCGAGACCGCAAACGGATAGCGCAGTTCTCGTTCGCGAAGATCGTGACGCGTGACCAAGTACGTCGTGGACGCGAGCGTCGCGGCGAAGTGGATTGTCGTCGAAGAGTTTTACGCAGAGGCGCGACTGCTCCCAAGCCCATCGGCCGACCTCATCGCCCCTGATGTCATGCCACTTGAACTATCGCGCGTCATGCTGAAGAAAGTGCGGCGCGGGGAGCTATCTGAGGCGAGTGCGCGTCTCCCGATCGTGGCTGGCTTGCAGTTCATGACGTTTCATCCGTCGCTGAATCTCCTTGCCCGCGCCATCGACATCAGCCTCCAACACCAGCGAGATCCCTTCGACGGCCTCTACATCGCCCTCGCCCTCCAGGAGCGCTGCCCCCTCGTCACCGCCGATCGCATCCTCTACGATGCGCTAGTCAGCGCCTATCCCGACACCTTGATCTGGGTCGGCGATCTGCCTAACCATCTCAGGAGACCCGCATGACCGACTTCAATCCCTTCACGCCGGAGTTCAAGGCAGACCCTTACGCCGTGTACGCGTGGTTGCGGGAAGAGGCGCCTGTTCAGCAGACGAGCCTGAGCTTCTGGGCCGTGAGCCGCTACGACGACATCGTGTACGTGCTCAAGAACCCGCAGCTCTTCTCGTCCGCGGGCATGGGGCTGGGGCTGGACGGCAAGGGTTCGCGGACGATCATCAACACCGACCCGCCCGACCACACCTATCTGCGCAACCTGATAAACCGCGCCTTCACCCCGCGCATGGTCACCGCGATGGAGCCCCGTATCCGCGAGATCACCAGCGCCCTCCTCGACAACGTCATCGATGAAGGCCGGATGGATCTCGTGCGCGATTTGGCGATCCCGCTGCCGGTGACGATCATCGCCGAACTGCTCGGAGTCGAACCCGAACGCCGCGACGACTTCAAGCGCTGGTCCAACGCGATCGTCGGCAGTTCCACCGGACCGGGCGCCGACGGCACGCCGTTCGCGCAGGATATCGAGGAGTTCCGCGCCTATTTCGAAGCCGCTGTCGCCCTCCGCCAGCAATCGCCGCACGACGATCTGATCGGCGCGCTGGTGCTCGCCGACGAGCAGGAGGGGCGCCTCTCCACCGGCGAAATCGTCGCCTTCGCCATGCTCCTGCTCATCGCTGGGAACGAAACGACGACCAACCTGCTGGGCAACGCGATGAAGGCGCTGGCCGAGCATCCGGACCAGCTCGCCTACGTGCGCGAGGATCCGGCCCGCATTCCGAACATGGTCGAAGAGGCGCTGCGCTGGGACTCCCCCGTCCAGTTCCTCTTCCGCCAGACCACGCAGGATGTGGAGGTCGGCGGCGTGGCGATCCCGGCCGGCGTCGCCGTCGTGCCGATGTACGCCTCTGGCAACCGCGACGACGCCAAATACCCCGACGCCGCGTCCTTCGATGTCACGCGCAATACCCAGGGCCACCTCGCCTTCGGCCTCGGCCCGCACTTCTGCCTCGGCGCACCCCTCGCCCGCCTCGAGGCCAGGGTCGCCTTCGAGGAACTGCTCAGCCGTACGCAAGACATCGAACTGCTACCCGGAGCAGCGCGCCTGGACTCGCTCTTCCTGCGGGGCATGGTCAGTCTGCCGATGACCTTCAGGGCCGCACCTCGACAAGTCCAAGAATCAACTCCCCTTAGAACTCCGACATGACCTTCGTTACGCCCCCCGTTGGTGGCGGGGTGAATCGTCGCCTTCGTTGGCAGCGTCTTCACGTGCTGTGGCTGATAGCTATGGTCGTTTTGGTTGCCGGCTGCTCGAGCCGGCTGGAGGACCCCTCCTCCGCAGTGGAGCATCTTAGCTATGTGGCGCTGGGAGATTCGCTTACCCAGCAGCCTGGCGGTTTCGCCGAGCAATACACGGCGTATTTGGATGCGGATCTACGTACCACCACAACTCTCACGAACCTGGGTCAGTCGGGCTGGACAAGTAGCTTTCTTCTTGCCGCAATACAGAGTGACGAACGTTTTAGAGCGGCAATACGCGAAGCGGATCTGATAACCGTTGAGATTGGGCTCAACGATTGGGGGACGGCGAGAAGCTGGTACTTAGATCCATCCAAGGGTTGCTATCAAGATCTGAACTGCTTCAGGACATTCACCGACCAGTTCATAGCGAACCTTGATGCGACGTTGACAGAGATACGACAGCTCAATCCCTCATCAACCCTGGCCATCCTCGTGATGGATCTCTACTACGCGCACATTGAAACGGACCAGCAGTCTGGCAACTACGCCTTGTTCGATCCTTACATGCGGGAAATGAATGACCACATAGACGCGAGCGCCGCGGCCAACGGCACCAGGGTCGTGGCTACGAGACACACGATCAATGGGATCGACGGCAATCAAAGTGGCCAGCTCCAAGATTTCCTAACACTTGACGGCCACCCTAACGACAAGGGCGCGACGGTCATCGCGAACAGGTTTCGCGACATTGGGTACGGAGAGCGGAACTAGCGGCCGGAGGGGAGCGGCTGGACTCGCTCCACTTACGGAGCATGGTCAAGCCTACCGATGACCGCCAACACGGCGGACCCGCGCCCCAGGGCATTTTTCGGAGGCGGCGGCGGGGATCCCGCGCTAGCGGGGGATCAGCCAGTTGATAACCGCATCGGCGATGATGCGCTGCACGGCGGGCGCATCATCCAGCGTCTTGTGCCCGACCGGTTCGGGGTCGCCCCCGCCGTCACTCAACGCCCTGGGGGCGTACTCGTACGACCGGTCGATGTTGTACACATTCGGCAGCGCCAGCGGCGCGCCGTGCCATCCCTGGTTCTGTTGGTACACGTTCAGCAGCTTCGTCCGGGCCGGCATCTCCGTCTCCGGCCGGTCGTACAGCACCGTCGACCGGTCGAGCAGCACCCCAAACACCCGGTCCGCATACCGCTCGTCCAGCGCCGCTGTCACCGCTGTCACCGTCGCCCCCCCATGGCTGTGGCCGATCAGCACCGCGCGCAGGCACGGCAGCTCGCCGAGCCGCCGACCGATCTCCTGCGCCAGAAACTTCTCCATGCTGTTCTGCGGCGAGTCGCCACCAAAGATCGCTGCCGTCGAGATGATCGGCAGCGTCGAGATGCCGTCGTCGTCCGCCCGCGCGCGAATGTCGTTGATCAGCGCCAACAATCCGGTGCTTTCTCCGGATGACGGATCCAGCAGGTTCGTCCCCGCCGATCCAATTGCCACGACCAGCGCCGGCGCCGGCTGCGTGCCGCAGGCATACAACCCGCCGTCCGAGGGCAGGCCGGCGTAGTAGTCCCGTTGCCGTTCCGGAGCCTGGCAGGCCTTTTCCGGATCCAACGCAATCTGCAGCTCGCCGTACTCCGAATTGTCCGCGGCGCTCAGCACGCCGTCCGCGTTCCCAGACGCGTCCGTATCCAGACACGAAAGCTGTACCGCCTCGCCCGCCCCGGCCGGTACCAGTCCCGCCATCCATGAAGCCGGCAGGGTCTTCGTCAACTCCACCGGCGCGGCGAGGGTCGTCAGCGGCTCGATCCCTACCGCCCGGCCTTCATCCCCGGTCTTCCGCAGTGCGACGACAGAGAACACAATCGCGGCCGTTGCCGCGATCATCGCCAGCACTACCAGCACAACCACTTTCATCCCGCCGCCCGCCGCCGCAGATTGCGATCGTCGAACGCGGCCGAACGGCGCGCCGAGCGCCGGTGCATCTCGATCAGCCGCAGCCAGACGACCGCCCCCCTGCCGATCGTCGCGCCCGGCCCGACATCGAGCACCTGGAACAGCCCCGCCTCACCCGCCGTCCGCACGTGCAGGCGGTTGCGTCCCGCGGGCCCCACATCAATGAGGTCGTGCAGCCAGAACGCCGTGCGCGCCAGCAAAGGATTGGCCGTGTGCGGCAAGAAGAACAGCCGGTCACTGGTCAGTACCAGATCCCCCTGCCACCAGTAGGGCGGGGTATCGGTGCGAACACGCGAGACACCAGCGCGGAGCATCTTCTCGCCGGGGAGAAGCTTCTCCGCATCGAACCAGCTATGGCTGCGGGATGCCATGCGTACAGTATAGAACGATCCGCGACCGCCCTGGGCCGATACCCGTAAGGAAAGTCCCTATTTCTCGCCCGCCCATCCGACAGCCCGCTCGATCTCCACTGCAATGACGGGAAGCGACTCCAACCCCATCTCACGATACTGAATGTAGCGAGCACGCAGTGCCGCCACCGCGACCGCGTGCTGTTGCGAGGCCGGTTCGACGATGCGCGCGCGGCCCCGCACCTGCACGTACCGCAGCCGTGACCAGTCGTCGTCGTACACATCGAACAGTACCTGCACGTCCGGCTGCGCGGCGATGTTCCGCAGGCGCCGCAGGTTTCTGACGTCGCCACGCTTCGGCTTCTCATCGATCGCGGTGTATAGGTGGTCGCCTACCAGCGCGAAGCAGACCGGCACCACATGTGGCCGCCCCGCCTCGTCCACCGTCGCCAGCCGCGCGATGCGTTGCGCGTCGACGAATCGCCGGACGTCATCCGGGATCGCTGCTTCTTCCATGCGCTCACGAGCCGGCTACGGCACACTCGAGGTTGGCGTTGATGTCGTTGTCATCGGCCAGGGCCTGCAGCGTGCGGCAACTCTCGTCCGACCGGGCGATGGCGTCGGTTAGCGCCTGGCCGCTGAAGATGCGGTCCAGATCCGAAATCGTCGACGCGGTCTCGAGGTCCACGACGACCGGCTCGAACGCCGCCAGCACCGCCTCGTACGCGGTCACGGATTCGTCGTGCGCGGCCGTCGCCTTGTCGGGCGGCTTCAGATCGTCGATCCCGTTCAGGTACTCGCGCCGCGCCGCTACCTGCTTCTCAAAGTACTCCTTTAGGCCCGTGCGCGTCGCCTCATCCAGCGTCGTCGCCGACAGGACGCCCGCGTATTCATTCTGGAGCTGTTCCGTGCGGCTCTCGGCCGCGTTGTCGAGGCGCTCATACTCCGCGAAATACTCCTCCAGTGTCAGCCCGCCGCCACCCCCACCGAAGCAGCCCGCGCCCGCCACGCCCACACCGATCGCCAGCATCACACCGATGACGGAAGTCCGCATTCGCATCACGTCTCCGATCAGATTCGCGCCCACATCGCAGTCGATGTAGCCGCCGCACCGCGCCCCCACCGGAGGCGCATCCAGCGCGCGCAGCGTACTAGCACAGCGCCAGCAGCGCCACCCCAGACCTTCGTTTGGACCGCCTCCGTTCAGGCCATCCTGGACAAGATGCGCAGAGGTAGCGACGCGTTAAGAAGCACCACATTAGCTCCCCGGCATCGGAAACAGCCGCGCGAACTCCGTAAAGTACTCCTCGTCCGTTTGCACTCGCCCGAATGCTTGCACGTAGTCCTCGTCCGACATCGCCGGCCGCTTCGTGGCGAAGACCTCCGCATCGACACCGACGCGATATCGTAGCTTCGGTGCACCCGTTGTGATCGCGTGCTCGATCATCTCCGCAACGAGCTGCGGATCCTGTGCCGCCGCCTTGCCGCCCATGTAGATGCCCGCCATCCGCCGCTCGACGTTCGCATACGGCCCCTCACCAGCGGCGCCCGGCACAGAACTGACCGCCTTATCGATGATCGGCGTGGCGAAGAACCCCGGCTCGATGATCGCGACCCGGATACCGAACTGCATCACTTCGATCGCCAGCGCCTCGCTGATCGCTTCCAGCGCATGCTTCGTCGCGGCATACAGCCCGTCCCCCGCGCCAACGATCAGCCCCGCGACCGAACTGATGTTGACGATCGTCCCTGATCCGCGGGCCCGCATCGCCGGCAGCGCCGCCCGGGCTACCCGGATCGCCCCGAAGACGTTCGTTTCGAACATCGCCCGCATCTGCTCGTCGGTCGCCAGTTCCACCGCACCCAGATCGCCCAAGCCGGCGTTGTTCACCACGACGTCGATCTGTCCCGCATCCTTCAACGCTGCATCGATGCCAGCCCGCACGGAGGCATCATCGGTGACGTCCATGCGAGAGACCGCAAGTTGCAGTCCTTCCGCCTTCGCCGCATCGAGCAGCGGCCCCCCGCCCCTCTCCGGCGATCGCATCGTCGCGAACACCCGGTGGCCCCGCCGGGCCAGATGCAGGGCCGTCGCCTGCCCCAGTCCGGTGCTCGCTCCCGTGATGAGTGTGACTGTTTGTGACAATTGCTCCTCCGCACTCGCTAATCCTGGGTGCCGCAATCTTACGACTTGTGCGCGCTCCGAGGCAGGGCTATCGAATGGGGCCAACAGCGCCCTCCAACGCCGCCATGAAGCGTTCCCTCCCATCTCACGTTGGATCTTGTCGAAGGCCTGACGGCCGTGAGACGAGAACCTGCCGTCAAGCAACGACCCCTGCGGTTTGACGCGCGTCCGGCCCTTGACATACCGTTCACGAGAACCCAACCCCAGCGAGGTGCCGCGATACGAACCCTCCTCCTGCGCCACATCAAGCTCCTCCTGTTGCCCACAATCATCCTCGCCGCCACGGGAATCTTCGCCGCGCCCGCCCGCAGCGGCGCCCCGCCCCCGCCCGTCCCCGGCTGCCTCGGCGATGTCGATGGCAACCGCTACGTCAACTCCCTCGATCTTCTGCTGACAGTGCTGCATTACGGCACCTCCGATCCGCTCTACGACTTCAACAACGATGCCGTCGTGAACTCCGGCGACCTCCTCATGGCCGCCCTACGGTTCGGCCCTTGCTCCTACTCGATCTTCCTCTCGGACCTACCAACCACAGGCACGCCGACCAACGGGTTCGGGCCGTTCGAGCGCGATCGGTCTAACGGCGAGAACGGTGCGGGAGACGGCGGGCCCCTCACTATCAACGGCGCGGTGTTCGCGAAGGGATTGGGAGTGCATGCCGCCGCCGATCTCGCGTTCGCCGTGCCCTCGAATTGCACGAAGTTCGCTGCGCAGGTGGGCATCGACGACGAGGTCGCCTCCAACGTCGGGTCCGTCGCCTTCGAGGTCTGGAACGGGACGACGGCGCGCCTCTACCAGTCGCCCGTCAAAACCGGCGCCGATCCCGCGACGGCGATCGACCTCGGCCTGGCCGGCGTCAGCACCCTTCGCCTCGTCGCCGTACCCGGCGCCAACGACGCTTTCGACCACGCCGACTGGGCCGACGCGAAGCTCACCTGCACCGGCGGCGACTTCACCAAGCCCCTCATCTCCGCCCTCATGGCGACGCCCGTGGCGACGGCCGCCACCATCGCCTGGACGACGAACGAGGTGGCCGACACGCAGGTCGAGTACGGCCTCACCACCGGCTACGGCGCCACCGCGACGAACTCGATGCTCGTCGCCAACCACAGCCTCGGCCTCAACGGCCTCACCCCCGGCACGACCTACCACTATCGCGTGAAGTCGCGCGATCCCGCCGGCAACATCCAGGCCAGCGCCGACCAGACCTTCACCACCACAGCCAGCCTGTTCGGACCGCCCGGCGCCTTCGCCGCCGGCACCAGCGCCCACGCCGTCGCCGTCGCCGATCTCAACGCCGACACGAAAATGGATCTGGTCACGGCCAATGCGGGTGCTGCCACCATCAGCGTCCTCATCGGCGACGGCGCCGGTGGCTTCGCTGCTCCGGTGGCGTACGCAACCGGCAGCCAGCCGAAGAACGTCGTCCTCGGCCACCTCAACGGCGATGCATTCCTCGATGCCGTCACCGCCAACCAGGGGACGAGCAACGTCAGCGTGCTTCTCGGCGCGGCGGGCGGCACGTTCCTGGCGAAGACGGACGTCGCCGCTTGCACGAACGCGCACGAGGCGACGCTGGCCCTGCTGAACGCCGACGCCTTCCTCGATATCGCCTGCGTGGGCTGGGGAGCGGCGCAGATGCGAGTGCTGCTGGGCAACGGCGCCGGTGGTTTCGCCGCCGCCGTGGCTTACACGGCGGGATCAGCACCACACTCGATCGTCGCCGGCGACTTCAACGGCGATAACATCCGCGACCTCGCGACGGCCAACCACGACTCCGCGAACATCAGCGTCTTCATCGGCAGCGGAACGGGGACGTTCGCGGCACACGTCACCTACGCTGCCGGCGGCAACGGCCCCCACTCGATCCGGGCGGCGGACCTGAACGGCGACGGCGATCTCGATCTGGTGACGGCGAACAACCAGAGCGACAACATCGGCATCTTCTACGGGAATCCGGGCGCGGGCATCGGCACGTTTCAGGCGGTCGTGAACATCACCGTCGGCAACACGCCGAAGGGCATCGCCCTTGCCGACATCAACGGCGACACCAAGCTCGACATCCTCACCGCGAACATCAACGACAACTACCCCACCCTGATCAACCCCGGCGGCGACACCATCAGCGTCCTCCTCGGCAACGGCCTCGGCGTCTTCCAGCCCGCCGCCCCCTACACCGTCGGCCAGGCCCCCTTCGCCGTCGCCGTAGGCAACTTCAACGCCGACGCCAAACTCGACATCGCCACCGCCAACTGGTGGGACAACGCCGTGACGGTGCGCCTAAACACTGGACCTTGACTCACGTGCTGCAAGCTGCCTGACGCGCTGGCCAAGTTTGTATAATTCGCGGTCACGGATTTCGTTACCTTGCTCACAACCCGTTCAGCGGACTCACAAGAATGACCTCTCCAGTCACGTTGATGCGTGTCCTAGTCGCCTCGCCCGATGACGTCGCCGCCGAGCGCGTCATTGTTCGTGAGCTCATCGATGAATTTAATTCCATATGGGCTGACGATAAGGGCATTCGCCTTGAGTTTGTCGGATGGGAAAACTTCTCACCTGGAAGTGGCACCGAACCGCAAGAAGTCATAGACCGCCAGCTTCCGGAGTACGAAATATTCCTTGGCATCCTGTGGTGTCGGTTCGGCACCAAGACGAGCGACGCTGGCTCGGGCACGGAACACGAGTTTAATCGCGCACTGGAGCGCTTTCGAGCGAATCCGCTATGCCTCCGGATACTGGTGTACTTCAGTGATGCCGAGCTGTCGCCGCGCAGTATCAACCCATCCCAACTAAGGAAGGTTCAAACTTTTCAGAACAATCTTGCAGGTAAGGGCGTTCTCTACAAGACCTATCCGGGATCCGGCGAGTTCCGCGCCTTCGTTCGAGCAGATCTCGCGAGGCAGGTCCTTGAATTCAACAAGACGTGGGGAGGCAGGCTTTGCAGGGAGTCCTCTTCCCAACAAGGCCCCGCCAGAGGCCGCGAACCAGTTTCGCGAGCGCCAAATAGCAATGTGGCCCACGCACCCGGCCCGAAGCGGGCGAAAACCAGACCGCGAAAGGATCTTGAGGCGACTCGCAGCGAGCCGAAGATCGGTCATAGCGATCAGGAAAGCCTGACTGAGGATGAAGGCTTCCTCGACTTGGTCATCATCGGCACCGAGCACATAGGCAAGGTGACGCGAATTTCCAACCGTCTAGCGAAAGCAATGACTGAGCTCGGCGAAAGGGTGAGTGGACAGGCGGAGCAAATTGCCGCAGCTGCAAAGCGGAACGACATCAAGGGACTCAAGACAACGGTGGATGTTACTGCCAAGACGCTTGACGAGTTTGCGGCACGACTCGAGCGTGAGATACCGGAGTTCGCCGAATCGTACGCCACAGCAATTGGTTCGTTTGGCAGAGCGGCTGTGCTCAACAAACAAATGAACCCTCACGATGCAGAGTCACTGCAGACTGCCATCGACACAATCGTCGGCCTTCGTGAGTCACTTATAGGAGCGCGCCATGGTGTTGTTACGCTCCAGAGCAGCATCGCGAGTACACCGCCACTGACGACGAACTTCAATAGGGCTAAGCGAAACACGCTCAATGCTGTCGAATCTCTATTGGTCGAGTGGGACAACGCGATCAAGATATCGGCTGACATGGAGTCACTCCTTCAAAGAGTTGGCGAGAGCGAATCTGACAAGCCTCCCGGTGCTTGAGCAACCCTGAACCAACTTAGATCGCCGCACCCCAGAGCCGTGCTAAAGTGCGCCCAACATGACCCACACCGCCTACGTGCTCCTCTCGATCGTCGTCGGCCTGGGGGCCGCCACCCAGCTCGCCATGCTCGGCGCGATGGGCCGCGAGCGCGGCGCCTACGAAGCCACGTGGATCTCCATCGTCGGCACGATCGCCGGGCTGGCGGTTGTCATCGTCGCACGATCCATCCGCGGCGCTTCACCAGACCTGCACGCTCCGCTCGACAGCGGCTGGCCGTTCGCTGTCGTGATCGCGCTGTGCGGGGCCGCCCTGCTGATCTCCATGCGAGGGCTGGAACCGTATCTCGTCGTGTGCGGCCTGTTCGCCACGGCGTACCTGCTCACCGTCGGCTTCGCCGTCCCGCGCCTCGGCGCCGCCCTCTTCCTCGGCGCCGCCACCGCCGGCACCCTCCTCGGCTCCGCCGTCTACGACCACCTCGGCGCCTTCGGCAACGAAGTCCACGAAACCACCGTCCTCCGCGCCGGCGGCATCGCCGTCGTCTTCCTCGGCGTCATCATGGTCCGCGCCGCGCCCTGAAAAGGCGTCAGGTTCGCTCCTGCGTCAAGAACCCGCCGATTTCGGTTGACGTCGTCACGCCCGCTCGCCTACCGTACCTCCACGATGCCAGCGACAGGCGCTGGCGCCGAACGTGAGGTGCCGTCATGCCGTCCATGCTCTCCAGCCGCATCAACACCGCCATCCTCGTCTTCATCGCCCTCACCGGCGTCGCGATTGTCGCCATGCTCGCCACCGGCGTCCGCGGCGGGCCGCTGGACCCGCCGGGGCCGGTGGCATCGACGCAGAGCAACGTGATCTATCAGCCGGCAAGCTGCGCCGGGTTCCCCATCGTGCTCTCAGCGCCGGGGTCGTACCGGCTGGGTGGGAACATTACCGGCTGTGCGGGCAAGGACGGGATTCAGATCTCCGCAGGCCAGATCTCGCTCGACCTCGGCGGGTTCATCGTCACCGGCGTGCCCTCATCGTTCGACGGGATCAAGAATGTGGGTGGGAACGGCAACCTCAGCGTCTCTAACGGCACGATCGTCCTCTGGGGCGGCAACGGCCTTAACCTCCAGGATTCGAGCACGAGCCGCGTTCATAACGTCATTTCCACCTACAACGGAGCGCAAGGCATCATCCTGGGCGGTACCAGCGCACTGGATCACAGCACCGCCTCTGCCAACGGCGGGAGCGGCATCTTCGCCTTGCCCCCCGCGGCCAACATGACGATCAGTGACTGCAACGCCGACTCCAACGGGCAGTTTGGGATCTACATGGACCTGGTGGTCGGATCGACGGTGGACACCTGTTCGGTTATCGGGAACGGATCCCACGGAATCTGGGTGGGCGACAGGGCCAGAATCGTGAACAATCACGTCATTTCCAACTCTGGCGTGGGCATTTACGCCGGCCATTCCTGTTACGTCGAGAACAACGACTCATCGGGGAACACGGCCGGTATCCAAGCCAGCGTCAATCCGGGTAACTGTACCGTCGTCAACAACAAGGCAAGTGCAAATGGCTTCGCCGGCTTCTACATCGCCGGCACCGGAGGCAACACGCTCGTCGACAGCAACCATGCGTCGGGCAATGGCGAGTATGGCTTCTACATCGAGGCGCTCGGCCCCGGCTACCCCAACATCGTCACCCGGAACTTCGCCTCGGCCAACAGCCCCAACGACTACTTCTTCGGGGCGAACACCGACGCGGCGCCGATCACCACCGCCGCATTGGCGACCGACTACATGAACATCTCGCAATAATCGCTCGCGGGAAGGAGTAATGCACGCTAAGGCGACGCCGCTGGCGCCGCAAACCGCTCCTTAAACACGAACGCCCGCTCCGTCGGACCGTGGGCCTGCAGATGCGCCAGCCGCTCCTCCGCCTCCTCCACGCTCGGGATATGGCCCGCCGGGATCCACCACAGCACCGCATACGCCGCCCCACCGTGATCCTCGAACCACTCGCGACGGCGGCGGTAGACCTCCACGTGGTCGGAGTGGTAGGCGTACTCGAACAGGGCCTCGATGGACTCCCAGACGGTGAAGTTGATCACGACGAGCGGGTCATCTCCGACGCGGGTGCCGGTGGAGTTGCCGTCGGCGTTCTGATGGCGCCAGACGAAGCCGGGGGAGCGGTCGCCGAGCTGGTTGATGGTGTCGAGGTTGGCGAGAAAGCCGACGAGGCGGGGATCGTCCAGAGGGGCGACGAGGCGGGCGAGGTTGTACTGGGCGAGGTGCCAGGCGGGCGGTGGGGGTGCGGTCATGGTTGAAGGATATAGGGGGCGCGTACGCGGGCGATGATTCGGCGGAGCTAAAGCTCCGCGGGTACTGGTGTCCTACCCTAGCCCTCTCACAGCTAACGGCTAGGAGCTAAGACCCTAAGGGAGGTAGTTCATGGGGTTCTGGCGGACGCCGTTGTCGATCACTTCGAAGTGGAGGTGGGTGCCGGTGGAGTAGCCGGTGTTGCCGACGACGCCGATCACCTCGCCCTGGGAGACGATCTCGCCCTGCACGACGCTGATCGAACTCAAGTGCGCGTACAATGTCTCGATCCCGCTGTCGCTCATGATCACCACGTACAGCCCGTACGAGCAGCAAGCGTTCCCGCCGGCGAAGACCACGGTACCGCTCGTCGCCGCAACGACACCCGCGCCTCCTGAGTTGTAGCCGTCGATGTCGATGCCCAGCGGGTGTCCGGAGCTGTACGGACTCGACACCGGCCCGCTCATCGGCCAAACCAGACCCGCGCTCGACTCCGGGCCGGTGTCTATCGAGCTGTCGTCCGTGCCTGGCTCCGGCGTTGCTTCTCCAGCAGAGGCGTCATCCACCGGCGCCTCGAAGGGGGCGGCGGGCAGGATCTGGGCATCGGGGACGAAGACGACCTGGGTCTCAAGAAGGGCGTCGGGGTCGGCGATGCCGTTGGCGGCGAAGCCGGTGATGACGCTTTCGTCGACGTCGTAGCGGGCAGCGATATCGCTGAGGGTCTCGCCGTAGCGAATCTCGTGGAGGATGCCGTTTTGGGTGGGGATGATGATCGCCTGGCCGAGGCTGAGGAAGCCAGTCGCGGCCAGCTCGGCGTTGTTGGCGATGATGTACTCGGCGTCGACGCCGAAGCGTTCGCCGATCGCGTAGGGAGAGTCACCCTCTTGTGCCTGGTACACAAAGTAGGGCTGCCGCAGCGGCGTCGGCGCCACCGCCGCCTCGCGCACTACGGCGTCTTCCTGCTGAGCGATGGGCTCTGCGGTCGCCGTCGCCGTCGGATCCGCCGCCAACGCCTGCAGGTCGTTGTTCCTCTGCGGCTCTGTGGCCACCGGCTGCTCGCGTACCGTCTTGTTGATATTGGGCGCCCGCAACGCCGACTGGCTCACCGCCAGCGTGCCCGCGCTGCCCGATGGCATAGAGAGGCCGTTCACCGGTGCGGCAAAGGCTTTGTGGCTCGACTGAAAGGGAGAGTTCGTCAGGGTGCCGTATCCCACAGCAACCAGGATCAGCAATAGCACGAGGCCATGTACGTACGGCCGGTGCTTGTGCCGCGCATTCCGCGCGGGGTGGAACGTCTTGCCTTCTGATCGCGCTCGGCTGTCTTTGAACGAGCGCGGGCTGAGCGTGCCCCTGATTGCTCCCTGCCTCCTGCTGCTGGCGGAGTCCCTGCCCACCATCCCCGTGGAAGAGCCCACCGCTTGTGGGCTCTTGCTGGTTCTGCGACCTTGCAGTCAGCTCGTCCGGTATTCTAACCCATACAGGCAAGGCTTTTACCCTGCTTGACTTAACATATGTACCTATGCCTGTGGGTAGATGGCCCTGTACTCCACATCCCTCAGGTTCAAATCCCGCGATTCCCACGGATTCCATATCTCTATACTGATCATGGAAACCCCCTATAGGAGGGCACTGCCTTGATCGATGTTGCACGCATTCAGGTCAAAGCCGGTGACGGTGGGCATGGGCTCATTAGTTTTCGGCGTGAGAAGTACGTTCCCCGCGGCGGACCCGACGGCGGCGATGGCGGCAAGGGCGGCGATGTCATCCTCGTCGCCGATAACGCCGTCAACGGCCTCGGTCAATATCGCTACAAGAAGCTTTACAAAGCCGTTACCGGCGGCAATGGTGCGTATTCCAAGAAACACGGCCGCAATGGGGCCGATCTTGAACTGCGCGTCCCTCCGGGCACCATCGCCAGGGACACCGCCACGGGCGAGATCGTCGGCGAGCTCACCGACCTCGGCGCCCGCCTGCGGATCGCCGTCGGCGGCAAGGGCGGCCGCGGCAACCAACACTTCGCCACTCCGGGCCACCAGGCCCCCTACATCTCCGAGACTGGCCAGCGCGGCGAAGAAGTCACCGTCGAGCTCGAGCTCAAGCTCATCTCCGATGTAGGGCTCGTCGGCCTGCCCAACGCGGGCAAGTCCACCCTGCTCACCACCGTCTCCCGGGCGCAGCCGAAGATCGCCGACTACCCCTTCACCACACTGGAGCCGGTGCTCGGCGTCGTCGAGGTCGGTTACGACTCCTACGTCATGGCTGATCTCCCCGGCCTCATCGAGGGCGCCCACGAGGGCCACGGTCTCGGCCTGGAGTTCCTTCGCCACGTCGAACGCACCCGTCTCCTCATCCACGTCGTCGATGCCTCCCAGCCCGATCCCGCCCACGATGTCGCTGTCATCGACCACGAGCTGAAGTCCTACGATCTCGAGCTGGCCACTCGCCCGCAGATCTTCGCCTTCAACAAGATGGATATGCCCGAGGCCGCCGCGCGGAAGGAAGAGCTGCAGGCGCTCGCCGCCAGCCTCGGCCGCCCCTGCTTCTTCATCAGCGCGGCGGCGCGGCAGGGCACGAGCGAGCTGTCGAAGGCCGCCTTCGAACTACTGGAACGCATCCGCGAAGATCAGCCGGTCCCCGTTGCCACGGACGAGCTGGAGATCCTTCGCCCCCGGCCCCGCGGCCCCCGCTTCAGCATCGAGCACGAAGACGGCGCGTGGCGCGTCATCGGCGACCAGCCCGTCGTCCTCGTCGAGATGCTCGCCCTCCAGTCCGATGAGTCCCGCGCCGAGGCGATACGCCGTCTCGGCCGCATGGGCGTCGTCACGGCGCTGCGCCGCGCCGGCGTCAAACTCGGCGATCCCGTCCGCTTCGGGCGGGTGGAACTTCGTTGGGAAGAACCGTAGGCGCCACAACAGACAGCCCGCGCTCCTCTGTCGCGGGGTCTCCGGCTTCGCCTTCGACAGACAACAGACAGCAGACAACAGACAGCAGATTGCGGATCCTAGACGCTAGAACCTAACACCTATGAGAATCGGCATCCTCGGCGGCACCTTTGACCCTGTACACAACGGGCATCTCGCCCTGGCCGGCGCGGCGCGCGATCACTTCGGTCTGGATACGGTGCTCTTCGTCCCCGCCGGCCAACCCTGGCGCAAGACGCGCGAGATTACCGCCGCTGAACACCGCCTCGCTATGCTCGAGTTGGCCGTCGCCGGCGACGATGCCCTCGGCATCAGCGATGTCGAACTGCGACGCCCCGGCCCCACCTACACCGCCGACACGCTGGATGCCCTGGCCGGCGAACGCCTCGATGACGCCTTCTGGTTCGTCCTCGGCGCCGACGCGCTAGCGGATCTTCCCCGCTGGAGAGATCCCGAGCGCATTGTCCGCCACGCCGTCATCGCCGTCGCCCCGCGCACCGGTCACGAGATCGACACGGCCATCGCCGCCCTCCCCGTCCTCGCCGGCCGCATCGAATCGTTCCCCATGCCCCCATGGGACCACTCATCCACCGAAATCCGGCTTCGCGCCGCACGCCGAGAATCTCTCGCCGACCTCGTGCCCCCGGCAGTCGAGCAGTACATCAGCGACCACGGCTTGTACGTGTAGAGGCAGGTCGAAGACCTCGCCGACTGCGCCAACTCCGCTCCTACCGCCCAATCCCCACGTACACCATCCCCAACCCCCGCACCGATTCCGCATCCAGCGCCGCCCGCGTGTCCATCACGGCGCGCAATCCCGCGAACGACGCCAGATCGAGCGCGGCGTACCCTTCGTGCCAAGCCTGGACGATGAGGGCGTCGCACGTTGCCGGCCAGGACGCTGGCGGCTCCAACCCAAACGCCCGGATCTCCGCCGCCGAGAACAACGGATCGTGTACGAACGGCCGCGCCCCGCCCGCCGTCAGTGCTGCCGCCAGGCCGAAGGCGCTGCTATGCCGGGCTTCCTTCACTCCCGCCCGATACGCCAACCCTAACACCACCACCGTCGCGCCATCGAGCCCGCCCAGCACCCCCGCCAGCCGCTGGACCGCGTACTGCGCCATCCCGTCGTTGATGCGCCGGGCCGTCGACACCAGCTCCGTCTCCAGCGCCTTCATCCCCGGCGTTTGGGGCGCGGCCAAGAAGTGTGGGTACACCGGGATGCAGTGCCCGCCGACCCCCGGTCCGGGCGCGTGGATGTGCGAGTACGGCTGCGTATTCGCCGCGGCGATCGCCTGCAGCGTGTCGATCCCCAGCGCGTCGCCGATGCGCGCGAACTCGTTGGCCAGCGCGATGTTCACGTCTCGATACGTCGTCTCTGCCAGCTTGCTGAACTCCGCCGTCTCCGCGTCGCGCACAGGCAAGATCTCCGCATCGAGCATCTGCGCGTAGAACGCGGCGGCCCTCTCCGTGCTCTGCGCGTCAACACCCCCGACGATCTTCGGATAGCGCTGGAGATCCCGAAGGACCGTGCCGGACGACACCCGCTCGGGGCTAAAAGCCAGCGAGAAGTTACTGCCTGTCCCACTCGCCGCGATCCGTGCACCCACGCGATGGCGCGTCGTCCCCACCGGCACCGTCGTTTCCACGATCACAAGCACCCCGGGCTTCAGATGCGGCGCCAGCGCGTCGACGGCCGCGTCCAGCGTCTCAAAGTCAGGCTGGTGGGCCGCGTCGATATCCACCGGGACGATGAAGATCACAACATCGGTGCCCTCTGCGGCGTCGCGCGGATCGGTGGTCGCGCGCAGATGATCGCTGACGACCAGCCCGGGGATCTTCTCGCTGAGGCCGGGCTCTGCCGGGAGAGGATTGCGGCCGGCATTGATCACCGCGCAGCGTTCGGCGCTGATGTCGTATCCGGTGACGCGCGCGCCCTTCACTCCAAACTGCACGGCAAGCGGGACGCCGATCTTGCCCAGCCCGGCGATCGTCACGTTGATCGGTTGCGTTTGCTCCGGGCCGCTCATCGCGTTCCCGCCAGATCAACCGCCGCGCCCCGCGCCGCTGAAGCGATCAACGCCTCCGCCGCCCGCATCGCCGCCAGCCCATCGTCCGCGCTCACCGCCACAGGTGTGCCATCGCGCACTGCCGCAACGAACGCTTCCAACTCCGATCGCAGCGGCTCTCGCTTTTCGATCGGGATCGCCGTGCGGTTACCTTCTGTCACGCCCTTGCTGTGGTGCGCCGCCCATTGCGGGTCATCGGATGGCGCCGCCTGCGGGTTCTCGAAGAAGGTCAGCTCGCGGGCCAGGTAGTCCACCACGAACATGCCGCGCTCGCCCAGCACTGACAGCTCCCGGATCTTCGTCGGCGTCAGCCAGTTCACGTCCAGCACGCCCACCACTTCGTTCTCGAAGCGCAGGACGCCCGCCAGCATGTCTTCGTGGTCGGTGGCGATCCGCTGCTCCGTCTCCGCCTGCACCCGCACGATCTCGCTCCCGAGCAGGAATCGCATCACGTCGATGTCGTGCGGCGCCAGGTCGAGGACCACGCCGACATCCCGCACGCGCTGCGGAAACGGACCGACGCGGCGGGCGTGTAGCTGGTACACGCGGCCCAATTCGCCCGCGTCGAGGCGGCGCTTCAGCTCGATCACTGCCGGGTTGAATCGCTCGATGTGGCCGACCGTCAGCGGCACGCCACGGCTCGTCGCTATATCCCGCAAACGCTCGCCCTCATCGATCGTCGTCGCCAGTGGCTTCTCGACCAGGGCGGCGATGCCCCGCTCGATGACGGCGCTGGCCACCTCAAAGTGCGCCCGGGTTGGGACACACACACTGACCAGATCGGGTGTCACTTCGTTCAACATCCGGCGGTAGTCGGCGAAGTGCTGGGCGGCGCCGTTGGGTGCTGCCGGCGCGGGATCGGCGGTGGCGACGAGCTGCACGCCGGAGATCTCGCGGTAGAGGCGGGCGTGGTTGGCGCCCATGGCCCCGAGGCCGATGACGGCGGCGCGAAGGTCGGTCATGCGGGAAGTCTATCGGGTGGTCGAGGATCCAGTGGCGGCTTCGTCCCTACGCCACGCGCGTTCCCTCCGGTGCCTCGTGGCTACGCGTGCCGCGCACCATTGACCGCCGCGGCGATCGCCCCCAGATCGTCTTCCGAGAGCCCCGGATGCACAGGCAGCGAGAGCACCTCGCCGCACAGGCGCGCTGCAACGGGAAGCTCGGCGGCGCCATATCCCAGGCGCTCGTACAGCGGCTGTTGGTGGATGGGCCGCGGATAGAACACTGCGGATTCGACCCCTTGATCCCGGAGCGAGGTCTGCAATCTGTCGCGCGCGTCCCGTCCCGCGAGGACGCGGACGGTGTACTGGTGCCAGACGTGATGGCGGCCCGGCAGTTCGCTCGGCGTCGCGATGCCCGTGTTGCTGGCCAGCAGTTCGTTGAGGCGGGCGGCGTTCTGGCGGCGCTGGTTGTTGCGGGCGTCGATCTTCGCGAGCTGGGCGAGACCGAGGGCGGCGGCCGGCTCCGTCATGCGGTAGTTCCAGCCGAGCTCTTCGGTGGCGTAGCGGGTGCGCTCGCCCTGGGAGCGGATGGCCCGCGCGCGGTCGGCGACAGCCGGGTCGTTTGTGGTGATCATGCCGCCTTCGCCGGTGGTGAGGTTCTTGGTGGCGTAGAAGGAGAAGCAGCCGGTCCCCACGGACCCGGCGCGATCGCCACGCTGCGTCGCCCCGATCGCCTGCGCAGCGTCTTCGATGAAGACGAGACCGCGGCGATCGCAGAAGGATTTCAGGGCGGCCGTGTCGCACATCTGGCCGTACAGGTGGACGCCAATCAGGGCGCGGGTGTTCGGTGTGATCGCGGCTTCCAGCGCCGCGACATCGATGTTGAAGTCGGCGTCGCGCACATCGACGAAGACGGGACGGGCGGTGGCCTGGAGGACGCAGTTGGCGGTGGCGGCGAAGGAGAACGCCGGCACGATGACCTCGTCGTCCGGCGACCCCTCCCGGGACATGGCGCCGATGTTGTGGGCGAGAAGGGCGGTGTGGAGGGCGGCGGTGCCGCTGTTGACGGCGATGGCGTGGGGCACGCCGATGTAGGCCGCGAAGGCGGCTTCGAAGGCGGCGACACGGGGGCCCTGGGCGAGCTGGCCGGAGGCGAGCGCTGCGGCGACGGCGCGCTGTTCGTCGGGTTCGATGATAGGGTGGGCGAGTTTGATCATGGTCATCGTTTCGGAGTCTGCGGACAGGTCTTTAGACCTGTCCCTACGGTCGTGAGGTCGACGACGACTGACGACTCACTCGTGCATGCCGGCGGCGTCGAAGGTGCGGCCGCAGGCGTCGCAGTGGTAGTCGACGGGGTTTTCCATGCGGAGGGGGCGGCCGCAGGTGCAGGCCCAGCCGGCGATGCGCGCGGGGTGGCCCTTCACGACGGCGTGCGCCGGCACATCGGCGGTGACGACAGCACCGGCGGCGATGAGGGCCCATTCGCCAATCGTCACCCCCGGCAGGATGATCGCGCCGGCGCCGATCGATGCTCCGTCCTTCACGACGATGGGGCTCTCGTCCCAGTCGTCTTCAGACTTCAGGGTGCCATCGGGGTTGATCGCGCGCGGGAAGCGGTCGTTGGCGAAGACGGCGTGAGGCCCCACGAATACCCCGTCCCCCAGCGTCACCCCGTGAAAGACGGAGGCGCGGTTCTGGATCTTGCATTGATCGCCGATGACCACGCCCTTATCGACGTAGGCGCCCTTGCCCAGGATGCAGTTGCGCCCGATGCGCGCCCCTTCCCGCACCTGCGCCTCATGCCAGATCTTCGTGCCCTCGCCAATCGTCGCCTCGGCGGAGACGTCAGCGGTGGGGTGGATGTAGGTGGTGATTGTCGTGGTCATGAATCCTGCTCTCGGCCCCCCGCTGAATGGCGGTGAAGCCACAGTGTCGGGCTTTCGGGCGATGACTTCCAGTCGGGGCCCGGAACACGAGCCGGTGACTGAATTTTACGGTGCGTGGGCCCGGCCGGCCGGTTAAACGTGTACTCGGACAGCGAACACCCGGATCGGCTCGCCGATGCCCTTCATGTCCCACGGTTGCGTAGGCGATGCTGACGCCGTCGGAGGTGCGGGCGTACTGGATCTGGGGTTCGGGCATGGGGGCATGGTACCGGCGGCGTGGGTGGGTCGAAATGTTTGGACGGAGGCAGGCGCGGGAAGAACGATGGATATCGGGCGGGATACCCCACCCCAGCCCTCCCCGCTGGCGGGGAGGGAGCTGACGGTTGACGTCAGCGGGCGCTGGTTGTTGATTACGAACGGATGTCGTGGGCGACGACCGTGCGGAGCTAAAGCTCCACCGCTACTGAGGTGGAAGCTGACGTTACGCTGATTCCAATATCCCCACCATCTTCTCCGCCGCCCGGCCCTCCCCAAATACCGCTGGCGGGGTGCCGTGGGGGCGGGAGCGGCGGGCGGCGCGCAGGATGCGTTCGCAATCGGCCCCCGCCAGCACGTTCCACTGGTCGACGAGGGTTTCGACCCACTCGGTTTCTTCGCGGAGGGTCACGCAAGGGACGCCGAGGAGGTAGGCCTCTTTCTGGACGCCGCCGCTGTCGGTGAGGACGGTGCGGGCGTGGCGCTGTAGTTGGAGCATGTCGAGGTAGCCGACGGGGTCGATGATGCGCACGGGGGACTCGACTTCGATGTCGGTGCCGAGCAGAGCGGCTTTGGTCCGCGGGTGGAGGGGGACGATGACGGGCTCGCGCAGTAGGGCGAGGGCATCGAAGATCTCGGCGAGTTTGGCGACGTCGTCGGTGTTGGCGGCGCGGTGGATGGTGGCGAGGACGTACTCGCCCGGTCTGAGGTGCAGGGTCTCCAGCACGCGAGACTTTTCGGCGGCGATCTGTTTGTTCTGCTCAAGCGCGTCGCACATGATGTCGCCCGTCATGTGCACGCCCGCTGTAATACCTTCGTTGGAGAGGTTGTCCACAGCGGTCTGCGTGGGGGCGAAGAGCCAGGTGGAAAGACGGTCGGCGACGAGGCGGTTGATCTCCTCCGGCATGTCGCGGACGAAGCTGCGGAGGCCGGCCTCGATGTGGGCGACGGGGAGGCCGAGCTTGCCGGCGGCGAGGGCGCCGGCGAGGGTGCTGTTGGTGTCGCCGTAGATGACGACGACGTCGGGGCGCTCCTTTTGCAGCACCGCTTCGACGCGCTCGAGAATCTGGGCGGTCTGGCGGCCGTGGGGGCCGGAGC
>CXWL01013370.1_pt1 | contig 36865 bp, 19 predicted proteins | sample 590931 | NCBI WGS metagenome assembly CXWL01 (sample SAMEA3498368, study PRJEB10139) | groundwater metagenome | biome: water well; material: biofilm material | place: Germany | collected 2015-04-27 | reverse complement strand
ACGAATGGTATCGATTTCAGAATTGCGAGCTTGATCGCGCCGAATCAGATCTCGGATATATTCACTGTCATTGGTGAAGTCACCGCCCTCAATCTGAGCCTTAATCCACTTGTCTTGCTGGTCGGTAACAGTGATGGTTTTACGGGTTGTTCCCATTTTATCCTCCAAAGGTATGTGAAATGATCATACTATTGCAGTAAAATAGCATGTTCTTGCTTCCATCAAAAGGATTTTTATTACTTGATGCAGGTACCAATAATACTCGACAAATATCATACAATGGCAAAAAGATCGGTCGATTTCATTGTCTTGTCTGGCAAAGGGATGATGAGGGTATTGAGGCTGCAAAGAGGCTCAACAAAAATTATGCTGAGAAGAAAGGCACTGAAAAGTAAAGTAGTAAATAACTGATCAAAACATGGGTAGGTAATTGTGCTATACATTTCCTACCCATGTTTTTTTACAATTCATCAACCCTGCCTAAACAAGTCACAGCAATTTCACAATTTGCTTAATGTAACATAGCCTTTGAAGAATATCGTTCTATCCCTGTTAGTTTCAATTCTGGCTGTAATTTCCGGCTGTGCAGTAGAAAAACGAGTCGCGCCAATTCAACAGGAATCAATCACTGTCCCTGCTCAGATCAACCCCTACAATCGCAAAGATTGGCCGCACTGGATAGATGACGATCATGATTGTCAGAACACACGGCAGGAAATGCTGATCGCTACCAGCCGGATTCCGGTTAAGTTCAAAAACGCGAAACACTGCACGGTAGTATCCGGCGAATGGTTCGGTGTCTATACCGGCAAGACATTCACTCGGTCCTCAGATGTTGACATTGACCACATCGTGCCATTAGCGCATGCACATCGGCACGGTGCGGATAAGTGGACGCGGGATCAGCGTAGAACATTCGCCAATGATTTCGAGAATCTTCTAGTGGTGGATGATTCAGCCAATCAATCTAAATCAGATTAGGCACCGCATGAATGGTTACCGCCACGAAAAGAAAACTGGTGCGAATATGCCAGGCGCTGGGAGCGCGTCAAGGAGAAATATCAGTTATGGCGTAGCAAGTTGGAGCGTAAGACATTGGATATGTTGGCTAAAACTTGTCGGTAATCACTATAATAAAACCATGATCCAATCCCCAAAATAACTAACATCAATTTCTACTCTGCCTGGCAATTTGTTTTAAGAATAATCCTCCCTGGAAAATCCATGCTAACTAATAATCGTGTTACGATTTATACATAGCATTAATCCATTTTTCTAGCTGGGATATTAATTCAAAAGCATCGAATTATTTTTAATGCAAAGTCATTTAATTTTTGTTTTATGATTTTACTAAACTAATAATTTGCATCTGCTAGTTTAGAATCAATGAAATGTTGTACATTTGAATCAAGCTTTTAGTTGTAAGTAAAACCTGATCAAAACATTAGATACTAACTAGAGGTGCAAAATGAATACAAAAAATATCACTCCAGATGCAGAGAAATCGTCAATTGAGCAGTTTGCTGAACCTCCCAAGGATCGCTACTGTGATTTGGTAATGAAAGGAGGCATTACGAGCGGGGTAGTATATCCACGTGCAATTACTCGGCTATCGCATCATTATCGTTTCAAGGGCATTGGAGGCACATCTGCCGGAGCAATAGCTGCTGCAATTACTGCTGCTGCGGAATATCAACGTCGCAAATATGGTTCTCGTAAAGGTTTCGATCTTCTTTATGATCTTCCTGTTGAACTCAGTAAACCAATTAAGCAGCATAGCAAAAAAAGCAAACTTCTTAGTCTATTTCAGCCACAACCCAATACTCGCAGATTATTTACGGTATTAATTAAAACCCTTAACCAGAGCAACACGATAAGACGCTGGTTGGCTGGGAGTAAGGGGATGTTATTAGCGTATTGGCCTGCAACTGCAGTTTCGATAGCACTAGGCTTTGTATTTGCTCTGAACGGAGCATGGTTTGCTGGACTATTATCGGTGGTAATTACATCGCTCGTGGGTATAGGTATTTTGGTTTACTTTGACATTACCCGGGGAGTTGTCGCCAATGGATTCGGATTGTGCAACGGAATGTCGGAGAAAAAAGATCAAGACGCGCTTACACCATGGCTGCATAAAATGATTCAGTCGGCAGCCGGACAGAGCGTAGATGGTAAACCACTAACATTTGGTGACTTATGGGACGCAGATGATAATCGATCTAAAGCATCAGTAGAAGTGAATGAGGTAGATATACGATCTATTGATCTCCAAATGTTTGCAACTAACCTCACTCATGGACGTCCCTACGTTTTTCCATTAACTGAATCTGAGACTGGGATGAGTAAATTTAGAGGGAAAGAGCGCCTTTATTTTACTGAAGAGGAAATGAAGCAATATTTGCCTACTAATGTTGTCGATTGGATGGTGAAGAACTCGAATCCTTACAGTGTTGAAAATGGGCGAGAAGGAAAAGATCCATCAATTGAAACTGGCTTGAAAATGCTTGAACTGCCGCAACCAAGGGACTTCCCGGTGCTGCTCGCAGCAAGGATGAGTCTTGCCTTTCCATTTCTAATTTCTGCTATTCCTCTACATGCAATTAATCACGATCTCCCATATGGAAAACGAACATTTCAACGTTGCTGGTTTTCTGATGGAGGAATAAGCTCAAACTTTCCAATTCATCTTTTCGACGGCTTAGTTCCTATATGGCCAACATTTGGAATTCACTTAGAGCCGGAAATAAAAGATCGGGAGGAAATATACTTACCACACAGATATGATCAAGGTTATGGGGAATCCTGGAATCTATTTACGGAGAAATCTAAATCGATTGGCAAACTAGGAGGATTTATCAGTGCAATTATCAATGCCATGCAGAATTGGAACGACAATACTCTTAGACGCTTGCCTGGATTTAGAGATCGAGTCGTTCGCGTCAGATTAAAGGAGGGGGAAGGAGGAATGAATCTGGATATGAATCCTTGCAAAATCAAAGAGCTTGCCGAGCGAGGAGAGAGGGCAGCAGATGTCTTAATTAAGCACTTTGCAAATAATTCTTCCAAGGAATGGCAGGCGTCTGGTTGGGATGAACACCGTTTTGTTCGATTTAATAATCTGCTTAGGATGATGAAAGCGAGAACACCGAATTTATCGAAAGCACTTAGTGACAATCCCACGTATACACCAAGTTTAAAGGATTTACTTAAAAGTTTCTGTGACGCTAAAGATGATAATGGAAATTCTATTTCTCCACCAGGTTATGAAGAATGTATGACTCCGGAAGAAATGGATGCGTATGGAAAAATTTTAGTTGCTTTAGATACCTTGGCAAATGAAATGGCTAAATCAAATAATATATCATTTAAATCAATTCCTAAGCCAGAAGCAGAGCTTAGGGTAAGACCCCCATTATAGGAGAATAATAGGTGCGCTTATAGATTGTTTGGCTCTTTTAATTCTCGAAGTACCTTCGAAACTGATTAATTTAATCTGTGACTACTCTCTTATCCACAACAAATAAGTCAAATTCGGCCATAAAGTGTACATATCCCGGCTTTCTGTTTCAATCGCACTACGATCTCGGGCAATCCGCCTGATCCCCGATGAATCCGATAGTATTAGTGCATTAGGCGTAATCTCTCTAACGCAAGTCCAGTGCTTGATGCGACCGCTCAGGCAAATAATGACCGCCGAATCCTGTTGGCCTAAATGCTCGGTCAGTTTTTCCCAGTATTGCTCGAGTGTTACATCGTCGGTATCAAATGCGATTTGTTTGCGCAGTTTGCGTTTTTGGTACTTCTTTACCGATTTGATGGCGATATCAATGAAGCCGCCATTGGTGTCAATATCAGCGATACCGCAAGTCAGCACAGTTTCCAACATGTCGTGCTTTGCTAACTGACCAATCAAATCACTGAATAAGGTTTTTCGTTGACTGGCTTTAAGCTTGAGCTTGCGGTCATAATGGAATTTGCCTATCACGACTTCATTTGCATTCATCACGGAATATACTCCGCACAGTTGATCAATACTGCCTTGCCGGATAGGCATGATATTCTCCTCATCATCCATACCGGCTACCAAATTTGACTGACCGCATTGTTTTGAAACAACTGACTATCGCGGATATAACGCTGCAACATCAGATCAGACTTGTGCGCAGTTTGCTGGCGGATTTTCCAGGAACTGACTCCGGCTTGCGCTGCACTGGTAGGTGTCGATGATCTTGGCTATGTGTTCCGGCAGCAGTTTGTTTTGCCGCTTGCCTTTCTCGAAGTGTTCGCTGGCATTGATGAACAGCACATCATCCGGCTTCTTGCACTTCTTCAACACAAGAATACAGACCGGAATACCTGTCGAGAAAAATAGATTGGCGGGCAGGCCGATCACGGTGTCGATGTGGCCGTCTTTCAGCAGTTTGGTGCGGATACGTTCTTCCGCACCGCCACGGAACAACACGCCGTGGGGCAGAATGATGGCCATCACCCCTTCGGGCTTCAGGTAGTGGAAGCCGTGCAGCAGGAAAGCGAAGTCGGCGGCAGCCCATAGTTCTTGAAGCGCATATCCTCGCCCAGCGCTTCGGTCGGCTCCCAGCGGTAGCTGAACGGCGGGTTGGCCACCACCGCGTCGAACTTCGGCATCTTCGCCGGGTTGGTTTCGCGTAGCCAATCCCAGTCGTTGGTGAGGGTGTCGCCGTGATAGATCTCAAACTCCGAATCCTTCATCCCGTGCAGTAGCATGTTCATGCGCGCCAGGTTGTAGGTGGTGATGTTCTTCTCCTGCCCGTATATCTTGCCGATGCCGTGCTGTCCCATGCGATGGCGCACGTTGAGCAGCAGCGAGCCGGAGCCGCAAGCGAAATCGAACACGCTCTCCAGTTGCTTCTTTATGCCGGTGGCGGGTTCCTGGCTGTCCAGCGTAACAATGCCGGACAAGATGCTGGAAATCTCCTGTGGCGTGTAGAACTCGCCCGCCTTCTTGCCGGAACCGGCGGCAAATTCGCCGATCAGGTATTCATAGGCATCGCCCAGGGTGTCCTTGTCGGTGGAGAATGGAGCCAAGCCATCGGCAATGGCCTTGATGATGTTGCAGAGTTTGGCGTTGCGCGCTTCGTAGCCTTTGCCTAGTTTTTCCGAGTTCAGGTTGATCTCGGAAAACAGCCCGCCGAAGGTGCTGGCGAAGGATTCATTCTCGATGTAATCAAAGCCTTTTTGCAGGGTGTACAGCAATTCCCCGTTCTGCGTGCGCGCCATCTCCGCGATGTTGCCCCACAGGTATCCCTTGCGTCGCCATGCTTGCCGATGTCCTTGAAGGCCATGGACAGGCGCGTTTTACCGGTGCCGTTGTAGGCATAGAGCAGGATGAATTTCTTGTTTTCCAGTTCGCTGCGCAGGTGTGTGGCCAAGGCATTCAGATCGGAGAAGGCAGTTCCGCTCATCCCTGCACCTCGTCCGGTGCGGGGAGAAGCTGCTGCATCAGGCCTTTTTTGTGGGTCTTGAGCGCGGCGAGTTTTTGGGTTTGGGCGGTGATGTGGTCGTCGAGGGAGGCGAGGCAGTCGGCGATTTTTTGTTGTTCATTTCGGGATGGGGTGGGCAACTGCAATTCAGAAAATTGCTTGTAGCTGACCATCTTGCCATCTCGCAAACCCTCAAGATTCTTAATAAGCAGAGCAATGAATCGGCTAGTTTTAAGAAAATGCTTGAAATAGCCTGCTGAATATCCGGCTTTAAGTCTCAATATCACGTAAGCGGGACTGCAAATTCCTTTGTAACTGGAGTATTCAATCCCAACTTGGAAAGAGCGAAGGCTGATGATGAAATCACCGGCTTCTACGACCTTATAGCTCTCAATACTCTTTTCAGTTACCGAAACATGATAGTCAATCAAATTTCGCGGGATTGCGCCTTGCTCTTGAGTTATGGCTAGCACAGGAAGATCGGAGTTGTGATTCTTATTGCTGATTTGGTCGAAGAGTACATCGCCAAATTCACTTCCCCACTCCCCCGCATCCCGAAACTCAGGAAAGCGCAGCTTGGGCAGGGTTTCGCCTTCGGCGGGGAAGAGCTGCTGCATCAGCCCTTTCTTATGGGTCTTGAGCGTGTCGAGCTTTTGCGCCTCCAGGGTGATCACTTCGTCGATGGAGGCGAGGCAGTCGGCGATTTTTTGTTGTTCTGCGGGGGATGGATACCCAATCGGATATTGCCGCATAAGCGAAACATCGCCTCTTGGCATTTTTACCCCTTTGGCGCCTTTCATTACATAGTCAATGAACGCATCGTTTCTGAGAATGAAGGGAAAGAATTGCTCCACTAAATATTGCTTCGCACGCAATACGATTACGTCATTGGAAGCGCCACCATCTTTGTCTGACCGCCAGACCTTTTTAAGATAGGGGCGGATATTTGAAACCAAAACGTCGTTTATTTTGAATCGAGTTATCGATCCAGTAGTCGGCAAATTGGATGCCTTCACCACCCCACCAAAATTGGGCAGGATGTTCTCTGTGCTGACGTAGTTCTCCAGCCTTATCTTTTCTAGTTGAATTCTCTCGCTCACGAATTCAGCGGCTTGGCCGAGGTGATCAATTTCCCACTCCCCCGCATCCTGAAACTCGGGAAAGCGCAGTTTAGGCACCAAGGCATGTTTTTCCGCTGACTGCATCGTCTTGTCTTCCTGTTTATTACTCATACACGCCCAACCCTGAAATCTCCCGCCCTTGGGCGAGCTTTTTAAGCAGTGGAATCAGCTCTTCCATCAACGCCAGCTCCGCCTTGGTGCGTGCTTTCCAACCCAGTTCCAGCGGGGTGAACAGTTCGCTCAATAGGTCGCCATCGAACACCATGCGGCGCAGGATGGTGTCCACAAAGGTTTGCAGGGCGGTGGCATCCAGCCCGTGCTTGCTGGCGATGACGGCCAGTTGGCGGGCGTGTTTGTCGGCCTTGAAGCGTTCGAAACCGTTGCGGATGGCTTGCTCGTCAAGCGCCTTGCCCGCTTCCAGGGTGCTGATGTACTCGGCAATGTCGTCGCGCTCATCGATGAACTTGGCATCCGCCTGAATCAGGCCAATCAGCTGGTCGCGGCTCATCTTCTGCTTGCCCGGCGTTTGCTGCGAGTAGCGGGCAATCAGCGCCATGATGTAGTCGTAATCAATCACGGCGCTGGCAAACAGCACGAACTCGAAATCGAGCTGCTGCACTGCTGGATCAGTCTTGTCGTCGCACTTGTCCTGCTTTTCCTTCAGGCGCTGGGCGGTGTCGAGATAGACACCCCTGAAGCCCTGTAACTGCTCCCTGGGCACGATCTGCTCGATGGTTTGCCGGTTGTCGTCGGTGAGGTCGGTGTACTGGTCGAGTTGGGTCTTGAGGCGCTGCACGTCCTTGAACAGGTTGATGAACTGGCTGCGCGCGGCATCGCCCTTGAGGTTGGGCACGGCTTCTGGTTTGTTATCCAGCCCTTGGGTTTGCATGAAGTCACCAAGCTTTTGCACGGCGGTTTGCAGCTTGTCGATGACCACCGGCGCCTTGTCCACAAGCCAGATTTCCTTGGCGGGTTTGGTGGTTTGGCCGGAGAAGAGTCCGATGGCGGTATCCACCGCTTCCTGTTGCTGGCGAAAGTCGAGGATGTTGCCGTAGGGCTTGGTGTCGTTGAGTACGCGGTTGGTGCGCGAAAACGCCTGAATTAACCCGTGGTACTTGAGGTTTTTGTCCACATAGAGGGTGTTCAGGTATTTGGAATCGAAGCCGGTGAGCAGCATATCCACCACAATGACGATATCGATCTTCTCCTTGCCCTTGAGCGGCAAGTCGGCATTAGGCCATTGTTGATCCCTGATGCGCTTTTGCACGTCCTGATAGTAGAGGTCGAACTCGCCGATGCTGTGATTGGTCCCAAAGCGCGCGTTGTAGTCGGCGATGATGGCCTTGAGCGCCGCTTTCTTTTCGTCCGGTGCTTGTTCATTGTCAGCCTTTTCCTGCGGCAGGTCTTCCTGAATCTGCTGCACATCATTGTTGCCTTCGGCAGGCGGCGAGAACACGCAGGCGATATTCAACGGCTGGAAATCGTCGCCCTTGGCCTGCTGCTCGTGTTTTTGGGCTTGAGCAGATTTAAACAGCGCGTGATACTCGATGGCGTCGTTGATCGAGGCCGTGGCCAGCACGGCATTGAACTTGCGCCCGTTGGTGGCAGCATCGTGTTTATCCAGAATAGCTTCGACGATGGCTTTCTTGGCCAGCGCTTCGCCCGGCTTGGGTTTGTTCTTACCCTCGGGCTTGTAGTAATCGACATGGAAGCGCAGCACGTTGCGGTCTTCGATGGCGTGAGTGATGGTGTAGGCGTGCAGTTGCTGCTGAAAGATGGCCGCTGTGGTCATGAAGGTCTTGACCGCTTTGTCGTCCTCGGCCTTGCCCGTGTCGTTCTCAATGACTTTATAGCTGGCGTTGTCCTCGAAGATCGGCGTGCCGGTAAAGCCGAACAACTGGGCGTTGGGGAAGAATTCCTTGATCGCCTTGTGGTTCTCGCCGAATTGCGAGCGGTGGCATTCGTCGAAGATGAAGACCATGCGCTGATGGCGCAGCGGCTCCAGCCGTTCCAGATAGTTGCGCGTGTTGCTGCCGTCGAGCGCCAGGCCAAGCTTCTGGATGGTGGTGACGATCACCTTATCGGCGTAGTCGTCGGAGAGCAGCCGCCGCACCAGTGTTTCGGTGTTGGTGTTTTCTTCGACACACTTTTCCTGAAACTTGTTAAATTCTTCCCGCGTCTGCCGGTCGAGGTCTTTGCGATCGACTACGAACAGGCATTTATCGATATCCGGGTTGTCCTTGAGCAGAGTCGATGCCTTGAACGAGGTGAGCGTCTTGCCGCTGCCGGTGGTGTGCCAGATGTAGCCGTTGCCGCAGTGCTGGTGTATGCACTCGACAATGTTCTTGACGGCATAGATCTGGTAGGGGCGCATCATCAGCAATTTCTGCTCGCTGGCCACCAGCACCATGTAGCGGCTGATCATCTCGCCCAGGGTGCACTTGGCGAGAAATTTCTCGGCAAAGCTGTCCAGATGGGTGATTTTGTTGTTGTCTTCGCCTGCGAACTGGTAGAGCGGCAAGAAGCGCTCGTCAGCGTTGAAGCTGAAGTGGCGGTTGTTATTATTGGCGAAGTACCAGGTGTCTGAGCGGTTGCTGACGATGAACAGTTGCAGGAAGCACAGCAGGGTTTTGCTGTAACCGTTGCCGGGGTCGTTCTTGTAATCGACGATCTGCTGCATGGCCCGTCGCGGGCTGATGGCGAGAGTCTTCAGCTCGATCTGCACCACCGGCACGCCGTTGATGAGCAGGATCACATCATAGCGATGGTGGCTGTTGTCGGTGTTGATGCGCAGCTGGCTGACCACCTCGAAGCTGTTTTTGCACCAGTCCCTGATGTTGACCAGTGTGTAGTTCAGCGGCGTGCCATCGTCACGGAAGAAAGTGTTGCGTTCGCGCAGGTGGCGGGCGGCGGCGAAAACGTCGGCGTTAACAATCTCATCCCTCAGCCTGGAAAATTCTGAATCCGTTAGCTTGACGTGATTGAGCGCCTCAAATTTTTCCCGAAAGTTTTTCTCAAGCGCTTCTCGGTCTTGTATATCCGGGCGGTAGGTGTATTTGAGATCGACCAGCTTAGCGATGAGATCGTTTTCGATCCGGTTTTCCGTTGTTGTCATTGGAACGATTCAAAAAATTCAACGCAGTGATTCTACAGGTTTTGATTGTTTTTCGTTAGCAATGAAAAATTTTGGTAGAGAATGAAGTCGAATTTTTAGAAACACTACCATTCATCAGCGTTGAAAAAAATAGAAATTGGATGTCCTTTCCCAGCCGGAAACGGTCATTTCAATGATGTTAATTGTCATTGCTTATTCATTTCAATTCTATTTTTGAACACATCAGATTAAATCCAGATTTTTTCAGACCAGTAGTCGTTCAAGTTTTATTTTGAATGGTTGATGCAATAACTGTAGGCAATAATAAAACCTATAGTATGATTTTATTCATAAATCTTCCCCAGGGAATTGTCTTCTCTTGGTTCCTCCAATCAAAACGCACCCAATCGTATTATTTCTTGACTATGTCATCGTTAGTTAGTGGTTGTCATGTAACTCAATGAATTTTAGGTAAAATATCAATTATTTGTTTTCTGGTTAATGACTTGTTTATAAATGATAACTTGTGTTTATTTACAGTGACCAACAATTAACAATGACATAGCCTATTTCTTTTTATCTGTTTGTTTTGGCTTTGTTGATTTGGCTGCAGTGGTTTTCTTAACAGAGGCCGCAGCATCAGATAAGGTTTTACCTGGTTTGAATTTAACGACCTTTTTGGCAGGAATTGTCATGGTTACACCAGTCGCTGGGTTGCGGCCTTCACGACTTGCACGTTCTGTCACTGAGAAAGTACCAAATCCCACAAGCTGAACATCGCTGCCACTAGCCATGGCTTCCTGAATAACTTCAAGCAATCCGTTTAGCATGGCGGTTGTTTGGGCTTTGGTGGTTTTAGAACGAGTAGCAATGGCTTCAATCAATTCGGTCTTGTTCATGGGGATGCCCTATTAGTGGTTTAAGAAGTGGAAGGTAATCTAGCAGGGTATAGTGAAAAATCAATAACTTTTATTCATCTTATACATTTATCACCTGAAAACTTATTTTATTCGCAAATATAAGACACAGTAGGTTTTCAATCCTCAATGAATTACTTTTTAGATTGCTACAAGAGGCTGGTTTATTATGTAGCTACGGTTTTTCGTTACAATTATTCTCTATGCTCCATTACCAGTCAATGCAAGAACTACTCATGATCGGATAGCGCAAGCACTACACCAAACAGCATCACAATCAGTGATGAATCTTACAATTGACCGGAAATATATCCAACTTCTTCAGTCACTAATTCCGCAATATTTGCGGCAAAACAGATGTCAGATCCAGCACTGAGAAAATAGTGAATGATGAAATCAAGGTGGTAAGTCAGTTGTGACTGATATGGGGTTGTCGGACAACCAAAAAAATAGAGTAATCAGAAAAATAGCAACTGCACATCAAAGAATCGCAGAATGGTAGTATTGATTTCTCAATGATGACTTTGAAGTGAATTTAGGATTAAATATCTTAAATGCTGGATCTTCTCCAGATAAACTGATTGCCGGTTAAAGATTATTGGAGAATTACCGCGAAGGCTGCCTTGTACGTTAAGTAAATTTTTACTGGGGTGAATCTATGAAAAAAATAAAGCTTGAATTTGAGAAAGAAGGGGAAGGAATATCGAAATCTCTATCTGCGTTTGTACGCGTAGGGGATTCGATTTTCGCAGCAGGCGACGAAGGGGTTGATCTAGCCAGACTTAAAGAATCTGATGATGGCACTTGCTTTAAGCTCAAAGAATTGATCAATTTGAGTAATTGGTTTGATTTGCCGATCCCACCACAAAAAGAACAGACAAAACAAGTGATGGAAATTGATCTTGAAGGGATGGATTTTGACCCTACAAATCAGCTCTTATGGATGGTTGGATCGCATAGTCTGAAGCGCGGCAAGGCGAAGGCAACGTTTGATACAAAGAAGAATTTGGAAGTACTTAGTCAAGTAAAACCGGATGCAAATCGATTTTTTCTAGGTAGTGTGTTCCTGCATAATAACAAAAATAAGCAGTTCCGACTTTCTATGAGTGAGGGTGATAACAACACACGTGCAGCTCAGCTTAGATGTGATGCAACAACAAGCGAACTGCTGGATGAGATTAGACGCGATACGCTATTCACTCGTTTTTGTGACAAGAATGGCGGAATTCCAGGCAAAGACAATGGCATAGATATTGAGGGCTTAGCATGTACACGTAATGGAAGAGTGCTTGTGGGAATGCGTGGGCCAGTGCTACGAGGAATCGCAATTATTCTTGAATTAGCACCGGAGCGGATTGATTCACCGAATACGAAAGCCGATCAGTTGCAACTGACAAAAATTGGCCCCACTGGGCTTAAATATCGTCGCCATTTTTTGGATCTGGCTGGGCATGGGATTCGTGATTTGTGCTGGGATGGTGATGATCTTTTAATTCTTGCCGGCCCAACTACAGGTCTTGACTCACCCCCATTAATTTTTCGATGGAAAGCAGCGCGCAAGGCATTTGGAAAAATGAGTGGCGAGGAAGAGAAGTTTATCTGGCGTTCAGAAAATGTGCTTGTGCAACAATCTCTAGGCTCAACCTGGAAGCAGGTCGAAGCAGGCGCTGATCATGCCGAAGCGATTGCTTTGTTTGACAAGAAACACTTGATGATTGGTTACGATTCACCCAGTACAAAACGTTTTCACAAACCGGCTTCGGTTATAGTGGATATTGTTGATTTGTAGAGCTACAGAAAATTAGAAGTTATTTTGATTGCTGATAGTTACTGATAGGCAATACTAGACAATGTGGCGCTCGCTTTGGGCGCTGTGAATTGAACCCAGTTGCTCCGAAATATAGCTCTGATTGCAACGTACGTCCTCAGGCATCGAACTTGAATCTGATCTCGTTTTTACGACGACGATCTATATTTGATCATATCTATAGACCAGATTTAGCTCAATCAAATGTTACGGCCTATGCTCGTCTTAAAGATCAAAACCCTCCATTTCATAAATTTCCATACCGCGTGATAAAAATCACAAAGAAAATCATAGAAATATGTTTGACTCATATTACAGCACACATATTCACCGCTTAAATTGCGGTGGTTTGCAGAGGTTTACTTATGAATCTATGCGAAATATCTAACATAGTTTTGCAAGTTATGATTAAATGATAAGCAGTATATATGCCCTTTAGTTTGAGTTATCGCTGAAAACTAATTGAGTATATGCGCTGAATTCAGCAAAAGCCGTGTCACTCAAGGTGTTTGCAATGCTTTAAGAAGATGGGTAATAAGTTGCTCTGTGTAATGCGCAAAATAGTAACTTATCCAACTTGCCTCATAAGAAATGAACAAGTCGAAAGACTTTTTGAAGTTTGCTGTTAGTAAGAAAGCGTTTTAGTTTCCTTAGCTACTGTCAAGTATCAGATTGTTCGAAAAAAGGGGAGCATTGTGCTGGATCATAAATCACCCGTGGGGCAGGGTAGCGATTCCACGAAAGCCGATAGGCAAAGTACGGGTCCGGAGCTGACCAAGCCCCCGGCAATTTCCTTACCCAAAGGCGGCGGCGCCATTCGCGGTATCGGTGAAAAGTTTGCTGCCAATCCGGTCACTGGCACCGGATCCATGACAATTCCCATCGCAACATCCCCCGGCCGTTCAGGTTTTGGTCCGCAACTCTCCCTTTCTTATGATTCTGGCGCAGGTAATGGCCCGTTTGGCCTCGGCTGGAATCTTTCGCTTCCCGCCATCACCCGCAAGACTGACAAGGGCTTGCCACGCTATAACGATGCCGATGAATCTGATGTCTTTATTCTCTCCGGTGCGGAAGATTTGGTGCCTGTACTCAACCCGGATGGAAGCCGACCCGAAGATCCTATCTCGCCGTCAGGACACAAGATTCGCCGTTATCGCCCACGCATCGAAGGCTTATTTGCCAGAATTGAGCGTTGGACTAATTCAGATGGAATATCCCATTGGCGTTCCATCTCCAAAGACAATATCACCACGCTGTATGGATATGACGAAAAAAGCAGCATTGTTGATCCTGCGGATGAAACGGAAACACGAATTTTTAGCTGGTTAATTTGTGAAAGTTTCGATGACAAGGGCAATGCCATTCGTTATGAATACAAGAAAGAAAACTTAGAACGCATAGTCCGTTCGAATGCACACGAAGCCAATCGCCAGGATGCCCAAAGAACAACCAATCTTTACCTGAAACGCATTAAATACGGCAATATAGCACCACGACGGTCTGATGAAGATCTATCTAAACGAACTGACTGGATGTTCGAAGCAGTGTTCGATTATGGCGAACACTATGTGGAAGACACCAATGGTAATGTTCAGGTAGTACATTACACCGACGTTCAGCGCGAGTGGGATTTACGGCTGGATCCATTTTCATCCTATCGCTCCGGATTTGAGGTGCGCACCTATCGCTTATGCCAGCGAGTCTTGATGTTCCATCATTTCAATGAACTGAAGGATGCAAACTATCCCGGAGGTGAAAACTATCTGGTGCGTGCCACCCACTTCAACCACAACGAGGGCACTGTTGCATCTTTCATCAGCAGTGTGACACAAACCGGCTACAAACGCATCAATGGACAATACCGTAAAAAATCCCTCCCGCCGGTCGAGTTTACATACAGTCAAGCCATCATCAATGAAGATGTCCATGAAGTAGATCCCGTTAGTCTGGAAAACTTGCCGCAAGGGTTGGATAACAGTCGCTACCAGTGGGTGGATCTCGACGGTGAAGGGCTTTCCGGTTTGCTCACCGAGCAAGGTGAAGCCTGGTTCTACAAGCGCAACCAAAGTGCCATTCCGGTGAAAGATGCGGCAGGCAAAATAACCACCCCCGCGCGTTTCTCCCCATTGGAGCGTGTGGCCACCATTCCGTCATCGGCTAATTTGGCAGGCGGCCAGCAACTGCTGGATTTGGCCGGAGACGGTCAATTGGATGTCGTCGAATTCGATGGTCCTGCGCCGGGGTTTTTCGAGCGCACAGTGGATGAAGATTGGGAAACACACCGGTCATTCAGCTCGCTGCCCAATATTGCCTGGCGCGATCCCAACCTCAAATTCATCGACCTCACTGGCGATGGCCATGCCGACATCCTGATCACCGAAGACGAAGCCTTTAGCTGGTACCCATCGCTGGCCGAAGCCGGTTTTGGCCCCGGTGAGAAAGTTCGCCAAGCCATCGATGAAGAGCAAGGTCCACGGCTTGTCTTTGCTGACGGCACTCAATCCATTTACCTGGCGGATATGTCGGGAGATGGTTTGACCGATCTCGTGCGCATACGCAATGGTGAAGTCTGCTACTGGCCCAATCTGGGGTACGCTCATTTCGGTGCCAAAGTCACCATGGATCAATCGCCATGGTTCGATGTGCCCGATATGTTCGATCAGCGGCGCATCCGCCTTGCGGATATCGATGGCTCCGGCTTGGTGGATATCCTGTACCTTACCGGGCAAGGTGTGCAACTCTACTTCAACCAATCCGGCAATAGCTGGGGTGAGCGGAAAATTCTCAGTACCTTCCCGCGTATTGACAATCTTTCGGCTGTCTCCACAGTTGATTTGCTCGGTAACGGCACCGCTTGCCTGGTTTGGTCATCGCCTTTGCCTGGTGATGCGCGCAGCACCATCCGCTATATTGATCTGATGGGTGGACAGAAACCACATTTATTGATAAGAACCAAGAATAATCTCGGCGCAGAAACCGAAGTAACGTACGCCCCCTCCACCCAATTTTATTTGCAGGATAAACAAGCCGGGAAACCCTGGATCACTAAACTGCCTTTCCCGGTGCATGTGGTCGAGCGCGTAGAGACCTACGACCACGTCAGCCGCAACCGCTTTGTCACGCGCTATGCGTACCACCACGGCTACTTCGATGGCGAAGAGCGTGAGTTCCGTGGTTTCGGAATGGTCGAGCAGTGGGACACTGAGCAGATCGCGGCGCTCACCCCCGGCGGCAACTATCCACAAGGCGACAACATCGCCGACGCTTCGCATGTACCTCCGGTGCACACCAAGACATGGTTCCACACCGGGATCTACCTCGGTCGCGATCACGTTTCTGACTACTTCGCCGGCTTGCTCAACGCCACCGACCAGGGCGAATACTTCCGCGAACCCGGGCCTGACCGACGCTGAAGCCCGAGCCTTGCTACTGCCGGACACGGTGCTGCCCACGGGCCTGACCCTGGAAGAAGAGCGCGAAGCCTGCCGCGCGCTGAAGGGCTCGATGCTGCGCCAAGAGGTCTACGCCGATGACACCGGCCCGAGCGCCAAGCCCGAACAGATCGAACGCGCCCGCACCCCCTACACCGTCACGGAACAGAACTTCAATATTCGGGCCTTGCAGCCCCGGGGCGCCAACCGTCATGCCGTCTTCTTCACTCATGCGCGCGAGGCGATTAGCTATCACTACGAGCGCAACCCAGCCGATCCGCGCATCCAGCACGCGCTGACGCTGGAGGTCGATGACTACGGTAACGTGCTCAAGCAAGCCGCCATCGGCTACGGACGCCGTACACAGATTCGCGTCGTCGACAAACAGGGGAACATCCAGCTGGTGCCCAACCCCGGCCTCACGGAGCTGCAAGCAGGCGATCAAGCCAAGCAGACCACGCCACTGCTCACCTATACCGAAAACCGCGTTACCAACGCCATCGAGACGGCCGACACGCACCGAAATCCGCTGCCTTGCGAGGCGCTCACCTTCGAGTTGACCGGCTATGCGGCTAACGGCCCGGTGGGCCGGTACCAGGCGTCGGATCTGGCCGAGCCAGACCCTGCGGCTCCCGGACGCCTGCGGCACAAATTCGTTGTCCCGGAAGTCGCGTACGAGGCTATCGCTGTCGGCAACCAGCGCCGCCGTCCCATCGAATGGCTACGCACGCTTTACCGACGCGACGATCTGGGTAGCCTGCTGCCGCTTGGTGAACTGTACCCGCTCGCGCTGCCGGGAGAGAGCTACAAGCTCGCTTTCACCCCTGGATTGCTCACGCAGGTCTTCCAACGCCCGCACGCAGGCCAGACGCCCGAAGCATTGCTCTCCAACCCGGCGGCTGTGCTCGCTGGCCAGGCCGGCAACCGGGGCGGCTACCTGCAAAGCCAGACGCTCAAGTCGGACGGGCGCTTCCCGGCGAGCGATGCCGATGACCACTGGTGGATTCCCTCGGGACAGACCTTCTTCAGCACGAATCCCGCCGACAACGCTGCCACCGAATCCACACAGGCTCGCCAGCATTTCTTCCTGCCGCGCCGCTACCGCGACCCCTTCGGCCAGGACGCCTTCGTCGACTTCGACACCAACGACCTGCTGATGGTCGAAACCCGCGACGCACTGGGTAACCGCGTCACCGTGAACGCGAACGACTATCGCGTCTTGCAGCCGCGCCTGGTCAGCGATCCGAACCGAAATCAGACCGAAGTCGCCTTCGACACGCTGGGCATGGTGGTCGGCACCGCCGTCATGGGCAAGCCGCTGCCCGCACTGGCGGAAGGAGACTCGCTCACCGGCTTCGTCACCGACCTTACGCAAGCGCAGCTTGACGTCTTCTTCGGTGCGGCCGACCCGCACACCAATGCCCCGGCGTTGCTGCGTGACGCCACCGCGCGCATCGTCTATGACCTCGACCGTTTTCGCCGCACGCAGCAGGCCAACCCCAACGACCCGACGAAGTGGCAACCCGCCTTCGCCGCAACGCTAGCTCGCGAGACTCATGTAAGGGCGCCACTGCCTCCGCAGGTCCTAAAGATCCAACTCAGCCTCAGCTATTCAGACGGCTTCGGCCGCGAGATCCAGAAGAAGATCCAGGCCGAACCAGAGAAGGTAAATGGAGTCGTCGGCCCGCCGCGGTGGGTCGGCAGCGGCTGGACCATCTTCAACAACAAGGGCAAGCCGGTCCGTCAGTACGAGCCCTTCTTCAGCACCACGCATGGCTTCGAATTCGGCGTCATGGTCGGCGTCAGCCCGGTGCTGTTCTACGACCCGGCCGAGCGTGTCATCGCCACGCTGCACCCGAACCACACGTACGAGAAGGTCGTCTTCGACCCCTGGCAGCAGACCACCTACGACGTCAACGACACCTGCGCGCCGCGCCTCGCCCAGACGGGCGATCCAAGGCCGCCGCAGACCGGCGACCCGCGCAGCGACCCCGACATCAGCGGCTACGTTGCCGAATACTTCAAAACGCAACCGTCCGCTTGGCAGACATGGCATGCCCAACGCATCGGCGGTGCCCTCGGAGCTGATGAGCAAAAGGCTGCCCAACGTGCCGCAGCGCATGCCGATACGCCGACCACCGCGCACTTCGACGCACTGGGTCGCTCCTTCCTGACAGTCGCGCGCAACCGCGTCGTCTGCGCCGGCCACGACCTCGACGGTACCGAAGAGAGCTTCGCCACCCGCGTCGACCTGGACATCGAAGGCAATCAGCGCGCCGTGCTCGACGAGCGAAAGCTGCCGATCAACTACCTACCTGCGGGTGCGCTTGAGCAGCGCATCGTCATGCGCTACGCCTACGACATGCTCGGCAACCGCATCCACCAGCTCAGCATGGAGGCTGGCTCGCGCTGGATGTTGAACGATGTGGCCGGCAAACCCATTTGCGTCTGGGATAGCCGCGGCCACAACTTCACCACCACTTACGACGCGTTGCGCCGCCCGCTGGAGCAGACCGTGCGCGGCACTATCACCAATGGTGAGTCAGCCTCCGACCCGCGCACGTTGAACCGCGACATCCTGGTCGACAAGATCGAATACGGCGAACCCCCGGCCAATGCTAGCCAAGCTGAACTGGATCGGGCGCTACGACTCAACCTGCGTACCCGCATCTATCTGCACTTCGATTCTGCCGGCGTCGCTACCAATGCGGGGCACGACGCCAACGGCAACCCCATCGAAGCTTACGACTTCAAGGGCAACCTGCTGCGCAGCACGCGCCGCCTCGTCCGCGACTACAAAGCAGTCCCCGACTGGCTGTTGCCAGCCGAGCCGCAACTCGACGCCGAGTTTTTCGAGGGCAGCACCCGCTACGACGCACTCAATCGCCCCGTTCAGTCCATCGCGCCGCACAGCAACCTGATCCGCGCCCAGCATCCCAACAAGATCAACATCATTCAACCGGTGTTCAACGAGGCCAACATGCTGGAGCGAGTGGACGTGTGGCTGGAACGCGCAGCCGAGCCTGGCGCACTGCTCGATCCCAATACCGAGCAGGCCTCACCCGTCGGTGTTGCCAACATCGACTACGACGCCAAGGGTCAGCGTCAACGCATCGACTACAAGAACGGCGCCAGCACGCTTTACAGATACGACCCGCTCACCTTCCGGCTCACGGAGCTTGTCACCCGTCGCAACACGGCTGCCTTCCCCGGTGACGACCCGCAGCCCCCTGTCGCCGGCTGGCCGGGCCGCCAAGTGCAGAACCTGCACTACACCTACGACCCCGCCGGCAACATCACCCATATTCAGGATGACGCGCAGCAGGCCGTCTACTTCCGCAACCAGCGCGTCGAGCCAAGCAACGACTACAGCTACGACGCCCTCTACCGGCTGATCCAGGCCACTGGCCGCGAGCATCTTGGTCAGCAGGCCAATGGCGACCGAAATCCGCCGACGATGCCCGGGTCCTCTACTGCATTCAACACCCCGCAAGACCATCCAAATGTTCTTAAAGCCATGGGCAAATACATCGAGCGCTATGTGTACGATCTTGTCGGCAACTTCCTGCAGATGCAGCACCGCGGCAGCGACCCGGTGCATGCGGGCTGGACACGCGGCTACACCTACGCCGAAACCAGCCTGCTCGAAGATGGCAGTGGCGGAGCGTTGCTCAAGAACAGCAATCGCCTCAGCCGCACCACGCTGAACCCGAATGGCGCCAACCCAGTCCCCTATCCCTACCAGCACGACGCGCACGGCAATATGGTGCGCATGCCGCACCTGGGCAGCGGGCTGGCTGGGCCAGGCATGCATTGGGACTACAAGGACCAACTACGCCAGACTAACCTGAATGGTGGCGGCACAGCCTACTACGTCTACGACGCCGCCGGGCAACGTATGCGCAAGGTGTGGGAAAAGGCACCCGGCCTGACCGAAGAGCGTATCTACCTCGGCGGCTTCGAGATTTTCCGCCGGCACGGCGGCCCCATTGGCGCCAGCACCGCAACTCTGGAGCGGGAGACGCTGCACGTGATGGACGACAAGCAACGCATCGCTCTGGTGGAGATGCGCTCGCTCGACACGGCGGGCAACGACCCCGCGCCGCCGCAACTTATCCGCTACCAGTTCGGCAACCACCTCGGCTCTGCCAGCCTGGAGTTAGATCATGAGGCGCAGATCATTTCCTACGAAGAATACACTCCTTATGGCAGTTCGTCGTATCAGGCGGTGCGCAGCCAGACGGAGACGCCGAAACGATATCGGTATACGGGGAAGGAGCGGGATGAGGAGAGTGGGTTGTATTACCACGGGGCGAGGTATTACGCGGCTTGGTTGGGGAGGTGGATTACATGCGACCCGGAGCACCTTAGAGACAGCCTGACTGCTTACGCTTATGTGTCTGATCAACCAATTCGTCTTGTGGATCCTTCGGGTAGAGCTGCGGATCCACCTGATTCTGAAGCCGTAAGGTCCAATGTACAAGGGCAAAAAGGTGAAAAGGATCTCCTCGATCTTCTAAAGCGTCGCGGGATCGAGGCGAGAAACGTTACTCTCAATGAAGCGGGCGAGGAAATACCGGGAAAAGCCGGCACTCGGTCGCGGCGGCCAAAGGGTGCTAAGGAGTTTGATGCAAAAAAGGACCACGGTCCTGATGTAGGCGCCAAGACCGTAAAACCTAGTACGGCCGTCAAGAAGGCTTCCGAATGGGCAGGCCAAGGAATCGATCACATAAAGATATCCCAGAAGTCCTACACGGAACTCTATGTTCTTCCTGAGAATACTCCGTCGCATGTCGTAGATAAGGTTCGGCAGAGGGTTCAAGCAACGTATGCTCGCAAAATCGGTGCAACTACCCCTGGGTCACTCAACGACAAGCAACTCGGGGCAGGTGTAACGACGGCGGACAAATTGCGCCCCAAGGCGCCGACCGCAGCGCCAGCGCCCCACGCACCAACGGTTCACGCACCGCATGTGCCGCCGACGCCTGATATGCCCAAAAAGAAGGGTGGCGGGGTAGTTGGAAAAATTTTTGCAGTTGGTATTGCGGTATATGTATATGCCTCAACTGGTAACGCTTGGGCTGCTGCTCAAACAGCTAATCCTGCTCCAAACACGACTGATGTTCTGTTATCTAGCAATCGCAGTGTTGGGGGTGTTCTATCGGCGGCTGCAGTAGATGTTTACGAAACGACAAATTTTTCGTCACTGGTAGATGCATTCTTGCCAAGCAGAACTGCGACAGATGAGGAGATGGGAGCTGATCCTTCTCGAAATCTATCGAGTTTTGAGCCATATGATACCCCAGATTATTGGGGGAATCGTCCCAATGTTTCCAGGTAAAGAAATAAATGGGGTCAGACGTTAGCAGTAACAGGACCGTAAGTTGGGGTGAATGCAATGAACCCCAACGTATCCGTGACAATGATGGTGGCATTGGGGTTCGTGAACTCACCCCAACCTACGAATTACAACGAATTGTAAATAATCACGTTAAATCACAATGAATTGCGAATGGCATAAATGTTGAACGAATGGGGAGGGATGCTTGCGGTATCGGCGGGCGAATGTGCCGGGTGGAACGTATTTTTTTACCGTCAATCTGGCCGAACGAAAACGGACTTTGCTGGTGGATCACATTGACAGCTTGCGCGAGGTGATGCGGAACGTGAAAAAGGCGCATCCATTTCATATCGATGCGATGGTGATTCTGCCGGATCATTTGCATGCGTTGTGGACTCTGCTCGAAGGCGATGCGGACTTTGCGATGCGCTGGGCTTTGATCAAAGCTGGTTTTTCACGTCAACTTCCCAAAGACGAGCGGCGCAATAAAAGCCGCATCTCCAAGGGTGAGCGTGGCATCTGGCAACGGCGATATTGGGAACATTTGATTCGCGATGATACGGATTATGCACGGCATGCTGACTATATTCATTACAACCCGGTCAAACATGGATACGTGCGGTATGCAAAAGACTGGCCTTATTCCAGCTTCCACCGCTACGTTCGTTTAGGCGTGTTGCCGGATAACTGGGCGGGTGGGGTTGATGCGGAATTGGAAGCAGGGGAATGCGAATAGGACGTAGGTTGGGGTGAATGCAATGAACCCCAACATGATCTTTATATAGGCTAACGAATACTATGCACAGCAATCGGCAAACTCAGCGTGGTCCAGATTTGATCGGCGGTCAGCACCATCGTTTCCAACCGGATACCCACGCTCAAACAGGCCCGGTCTCCCAGCGACAAGCCAACTTGGCGGGTTTGTTGCCAGAGCTGTGCGGCAATTTCAGCTTCCTCGGCGGTAAACGGCAAAATCTTCAAACCCAGGGCTTCAAGATCTTCCCGCAATCCATCGACATTAACACCCGCCGCAATCGATTTTTGCACCACCTCCGCCCAATTCACACTGGAAATGACCGCTTCCGGCAGAGCCGCTTCGACCTGATCGCAGCCGGGCTCGTTTTGCAGAAAAGCCAGCAAAGCGGAGGCATCCAGAATCGCTGTCATTCACTGGTTTCCCGTTTCACCTCTTCCCGCCGGTCTGCAATCAATTCCTCAGCCAGGCTGGTGGTTGATGGCAAGCGGGCAAAGCGGCTTTTAAGTCTTTGTTTGATCGTTTCAGCTTTTTCAAGAATCAAGCGGCCATCTTCCATGCGGGCAATCAAGCTGTCTCCGGATTCAAATCCAAGTGAACGCCTGAGTTGCGCAGGAATCACCAATCGCCCTTGGGGATCAAGTTGTACTTCGGTTTGTGTCATTAATTTTGGCATAGTGCTGAATATTATGGCACAGCTATCGGAGGCGTGCCATTTTATTGTTTGTAACCGATACGGAGAAAAAATCTGTGATCAAGCAACTGATGAAGATTTGGTTAATCCGCGTAGGGCGGAAGCTGATAAGCGTTCCGCCGGATGAAAGTGATGGGATTGGATGATGTGCTTTTGTGAATTGGTGAGATAGATATGGAAATTTCAACATTTAATCCGGAAACAGAGTTTTATACCAATGAGCGTTGTTATATTGTTGAAATGCATAATCGAAGAGACGACAAGGAATGTTCTATTGTTCGTGCTCGTGTAGTTCCAGGTATAACTACTCAATTACATGCACTGCAAGATATAGATGAGCGATATGTAATTCTTGAAGGTGAGGGTGTCGTCGAAATCGACAATGGCTCGCCAACTACGGTTCAGCCTTTGGATGTAATCGCGATTCCGGCAGGAGTGTCGCAGCGAATCACCAATACTGGTCAATCGGACCTGATTTTTCTATGTGTATGCACGCCACGCTTTCGAGAAGATGCCTATATTGATTTGAGCGATGAATTCGTAAAACAAAAAGGATGAAGTCAAAATTTACTTAACAGAAGCACCTATACCCTACTGCATGCGTCATGATGCTTTATCCAATCGGGCACTTAATAGCATGACAAATTCTTATTGCTTGATAGGGAGAACAGATAAATGAATGAGCTAAAAACAGACGAGGCAATATTGATCGAATTAAATCAGCGGATTGGTGAAGCAGAGAAAGTCCGCGATGATCAATTCATGGCAGATGTTTTGTCTGATAAGCTGGTTTTTCGTCGTGCAAATGGCACTACTGTTGACAAGACGTGTTATCTCGAAAGTTTAACTAACCCTGCAAATATTTATGATCAATTGGATGTGAGCGAGATTGAAGTACAAATTTTTCAGGATGCTGCGGTGGTGACTTTATGTATACAGGCGAGTGGTCAGCGCGGAGATAAAACCTTCTCCGGCCGGTTTCGCAATATCCGGATTTTTATGAAAGAAGCCGACGCACCGCATGGATGGAGATGCCACATGTGGTTCAACACAAAAATAAGTGAATAGGAAAAGCACGATATGAACTTCGAACCGCAAAAATTCTTCATCGGTTTGGTCGATTTTTTTTCGATCCTAATGCCGGGTGCCATGCTGACTTATTTGGGCAAGGATTGGATCGCACTGAAGTTGGGATTGGAATGCGGTTTTCCATTGGATTCTGTTGAAATGGGGTTTGTGTTTTTCTTCGTCAGTTACCTGCTTGGTCATTTTGTTTTCCTGGTCAGCTCGTTGCTGGATGATCTGGTGTATGACCCATTGCGAGCTTGTACCGATTGGGGGCAAATCAGTAAGCGATTGGCCAATGGTGATCATTTATCTGCTTGCTGGAAGCGTCAACTGGCACAATCAGCCTGGCTGTTTGGTAAGGGTGCTGATAACGCCGTCATGCAAGCGCAACGGATTAAAGCGCGAGCATTAAAAGGACTGGGAGCTGAATCTGCAATCAATGCTTTTCAGTGGTGTAAGGCTCGGTTGATTAAGGATCTTCCGGATGGTTTGTTAGCGGTGCAACATTTTGAAGCAGATTCCAAGTTTTTTCGCAGCTTTGTGCTCGTGTTGGGGATATTGGCGGTGTTTTATTTATTCCAGGGAAATTGGATAGCGGCAGCCCTGTGTATAGCAGGGATGGCACCTGCTCTGTGGCGTTACATTGATCAGCGCTTCAAAGCAACCCAACAGGCCTACTGGTTTGTCATTACGTTGAAAGTCCTGAAGACCGGCTCATCAGCTCAAATTCCGCGCAGTGATGGGCTGACCCATGCGGGTGGAGTCGTCTATCGAAAAGTGGGTAGTGATGTCGAATTTTTGCTGGTGCACCCCAGCAGTGACGGGAAGCAATGGGGATTCTTCAAGAATTTCCTGGACGATCAGACAAAATTAGTACTGCCCAAAGGCCATATTGAACCCGGAGAAGATCCACGGGTTACTGCCGTGCGCGAGGTACGTGAAGAGACCGGGCACTGGGCACGAATTACCCATTGGTTGCAAGATTCCCGCCTTGGCAATAAAGCCAATGCGCCGATGGTGCGCTGGTTCCTGCTGGAGTTGGAAGAAGAAGCCAAGGATTGGCCTAAAGAAAACCGCCAGCGCCGCTGGTTGCTATTCACCGAAGCAATGCAGCAGGACTTATACCCGGAGACTCAGTCTTTATTGATTGCTGCAGAAAAAAATATTCCCAAAGATAAGGACAAAGAAAGCACAAACTGAATCATGAATTGTGAAATGCGTGCTGTGTTGGAATCAGTCGAAAAATCATTGTATTGATTCAACAAGCTTGTTTCTCGCAAAAAGTAATTAGCGAGACACAGGATAATCGAAATTCTACAAAGGAGTGCATCATGCAATCAATTATCGCCACCATCAAACCCGGAGATAGCGGGCCAATCGTTGCCAATTTGCAAGATGCGCTGTTTGCCTTATTGGAACATCAAATCATACGAGCACTTGAAGAGCCTAATCGACCAACGCTGGAGGTGCTGCAGGAATTAGCTGAAATATTAAAGAAGGAACGTGAGCAATCCATTTTCGGTAAAGCTACGCAGCAATTAATCACCTACTTCCAAATTCAGCAGAGTTTGGGAGACCACTTGTTTGGTGGGGTCGAAAAAACTACGGCAGCCAAGCTTAATGAATTCTTAGAAAAATTAGACCTGCTGAAAAATGATAGCAACTTTATCGTAAAGGGTCGTATTTTCGATACGGAAGATGGTAAAGCAGTCGCCGATGTTATGGTGCGTGCGTTTGATTGGTATAAAGAAGTTTATACCCTCCTGGGTGAAACAAGTACAGATCAGAAAGGTTTATACCAAATTGAGTTCCTGGAAAAGGCATTTAAAAACATCGCATCCGACCGTAAAAACCCCGATTTGATTGTCCGCATCTTTGACCAAAAAAACAAACAAATCGGCCAATCCAAACAAATCGATAAAGCCGAGCGCATGACGGAATTGGATGTCGAGATTAATACCTCCCCCTTTCGTGTTTATGGTGTTGTGCTCGATAGCGCCGGCAAGCCGGTTAAGAATGCCAATGTGCAAGCCTTTGATCGCGACTTGCGTACAGTACAGATGCTTGGTGACACGATTACCGATGCCGTGGGCTATTACGAGATCGGATATAGTCGTCAGAAGTTTGTAAGATCCGAGAAAGACACCGCTGATCTTGAAATTCATGTATTCGATGATAAAGATGCATTGCTGGTGAAATCGGAAACCGCGTTCAATGCCCCAGCCGAAATCGAAATCAATCTTGTTGCGCAAAGTGCCGAGATCCTCACTGAATGGGAGAGAATCACACAGGGCGTCATTCCTTTATTGGAGGGGCAGGGTCCAGACGGTAAGCCACTGCCAGTGTGGAAGCTAATTGATGAAGATATCTTCTTTTTTGTCAAGGAAAGAGGATTAGAGTACGAACAGGTGCGACTGTGGGTGCGAGCAGCAAAAATGGTTCACGAAATCGAGCTGATTTGGGCGGTACCAATCATTTCAACAGTGATTGCCTCCGTCAATCACTTTTCTACCAATGACACACTGAGCAATACACTGGAACACATAGCCTTTTATGGCTGGTTCCGTCAAGGATTACCAACGGACTGGGAAGCATTACAAGTGCATCCGATCAGCTTACTTCGAAAAGCCCTATATGATGCGATTGATCAAAACATTATTCCTGGAAAGTTTCGTGAATATGTTGGGAATTTTCTTGCCAGAATACCCAACCCGCAGATCAAAGAACTAGCTAATCTACTTGAGATAACTGCTCTGGCACCGGAAAAGATTCGTGCTGTATTAGCACAAGCAGATGGGGTGGAAGATCTATCGGATGAACGGTTGATTCAGTTGGTTCAACAAGATACTTTAACTGTTAATGAGTCGAAAATCATTGGGCTTGGTGTATCACTGTATCGATTGACTAGCGGCGAGAAAATACTTGTTTCCGCAATCCTGGATACGGAGTTTACTTCGGTGGAATCCGGTAAACTTCAACATATCGGTGATCTAGCGTTACTTGAACCGGAAGATTGGGAAACTGTGCTTGAGAAGTCTGATTTATCAGGGCCGGCTAGTTTGTCACGCGCAGAATATGCACGCTCTCTTGCAATGGAAGCGGTTAGCGAGTTCCCACATACTGCATTTGTACATCGGATAACGCGAATTCCAACCAGCATTGATAACAAACTTAATAAGATTCAGCCACTTCTGGATATTAATACAGAAGTATTCACGCTTGAGCTTGAGGAATCTGAGCTTATAGACATTGAAGAAGCGGGTAAGAGAGAGCTTCGTGATGCATACAATAGCCTGAAACGTTTCGCAAATCTGCATCCTGGCCTGGGCTTGCATGAAGTCTTTTCAAAGAAAAACAGTGTCGCGGATACGGTTAGACTCGTGAGGGAGCGCGTTGGGTGGTTGCGTACTGTGTTCGATCTGAACCCGGAGGTGAGCTTTCTTCACCTTGATTACCTGCCAGATAGTAAAGATCTTAAGAAAATAAATTTCGGAACATTATCTGGAGAAGCACAAGATCGAATTCTTGCAGATCTGAAGGCTTATCAGCGGATTTATACCGTTACCAATAATGCCATTCCGGCCACTCAGCTTATGCAAGCCGGTTTTCATTCAGCATCCACAATTGCTTTGACCCGAATAATGGAATTTGCCGGGAAATCAGGCCTGCCTATTGTCGAGGCTCAAATCTTTCACGCGGCAGCACTCGAGCTAGCAAATGTGACCGCTTTGCAGTGGATCAGGCTTTACGAAATTGCGCGTGATAAGGCTACAACACCGGTTCGAACTATTCCATCTGCTGCTGAGTTCTTTAGACCCCTCAATGGCTTTCAGGAGTTGATCAACAACCAGCCATGGTGCGAATGTGTTCATTGCCAATCAGTACTAAGCCCAGCTGCATATTTTGTCGACTTGATGTTCTACATTGAGCAAAACATCCTCCTCGATAGTTTTAAGAGCAACAGTCGCCATCCACTCCATTTGCAGGTTCGGCGTCCTGACCTATGGGATCTAGAACTTACCTGCAAAAACACAAACGAATATATACCTTACCTTGATCTGGTGAATGAGATTCTTGAAAGTTATATTGACGGTACGGCATCCCATACGGCAGGAACTACCATTTATAAACACCTTGCCGAGCAGGATGGTTCATTTAAGCAGCCTTTTACATTGCCTCTTGAACGACTGGAGATTTTGCTAGGACATTTTGGATTTTCACGCTATGCCGTTGCGAAAGCAATGGGCTCAGACAGAAAGATACAAGCCTGTTCACGGCTTAATATTTCCCAGAGAGAATACAATCTCATCACGCTAGCGCGGACCAGCACTACTGATCTATCATTCCATAAACAGCTGTTCAAGATAAGTACCCCAAGCAGCATCGCATCGCCGGATATTGTCTTCGATCCGATGGAGATGCAGGTGTTTTTTCAGGCGACGGGGCTTACCCATGATATTGTCGAGATGGTGCTTAAGTCACAATTTGTCAATACCGATGGATCAACCAATGAAGAGATAACGGTCGTTGTAGGAAAGCGGGTACCTGAAGATGTGCAGAACAATTCGGAGCTAGTGAAGAACCTAACATTGCGACGCCTGGATCGCATTCATCGGTTTATACGACTTTGGAGAAAGTTGCCGTGGACTGTTGGTGAACTAGATTACGTTCTTTCCAGACTTTCCATGCCAGATACGGTCAGCCGGATTGATGACGGGACTCCAGCAGCTGCTGGAGTATCTGAGAGAGTGGCAACACTCCTGAACATTCTCGATCTGATCGAGATGAATTCAGAGTGGAACCTTCCGATCGATGAACTGATGGCACTTTTTGACGTGTTCCCACCAAACGGTCTGCGCGAGTCCATTTCCCTGTTTGATCGGTTATTCAATCAGATGCCTTTTCTTGACCGCGATGGTCGTTGGCCACCTTCATTATCATTTCGTTTTATTCATCCCGGCTGGAAAAAGAGAGACAATCCTCGAGGAGTTTCCGACCCCAATAACAACACGCTCAGTCGGCTGCTTGCGGGATTGCAGTTAGATGACAAAGAGTTAGTTGAGTTGATCGAGGGTCTTGCTAGTATTTCCGTCCTTAGGTATGAATCTGCTACGGCAACCGCAGACCAAAGCATATCCTTGTCCAAGGAATCTATCAGTATCTTGTATCGCCATGCTAGATTGATGCGTTTGCTGAAAGTCACGATCAGTGATTTCAAAAAACTCATAAAACTAGCTCCACGCATAGGAATACGATTACCAGCCGAGCAATATATTCGCGATCTGGACGATATCAGGATGATTGTCGAGTTTTCTGCCTGGCAAAAAACCAGCAATTACAGCCTAGATGAGATCGTCTACCTGATAGGCGGTGTTGCTCCGGAAGGAAATGTCAATCCGGTAACGCTTGCGACTGATGTTATAACTATTGTACAGAAGGACAAGAGTTTTGAGTTTGCAGATACATTATTCACTCAATTGGGGTTGACTGATCTCCAGTCACGTCAAATTGTCTCCGACAATACGACGACACTAACGAACAACAAGGCATTCGAAAAACTTCAGGATGGTGCGATGTATCGTCTGCGTGTTGGTGTCGATCCTTCGACAACACAGCTTACGCTAAATGCAGGCATTGATGAGCCTGCGGTGAGAGGCCTGCTCCGCAAGTATCACTTGCTATGGATTTTCGACGTGTCATTGGCCGGTGCATTCCAAATGTCTCGCGAGCAGGTGGAGGTTATTCGCGCCATAGCTCACCCTACGCTGGCAAACAATGAAATCACTGCGATCACTATGGCCCTGCGGGGGGGGCTTTCGGATATTTCGGTACTGACGGCTCTAATCACCGGCATGTTGCGGTTTCACGTGATGTTCAAGAGCAAGATCTTTACTATGAAAAGTCTGCTCTTTGTGCAGGAGAATAAGACAATCTTTGCTCTGCCAGATAATCCGGTCATCACCATGCCAGTGATTCGCAATGTGGCCGCCTATGTAGCGCTCGCAACGCCCACCGATCTAGGATTTACGACAGTCGTAGAATCTGTTGATATTGATGCATTACATGCTGTACTTACAGCGATGGAAATGAGCGAAAGGGACCTCGCACAAACGTTGCGCACGGATAAGACGCGCATCGGCGCATTGAAACCTCATCTGATAACGCTTCCCAGTAATCGCTTCGATGCGCTTGACGTAATAGCGCGATGTCTTGTGTTCACTGAACAAATTGGGGTTAGTGGCGAGACACTCAGCCTGATGATAAGAGAGGAATCCAGCTCTCCAGCGATGTTCGACAAACTTTCCCGCGCAGCTGAAGACATATTCGGCGCGTTTCGTGCTAAGTATCCAGAAGATAAAACCTTCAAGGAGAAAATGGAGCCGTTTGAAGATAAATTGCGCGCGCGCAAACGTGATGGACTGGTCGATTTCATCGTCAGTAAATGGCCAGAGCCATTTGTAGATGCTAATAAACTTTACGCATATTTTCTGATTGATGTATTAATGGAAGGGTGTGCACGTACCTCACGCGTTGCAGCTGCGATTTCCAGTCTACAACTCTATGTGCATCGTGTGTTGATGAACCTAGAAAAAAGCGCCGATCTGACGATCGATTACACTAATAGTAGAATTGTCAAAGGCGTTGCGGCGCGCTTTCATAATTCAGGTAAACGTGCAGAATGGTACTGGCGTCAACATTATCGGATATGGGAAGCTAATCGTAAGATTTTCTTGCATCCGGAAAATTATATAGAACCAGAATTGCGAGACGACAAGACTTCTCTGTTTAAAGAGCTTGAAGAAACGCTGCTACAGCAAGAGATAAATGAATCTAACGTGCATGATGCTTATGCTCGATACCTCATAGGCTTTGATGAGTTGGCACACCTAAGCATGGCAGGCGCCTACCATGATAACAACGATGCACTGCACCTTTTTGGAGTGACGCAGCAAGACCCTCCAGTTTACTATTACCGCATCATCGAGAAGGCGAGATCAGAATTACCTCTTGTTTCCGCATGGAGAAAGCTTAATTTGCAAATTCCTGTGCGAAAAGTTTCCCCTATTCAGTTTGAAGGAAGGTTTTATATTTTTTGGCTTGAAACCACGACACGTCCAAATAGTGCTTTTGAACAAGGTAATACTAAATTTAAAGGTTATCGTCATGCTGTGCGTGTCAAGTACTCAACATTACGATCCGATGGAGTATGGTCTCCTCCGCAAAGCTTGAAGTTCTCGAATGGCAGTACAACTGAAGAGTCTCGAATTATTGATGACCCACTGAGTGACAATGATGCTAAGAAGGCTGTACTAAACGCTCAAATCTATGATTTAACAGTAAAGGAAAGCGATTGGCAGGCAGCCGTGAATAGGGCAACGAATGAGGTGGCGATTGCGAACGTGGCGGTAAATACTGCGGTGGCGTTGTTGATTGCCTCTCCGACTGCGGGGGAAATTATTGATGACGGAATTGCGAAGGTCGCGGCGTCCCTTGCGGCGGCTACTGCGGCTGGGCCAGCTCTGGCCATTGGATTCCCGCCATTTCCGCCGGGTCCGCTGGCCGCCGCTGCAGCGTCGACTGCTGCGGCTTTGGCGGTTATAACACTTTGGGTTGGCGACGGTGCGACAGTGATTTCTCTCAAGGAAGCGGGAGTCACTGTATTGGACCCGCTCTATCGAGCGAAGAGCAAGTTTGCGTTTTGGAAAAAGAGGCTTGAGGCGAGTCTTGCGGAGCTTTCGCTACGGTTAATGACGGAAGGGCTGGCAAGTATCAAAGCAGAAAAAGATAGGCTTAATCAAGAACTCAATAGTATAAAAGTGTCGGTTCGGTGGGATAAAAGCGCACGGGATCATAGTGAGCCATTGGATAGCTACAAGCCAGAAGGGTGGGAGTGGGACAGGGTTTATCCTGATGTATATAGCCCGTCAAGCACAACTGAAGAAAAAAGTATTCGACTTGTGCTTGTTCCAGAAAAAGGTCCTGAAGGCGCATCGATTCTAGCGAATACTTCTTATGAAGTCGATATGCCGTCAGATATTTTGCGCAAAAAAATACCCTCGACATCTGGCAACGTAAGCTTTTATACATCACCAGAAAAACTAACTAACATTCGTGGTCAAATTAATAAACTCGTCATGCCTGTGCCTCCAGTAAAAACTCAATGGCAGAGATTCTTTCGTGCGTCATTCTTGCTTAACTCCTCTATCTCCTCGGGAGTTCTTGTCGCACAAGCTCCAATGAACTTAGATGTACAAATTGTAAACGGGGATCCAACTTCCGTAATTATCGAATCAAAGGACGATATAGTCTGGATGAGGGAAGTTCCAAACGAGTCATATCTGGGTATTCGACTTGGAACAACACTCGCGCCGACTTTAACGAATGGCTTTGCTCATAAGGGTGTAAGTAGTTTGTTGGAAGCCCAATTCCAAGGATCACTACGCGAACTTCCTTCGAAGATCACTCCCGTTTACGGACAGAGTGACCCAGAAAAACAGAACCCCTTCCATCCTATGAATTTCTATCTAATGTATTACCGGGAGACTTTTTTTCATATTCCATCTCTGATTGCCAATCATCTCAATAGTCAACAAAAATTCGCCGAAACGCAGCGTTGGTATCACTACATTTTCAATCCTACTGCGGCAGATGGTATCCCCTGGCGCTATCGAGAGTTTCGTGATCCAAATATTCTGAATCAGTCGTTGCGTGGCATGTTGATCGATCCGGCCGCATTAGCCGCTTATCGGGAGGAACCGTTCAATCCACATGCGATTGCGCGCACTCGTTTGAGTGCTTATCAAAAATCGATTGTCATGAAATATATTGACAATTTGCTGGATTGGGGAGACAGCTTATTTAATCAGTTTACTATGGAATCGATCAACGAAGCGACTATGCTCTATGTGATGGCACAGGATATTCTGGGGCCCAGACCGCCCATATTGGGCTCATGTGGAGAAGGGAGTGTTTTTTCGGAAAACCATAAGAAAAGCTATAACACGATAAAGCCTGGGCTTGGTAAGGCTAGTGATTTTTTGATCGAGCTTGAAGCATCCTCTGCCTTGCCTTCCAGGAAACAACACGAACCTAAATTTGTCTTTAAACATAATAAATTTTTTGCCGGAACAGTGAGCTATGATGCTCAGGCGAGCACCATTGCTGCTTCAGCGCCAACCTCGGTCTTAGATGTAGGAGCAGGAATAGGTTTGTCAGCCACACAATTCTCTATTGCGGGGGGTGAGTTCAATCAAATTGACGAAAAATATTGGACAAACTCAGGTGGTACATCATTGGATGTCTTATATCATGGAGGTTCTGGTATTGGAGGCGGTGTGCCAATAATCTTGGGTACAAGCACCGGTGCTCCTCCCATCTCTGGGAACAGAACTGGCAATATTGATTTCATCAACGCCGACAGCGGATTTCTAGGAGGGATACGCGGTGCGAATGATATCGTGCCATACGATCGGATTCCTCCGCTGGATGTGAAATACATCCTTGGTGATGCGTATCCAACACTTGGAGATATTCCTGATTGCAAGCTGCAACCGCCGAAGATCAGTCCGGTCGAGGTCATTCCGCCTAAACATTCGGCCTTCTGCATTCCGCCAAACAAAGACCTTTTTGCTTACTGGGGTAGAGTAGAGGACAGGTTGTTCAAAATCCGTAATTGCATGGATATTACCGGTGTTCGCCGTCAGTTGGAATTATTCCAGCCGGAAGTCGATCCGCGCTTTTTAGTGCGGATGAAGGCTATCGGCTTAACGTTAGACGACGTGCTGAATTCCACTTCAGGTAATTTACCACCATACCGATTCTCGTATCTTATCGAAAAAGCTAAACAACACGCAGGTACTTTGCAGAGTTTCGGCTCTCAACTCTTAAGCGCCATCGAGAAGCGCGACGGAGAAGAATTGGCCAACTTACGCGCGGTACATGAGCAGAATCTGCTCAAGATGCGATCGAGAATGATGCAATTGGAAATCGATACAGCGGAGGATGCGATAGAAGGCCTGCGTCGACAGAAGGCCGCTGCAGAATATAGGAAAGATTATTTCAATTCACTAAGCAATGCCGGATTGCTAGCTTCTGAGAGAAAGCAACAGCAGCTTCAACGCAAAGCTTCTAATTTCAGGACAGAAGCCGGCCTCGCTCAAACCGTAGCGTCAATTCTTACCATCATCCCAGATGTTGGTGCACCCACGTCGATGAAGTTTGGCGGGAGCCAGCTTGGTGCTGCCGGCCGCGCTGTAGCCGAGGGCCTAAATGCACTTGCTGCCTTTAACGAGATGGGAGCTTCAATGGCTGGGATGGAATCGTCTAATCGTCGGCGAGATCAGGATTGGAAACATCAGGTGGAAACGGCAAAGCGAGATATCTTGCAAATTGAAAAGCAAATTACTGCTGCTGAGATTAGGAGAGATATTGCTTCTCACTCGCTTGAGGTTCATGAGAAGACGATCGATCAATCCGAGGAATTATTTGATTTCTTAGGTACCAAGTTTTCAAGCTTCGGCCGTTATACCTTGCTCTCGAATAGACTCCACAGGCTCTATCGCATAGCTTTCAATTCCGCCTTGAGCATGGCCAAGATGACTGAACAAGCCTATAGAGCCGAGCGTACAGAGGATAATACACTGCTAAATGGAAGTTACTGGGATGCGGATAATGCCGGACTGTTGGCTGGGGAACGATTACTGATCGACTTACAAAGCCTTGAATTACAGTACATCGAAACCAATTATCGCCAACTTGAAATCGAGCAGGCATTCTCGCTGGCACAGTTTGGTGCAGATAAATTGCTCGAGCTGCAAACCACAGGCACATGCGAGTTCAATATCCCCGAGTTCTTTTTCGATTTGCACTATCCAGGTCAATACCGGCGGCGTATCAAAGCAGTTCGGCTCACGCTGCCGTGCGTGGTTGGTCCTTACGGTAACGTTGGTGCCACATTGACGCTTACCAGGAGTGAACTGCGTGATCGCCCACAGGCTAGCGCTCCGTTGCAACAGGTGCCTTTGCGACACGCCCCCGCCATTGCGGCAAGTAGTGCTCAGAACGATGCCGGTGTTTTTGAGTTTAGTTTCCGCGATGAACGTTTTATGCCATTTGAAGGTATGGGAGCTATCAGCACATGGAAATTGAGTTTACCGAGAACTGTGCGTTCTTTTGACTACAAGACGATTTCTGATGTGATTCTTCGCATTAACTACACAGCGATGGAAGATAATACTTTACGAGATGATATCGAGCGGTCTAATAGTACGATAATGCTTACTCGATTCCAGGAAGCTGCTCCAGTGCGGATCTTCTCTGTGCGTCATGATTTCCCAGCAGTTTGGGCACAGTTTAAGAATTCGCAACCGAATGCATCGCAGCGTTGCGAACTCAAATTACCTCTGAAAGCCGAGCACTTTCCATTCTGGGCATCTACCTTTGCTGATGGAAGTACTTTTCAGACGAATCTTATCATTGATTCGAGCAGCACCTCAGCCATATCGATCTTTAAGACTAGCCTGGCACCTGAGGACCCTACTACGACCGAAGAAAAGGATGATATCCCAGTTTCCGATCAAAACGAGAGCTACCATAGCGGGCCCTTAACAGCGACAAGTCCCAGTGCTCCAGTTGGAGACTGGATGGTTTACTTTTCATCTGGTGATCGAGACTTGATAGATAACTTATGGCTGGTCATAAATTGGTAGGTTGGTGCGTGTATCAGTATCGGAAAAATATAAAACTAACTATATCTCTACACTAATAATGTCGATTCCTTCCGAAATTCCTGGCTATATTGTGTGCGGGGTAATTCCATTTTCATCCTCCATTTCATGAAACTTCGGACTCCACGAAAATCAGCATACCTCACTTTAATTGGTGGTGAGCAGGGGGCTGCAATTGGTGCTGCTGCCGGTTTAGTCGCCGGCGGAGCTGTGGCTTATGCATTAGCCAGTGATCCCTATACACAATCAGCAGCTCAGCAGGCAGAATCATGGCGAAAGGAAATAGGTTCTGAACCAGAGGTCGTTAAGGTTTCGAACGTAACAGAGAATGGTCAATCTCGACAACAAATTGATCGGCAGGAAATGCTGCTATCAGATACCCTAGTCGTTTCTAATAATCGATTGTCCCCAAAGATTATGAGTCAATTAGTCAGTGCGCATAAATCGGCTCTTAAAACTGGAGGATATGTTCATGTATATTGCCCAGCAAATGCACCTGCATCAGTTATCAGTGATATTGACAGCACCGGAGTCAATTATAGTAAGGACAATACAATAAAAAGCGGGTACAAATTAGTACTCACCAGAAGCAAGGAAAAGTTTGAGGAAACTCGTATTTAATGAGGTGTGCGGATCTCTTCTCTAAGTGGCATCTGGAAAAATAAATTGTACTAACTTTGATCATACGCTTTTGTTCCGTCGTTATAGTAGCCTTAATATTGGTCAAGTTTTCCGCACCCACCTAGATTTCTTCTTTGAGTTTTTCCTTGTTTCTTTTGGGTTTTCTCTCAACATTTGATATCCATAAAAATACGCTCAATCCAATTGAGCTACCTATAAGAAATCCAATACTTATAAGTTGGAAACCTAAAAATTCTCGTTCGGTTGATAGAATTGATTCGATTAAATCAGTTTTTACATGACATTTGCTAAATATTTCTTGCAATTCTTTTAACGCAACAATTGTAATTCGAACGGAATCATTGAAAGAAAGATAGCTAATTATATAGAATGAAAGCAATGAAAAACCTACCAATATAGAAGAAGTACTCAGACTAAAATAGGATTTCCCAATATTCCTTAAAGGTATTGCTGCTGCAAATGCAAACGAACCAAAAACAACCGTAAGAAACATATTAAATACTGTTGTCGCATTAGATGTGGTCGCGGTGCTCATATTAACTAGGTAGTCAATCATAGGAGCGTTATTATTGATCCGGCCTGATTTATCCGTGAATCTTTGTGCGGGTAGATACGTATCCTGTATGTTTTCAGGAGATGCGCGATATCACGGATAATTCGTGCCGGAGCAATAGTCATGCATGAAATATTGTGCATACCTTCCTTGTAAGTGTATTCAGGTAATTGCTACATGGTTCCAAAAGTTTCATCGAGGGTGTTTTAGATTTTGTGTAAATGGTGGTTAATAATGCTGAGGCATTCTATCCTCAAA
>CXWL01008937.1_pt1 | contig 36871 bp, 42 predicted proteins | sample 590931 | NCBI WGS metagenome assembly CXWL01 (sample SAMEA3498368, study PRJEB10139) | groundwater metagenome | biome: water well; material: biofilm material | place: Germany | collected 2015-04-27 | reverse complement strand
GTGCTGCATAGGGAGAAGAAGGGGTAGCCGCCACGGGGGCTGGAGCGCGTCGCCTCCGGCGACGCCTGCGCGGCCGGAGGCCGCGCGCTCCCAATCACGCGCATTGGCGCCACGGACCCGTTATAAATCCAACAGCATCCGCTCCGGATCCTCCAGCCCCTCCTTCACCCGCACCAGGAACGTCACCGCTTCCTTGCCGTCGACGATGCGGTGATCGTAGCTGAGCGCGAGGTACATCATCGGGCGGATCGCGATCTGTTTATCGACCACGATCGGCCGCTCCTGGATTTTGTGCATCCCGAGGATGCCCGATTGCGGGGCGTTGAGGATCGGCGTCGACATCAGCGAGCCATAGATGCCGCCATTGGAGATGGTGAAGGTGGCGCCCTGCAGGTCCTCGAGCTTCAGATGGCCGTCGCGCGCCTTTAGCCCGAGTTCGGTAATTTCGCGCTCGATATCGGCCATGCTTTTGTGATCGGCGTCGCGCACCACCGGCACTACGAGGCCACGGTCCGTGCCGACGGCGATGCCGATATCGTAGAAATTCTTGTAGATGATTTCCTCGCCGTCGATCTCGGCATTGACGTTGGGAATTTCCTTCAACGCAGCGATGCACGCCTTCACGAAGAAGCTCATGAAGCCAAGCTTCACCCCGTGCTTCTTCTCGAACACGTCCTTGTACTTCGTCCGCGCGGCCATCACCGCCGACATGTCGGCTTCGTTGAAGGTGGTGAGCATCGCGGCGGTGTTTTGCGCCTCCTTCAAGCGGCGCGCGATCGTGGTGCGCAAGCGCGTCATCTTCACCCGCTCCTCGCGGGGGCCGAGCACGCGCGGCGGCGCCACGGGCGGCTTAGCGACTGGAGCGGTTGCGCGTTGTTCGATGATGGCCAGCGCGTCGGACTTGGTGAGCCGGCCTTCCTTGCCGCTGCCGGCCATCGCCGATACGTCGATGCCGCCTTCCGCGGCGATGCGCTGCACCGATGGCGGCGCTTGCCTGGACGCACCATTGCTCACCGCTGGCTGCGCGGCCGGCTTGGGCGCTTCGACGCTCGGAGTGCTTGGCGGCGGCGCGCTCGGTTGCGTGCCTGCGGCGCCCATGCGGCCGAGGAGCGCGCCAATGCCCACCGTCGCGCCCACCTGGGCCACCACATCCGTAAGCGTGCCGGCTTCCGGCGCCGACACTTCGACGGAGACCTTATCCGTTTCCAACTCCACCAGCGTCTCGTCCTTGCGCACGGAATCGCCGGCCTTCTTCAGCCATTTGGCGACGGTGGCTTCGCTGACGCTTTCGCCAAGCGTTGGTACTACAATGTCTGTCACGCTCTGGTACTCCCGGTGAAGCGGTGAAACACCCATCCCCGGGGCGCCGCGCAGCGGCGAGCCCGGGGCCCATAAACACAAGCGCTCGTGATCTTGGGCCCCGGACTTGCGCTACGCGCAATCCGGGGATGGGTGGGGTGATTTCTCATCTCAAGTCGTGTTGGTGGGTGCATCGTGACTGGGCAGTACAGGTGAATCGGTTTTGGTCCAGAACACGCCGTCATTGCCATTATTCTTCTGTACGAGTCGCACGCGCTTGGGATCGAGCCCGCGCATGAGGCGTGCGTTGACGGCGATCCGTTCCGCGTCGTCGTTGCCAAGCTCTGTCCAGTGCGTCGCACAGCCGCAGGTGCGGCAATGGTGAAACTCCAATTCCCGATCGCCCCACATGTAGACGAGGGTGTCGGGTTTGCTGGCGAACCTGACCTCGCGCTGCGGATAATAGGCCCAGAGCCCGCCATAGAGCCGGCAATGCGAGCAATTGCAGTCGAGCACCCACTCAGGCTCCTCCGCTTCGAAACGGACGGCGCCGCAATGGCAGGAGGCGCTGACAATATTCATCCGAGCGCCTGTTCCAGAAACGCTTCAAGCTCTCTCAAATGCTTGCTCATCTGCCCCGCTGCGGTGGACGCCGTCGCGGGCCGGCCCGCGTAGCGCGCGCGTTTGGATTTCACGCTAAGTTTTTCCAGCGTCAGCTCCAACCAGGGATCGGCGAAGCTCCAGCCGCCCATGTTTTTCGGCTCTTCCTGGCACCAAACCAATTCCGCGTTCGGAAACCGCGCGAGCTCGGCAATTATCGACTTCATCGGCCAAGGATAAAATTGCTCCAGTCGCAGCAAATACACATCCTCACGACCGCGCTTTTCACGTTCATCGAGCAAATCGTAATAGACCTTGCCGGCGCTGAGTACTACTCGGCGAATTTCGCTGTCGGGTTTCAGCCTGATCGTTGTTTTGCCGTTTTGCGTCTGTGCGTCGTCCCAGAGCACGCGATGGAAGGACGAGCCTTCGCCCATGTCCGCGAAGGTGGAGACACATTTCTTGTGCCGCAACAGCGACTTCGGCGTGAATACAATCAGCGGCTTCCTGAAATCGCGGTGCATCTGCCGGCGCAGCGCGTGGAAATAATTGGCCGGCGTGGTGCAATTGACCACTTGCATGTTGTCTTCGGCGCATTGCTGCAGGAAGCGCTCGACCCGCGCCGAGGAGTGTTCCGGCCCCTGCCCTTCGTAGCCGTGCGGCAGCAGCATCACCAAGCCCGACATGCGCAGCCATTTGCGCTCGCCCGAGGAGATGAATTGATCGATCACCACCTGCGCGCCGTTCACGAAGTCGCCGAATTGCGCCTCCCAGAGCGTCAGCGTCTTCGGCTCGGCCAGTGTGTAGCCGTACTCGAAGCCAAGCACCGCTTCCTCGCTGAGTAGCGAGTCGATCACTTCATAATGCGCCTGCCCGCTGCGTAGATTGTTGAGCGGCGTGTAACGCGCCTCGGTGGTCTGATCGATGAAGTGGGAGTGGCGCTGGCTGAAGGTGCCACGGCAGGAATCCTGGCCTGAAAGGCGGACGTTGAAGCCTTCGTCCAATAGCGTGGCAAACGCCAAATGCTCCGCCAACGCCCAATCCACGCCGGCGCCCTCGTCAACGGCCCTGCGTCGCGTTTCCACGACGCGCTGCACGGTCTTGTGCATGTCGAAATCACGGGGCAGCTCGGTGATGCGCCGGCCAAGCGCGCGCAATTTGTCCAGCGGCGCTTCGGTCTTCCCGCGACGGTCGTCGTCGTCCGGCAACGCGAAACCCGACCACACGCCGTCGAGCCAGTCGGCCTTGTTCGCGCGAAAATCACGGCCGGACTCGAACTCGCGATCCAGGAATGCGTTGAACTCGTCTTGCCAGGAATCGATCTCCGCCTGGCTCGCCACGCCGTCGCGCACCAAGCGATCGGAATACAAGGAGAGCGTGGTGGGTTGGCCCTTGATGCGCCGATACATGATCGGCTGCGTCATGGTCGGGTCGTCGCCCTCGTTGTGACCGAAGCGGCGATAGCAGAACATGTCGATCACCACGTCCTTGCCGAAAATCTGGCGATACTCGGTGGCGACCTTGGCGGCATAGACCACCGATTCCGGATCGTCGCCATTCACGTGGAAGATCGGCGCCTGCACCATCAGCGCGACATCGCTTGGGTACGGCGAAGAGCGCGAGAAGTGCGGCGCGGTCGTGAAGCCGATCTGGTTGTTGATAATGAAATGCATGGTGCCGCCGGTGCGATAGCCGCGTAGCCCCGAGAGCGCGAAGCACTCCGCCACCACACCCTGCCCCGCGAACGCCGCGTCGCCATGGATCAGAAGCGGCATGACGCGCGCGCGCAGATCGTGCAGCGCTTGGCCGTCCTCGGTCCAATTTGCGTTCTTCGCTTGTTTCGCGCGCGCCTTGCCAAGCACCACCGGGTTTACGATTTCGAGGTGGCTCGGATTAGCGGTGAGCGACAAGTGCACGTTGTTGCCGTCGAAGGCGCGATCGGAGGACGCGCCGAGGTGATACTTCACATCGCCAGAGCCAAGCACATCGTCTGGCGTCGCCGAACCGCCCTGAAATTCATGGAAGATCGCGCGATAGGGCTTCCCCATCACCGCCGCGAGCACGTTGAGGCGCCCGCGGTGGGCCATGCCGAAGATGATTTCTTCAACGCCCATCGCGCCGCCGCGCTTGATGATCTGTTCGAGCGCCGGGATCATGGCTTCGCCACCATCGAGTCCGAAGCGTTTTGTGCCGGGGTGCCGCTTGTGTACAAACTTCTCGAAGCTCTCGCCCTCGATCAGCTTCTTCAGGATCGAGCGCTTGCCCTCGGGCGTGAAAGACACGCCCTTGTCGGGCCCCTCGATGCGCTCCTGGATCCAGCTTTTCTCAGCCGGATCGGTGATGTGCATGAACTCGACGCCGATATTGGCGCAATAAGTGCGGCGCAGAATGGCCAACATCTCGTTGATGGTCGCGGCCTCGAGGCCCAGCACGCCGTCGATGAAGATTGGGCGATCGAGATCGCCGGGGCCGAAGCCGTGCGATACGGGATCGAGCTCCGGCGCAGCGGGGCGCGCTTCCATGCCGAGCGGATCGAGTGTGGCCGCTAGATGCCCGCGCGTGCGATACGCGCGGATCAACATCAGGGCGCGCACAGAGTCGCGCGCCGCTTGTTGTACATCTTGCCCCGATGCCGCCGGCAGTCTCGCGGCGGCTTTGCGTTCCAGCTTCTCGCGCAAACCGTCCCAATCGCCGTCCAGCAGCCGCGTGGTCTCGGTCGTCTTCGGCTGCGCCAGTTCGGCGCGATACCAGGACGGTCCCTCAACCGCCGCGCGCACCGCTTGCGGGTTCTCGCGCACTGCCTCGAAGAACGCGCGCCAGGAGGGATCGATGGAACTCGGGTCAGCCAAATACCGCGCCGCCATCTCCTCCACGAACGTCGCGTTCGCGCCGGAGAGGAAACTCGTTTCGGCAAGCGCTTGGTTGGCGCGGGAGCGGGCGGTATCGGCCATGGGGAGTGACCTTCGTGAAAACCTTGGACGCGCCAGGGATTATTCCGCCGCCGCGCCGAGTTGGCGATCTTCTAAGGTGCTTCGCGAGGGGAGAGTAGTGTGCGTGAGCGGATGCCTCAGTCTCCTACCCCCGCAAAACCTCCGCCATCGTCCGCCCCAGCGCTGCCGGGTGCGGCGCTACGCGGATCCCCGCCGCTTCCAGCGCCGCGATCTTGCTTTCCGCGTCGCCCTTGCCGCCGGAGATGATCGCGCCCGCGTGGCCCATGCGACGCCCCGGGGGGGCGGTGCGGCCAGCGATGAAGCCGACGGTTGGCTTCCATCTCCCCTTCTTACGCTCATCGGCGAGGAATTGCGCGGCGTCTTCCTCCGCGGCGCCGCCGATCTCGCCGATCATGATGATCGCCTGCGTCTCCGGGTCGGCAAGGAACATCTCGAGCACATCGATGAACTCAGTCCCCTTCACCGGATCGCCGCCAATGCCAACGGCCGTGGTTTGGCCGAGGCCTTCATTGGTGGTTTGGAACACCGCTTCGTACGTCAATGTGCCCGAGCGTGAGAGCACGCCCACGCTGCCCTTCTGAAAAATCTGACCCGGCATGATGCCGATCTTGCACTCGTTCGGCGTCAGCACGCCGGGGCAGTTCGGGCCGATCAGCCGCGACTTGGATTTTTCGAGCTTCGCCTTCACCCGCACCATGTCGAGCACCGGTATGCCTTCGGTGATGCAGATGATGAGGGGTATTTCCGCGTCGATGGCTTCCTCGATCGCAGCGGCCGCGCCTGGGGGCGGCACGTAGATCACGGTAGCGTCTGCGCCGGCTTGTTCCTTAGCTTCTGCAACGCCGTTGAACACCGGCAAACCCAAATGCGTCTGCCCGCCCTTCCCCGGGCTGACGCCGCCCGTCATCTTCGTGCCGTAAGCGATCGCCTGCTCGGAGTGAAACGTGCCGTTCTTGCCGGTGAAGCCCTGGCAGATGACGCGCGTGGAAGCGGAAACGAGAATGGACAAAGGCTAGCCCCGAGAGGTGGCGGAAGCTGGGGTCCTAGCGCAGGCGCCCGCGAAAGCAAGAGGCGGGCCTGGACACCGCATTCCCCTAGGATAAGGTTGGCTCTAGATTCCGAAATCGGACAGCGGGGGGACAACATGTTCAGGCGATTTGCCGCTTTGGCGATGCTGCTTGCTTTGGCCGCGTGCGGCACAACGCAATCAGCGACCTTCTCAGGCAAGTACGATCCTCCCCCCGCGAGTTCCCGGGTCGTGGTGATGACGCCCCACGTCGAGTTGCACCTGCTCTCCGCGGGGGGGATCCCCGAGCCGCGCGAGGACTGGTCGGTCTCCGGCCGCGACAATCTCGCGGCCAGCATCGCCGCTTTCGTTCAAAGCGAGAGCCACACGCCGAGCGCCCTCGACCCAACCACGGCGATGGAGGGGCGCATCGGCCAGATCATTAGATTGCATGACGTTGTCGGGGGGGCGATCTTCAACCGCCACGCTTTCCCGACGCAAAAAGATCGCTTCGAATGGACGCTTGGCGAGGGTGTCCGTGAGTTAAGCGCCGCCCATAACGCCGATTATGCCTTGTTCATTGGCGCCTACGGCACCTATGCGAGCGCTGGGCGCGTCGCGGTTGCGGTGCTTGGCGCCATTGCCGGCGTCGGCGTCGGCATGGGCGGCCAGGCCGTCTACGCTTCGCTGGTCGACCTGCGCACAGGCAATGTGATCTGGTTCAACCTCGCCGTCGCGGCGCCGAACCAGGACATGCGCAGCGCCGAAGGAGCGGAATCGTTGGTGCGATCCTTGTTGCGCGGCTCCCCGCTATGATGAAGCGTCGCCTCGCGGCATTGGCGTTGGCGTTATTCCCGTTCGCGGCGGCAGCGCAGACGCCCGACCAGGGCGAACAGGCGGCGTCCGCTCCGATCGCTTCGCCGTCGCCAGAGCAGGCAGCGCAGCCTCCCCTGCCGCCCCAAATGTCGCGTCCGCGTCCTGCGGTTAACACTGACGAAGGCGGCTTGTGGGGCATGTCGGATCGCGCCGAAAATGACGCGCGCGCATCGGGCCAGCTCGAGCGCGACCCGGCGCTCAATGCTTATGTGCGAGAAGTCGTTTGCCGGGTGGCGGATCGCTATTGCGGCGACGTCCGGCTCTATTTGATGAATCGGCCTTATTTCAACGCGTCCATGGCGCCCAACGGCTATATGGAAGTCTGGTCTGGCCTCTTGCTCCGCGCCGAAGATGAGGCGCAACTCGCTTTCGTGCTCGGCCACGAAGTCGGCCATTATGGCGGGCAGCACACGCTCGCCATGTTACGCACGCTGCGCGGTCGAACGACGGCGGCAACGGTGTTTTCGCTGATCGCAGTGGCTGCGGGAGCGCCCATTGTCGGCGACTTCATATACCTCGGCGCCATCGCCTCATTTTTTGGCTTCTCGCGCGAGCAGGAATCCGAAGCAGATGTGCTTGGCTTCGACAGTGCTACCGCCGCCGGCTACGACCCCCATGCGGGGGAGCGGCTTTGGAACAACCTGCTTGCAGAGACTAAGGCTTCCGATAATCCAGACGTGCGCCGCTCCGAGACCCGGGGCAGCATCTTCCGCACCCACCCACTCAGCGCCGACCGCGTCGAATCGCTCGCCGCGCGGGCCGCGCAGGCGCACGAGGGCGAGACGCACCGCGAGCGCTATCGCGCAGCAATCCGCCCGTTCCTCGACGATTGGCTGCGCGCTGACATACGCCGGCGCGATTATGGCCAGACATTGCTGTTGCTGGATCGCCTCGGCGCGCAGGGCGAGGACTTGGGCGTGATCGAGTATTTCCGCGGCGAAGTTTACCGCATTCGCCGCAACGAAGGCGATCGAGCGAACGCGGTCGAGCACTACGCGGCGGCGCAACAGCACCCTGATGCGCCCGCCGCGGTCTGGCGCGAGCTGGGCGAGTACGCGGCCCGCGACGGACGCAATGCCGAGGCGGCGACATTGTTCGCAACATATCTGGAACGGGCGCCGGACGCCCAAGATCGCGCACTGCTTGAAGCGCGGATTGCACAACTCAACGGAGGGGGACAATGAATATCACAAGACGCAGCCTACTTTCCGCCGTCGCAGGCAGCGCGCTTGTCGTCGGCTGCGCCGGCATCACGCTCGCCCCCGCCGGCCCGTACAAGACCGAGCGCGCCTTCCAAGTTACACTTGGCCGACCGTGGTCGGACATGTCGGGCGCGCTGGTCCCGCGTCCGCGCGGCGTGCGCCTGCTGACGATGGACGGCCCAGCCCTAAACCAGCTCTATCTCGCCGCACTCGACCCCGGCGCGCCCCTCTTCAATCCGCCCGATGCCGACAAGGACACGCCGCGTGTGCTTTATCGCGCGGACATGAGCGAATCGGAGCTGGTCGAATTCGTGGTCGACAGCTTGGCCGCGACGTACGAGCAGCCTGAGGCAAGCCAGCTTCGCCCTCAGGCCTTGGCCGGCCAGTCGGGCATTCGCTTCGAAGTGGCGATGCGCACAGAAGCCGGGCTTAACATGTCCGGCACAGCTCTAGTCGCCCGCGCCAGCGAGAAGCTCCACGTGCTGCTCTTCCTTGCGCCCAGCGAGCATTATTATTCGGCGTTCGCGAGCGAGGTCGAGGCTATTTTTGCCAGCGCAACGCTGGCGTAGCCCCGCCTCGCGCAGCCGCATCATCCCATAATAAACGCGTTCAGCTTGTTGCCGTCGGGATCGCGGAAATAGCCGGCGTAGAAGCCAGGGAAGCGTTCGCCGGGCGGGCCTTCGCAGGGCGCCCCCAGGGAGCGGGCGAGGTTGTAGACCTTGTCGACCTGCTCGCGGCTCTTGCATTCGAGCGCAACCATGACGCCGTTGCCCACGGTCGCCGCTTTTCCGTCAAAAGGCTTGGTGAGACCGATGCCCGCGCCGCCGCCCTGCTCGCCCCAGGCGATAAAGGTATCGCTTTCCATCATGCGCTTTGTGCCGAGTTCGGCGGCGATGGCGTCGTAGAATTTCGCGGCGCGCGCGAGGTCGCTGGTTCCGAGTGTGACGTACCCGATCATGGCTTGGCTCCCTTTACTTGGCCGCATTCTGAAATGTGCTATTCGACCTGCTCGTATCTCTAGGCAATATTCGCGAGCGAGAAAATGGAAAAAGACCGGCTGCTGGCGTTCAGCGACGGCGTCATCGCCATCATCATTACCATCATGGTGCTGGAGCTGCATGCGCCTGAAGAAGCCACGCTCGCAGCGCTGGCGGCGGTTTGGCCGACGTTCCTCAGTTACGTGCTGAGCTTCGTCTATGTGGCGATCTATTGGAACAACCACCACCACATGATGCACACGGTCGAGCGCGTGAACGGCGCGGTGCTGTGGGCCAATATGGCGTTGCTGTTCTTTCTGTCGCTGCTGCCGTTCACCACCGCGTGGCTGGGAGAGACGCATGGCGCGAAATGGCCCACGATCGTCTACGGAGTTTCGCTGCTGGCGCCGGCGCTCGCCTATTATGTACTGCAGAACGTGATTATCGCCAGCCACGGCGAAGATCACGTGCTCAAGCGCGCCATCGGTGGGGACTGGAAGGGCAACGTCTCTCCTCTGCTCTACCTCGCCGGCATCGCCGTGGCGTATGTCGATCCTCGCATCGCGCAGGCGTTGTTTGTGGTCGTGGCGCTTTTTTGGCTTGTGCCGGATCGGCGGATTGAGCGGGCGTTGGGGGGAAGGGAGGGAGCTTAGGTCAGATCATCCTCCGCGCCGAACAGCGCCGGAAGGTCGCGCGCGCCATGGACCATGCGCACGATGCGGATCAGCCGAGGCGACATGATGCGATACACGATGAGATACGGCCGCACGACAATGCGACGTCTCTTCGGCGCCATAAGGGTGGTTGGCCAAACCAAGCGCTCTGGTCTCAAGGCGCTCCACCCAGCGAAAGGCCGTGCGTTTGCCGGCGACGCGTTCCAAATAGTCGCCGATCTCAATCAGATCGGCGCGCGCCCTCCGCGTAATCTCGACTTTCACACCGGGTCCGCGTAGCGCGCCTTCAGCTCGGCGAACACCGCCTCGGCATCAAGAGCGCCCTCGCGATCTGCTTCCGCCTCCGCCTCGTCAAGGGAGCGGCGGAATTTCTCCATTTGCACGCGGTACCGCGTGATGGCGTTCTTAGCGACCTCCTCGATGCTCGCGCCACGCCCCGCCGCAACCTCGGCGCGGGCCCAGGCTTCGAGATCGGGGGGAAGGGTGATGGCGGTCATGCGGGAAGCGTAACACAATGTGCGTCACAAGGGAATTCGACGGCCTGCGCTGGCAACCGCACTTTGCTTCTTTCTTCTATCTCTGGAGCGTCTGCCGTGCAGTTCTCCGTACGACATCAGAGAAGCATTCCTGGCGGTGGTCCAGCACAATCGACTCCAGGCTCAACAGATCGGCGGCTCCCAGCGCCCGTCCGTTTTCCCATCCGTCTCCCGCTCCAACGCAATTTTCAATGAACCGAACAAGCCCCTCCTTGGAGCCGGCGTGGCTACGCCAATTGGCTAGGCGATTTGCGGCACCTTGGCCACAGTGATCAGCGGTGTCCCGCTCGCATCGTTCCATCAATCCCGTCAATTCCTCAAGCGAGCACATCCCCCCCCCTACCCCCGCACCGCCGCCACGATCTTCCTTGCCGCATCCTCCAAATCATCCGCGCTGATCACGTTGAGCCCGCTTTCGCGGATGATGCGCTTGCCGGCGTCGACGTTGGTTCCCTCCAGCCGCACAACCAGAGGCACGGCGAGGCCGACCTCCTTCACCGCTGCGACCACGCCTTCGGCCAGCACGTCGCATTTCATGATGCCGCCGAAAATGTTGATGAGGATGCCTTTAACTTTCGGGTCGGCGGTGATGATCTTGAACGCGGCGGTCACCTTCTCCTTGCTCGCGCCACCGCCGACATCGAGGAAATTCGCCGGCTCGGCGCCGAAGAGTTTGATGATGTCCATGGTCGCCATGGCGAGGCCCGCGCCGTTGACCATGCAGCCGATTTCGCCGTCGAGCGCGATGTAGGAGAGATCGTATTTCGAGGCCTCGATTTCCTTGGGATCCTCTTCGCCGAGGTCGCGCAAATCTTCCCATTCCTTGTGCCGGAATTCGGCGTTGGAATCGAAGCCGACCTTTGCGTCGGCGCAGATGAGCTCTCCCGCCTCGGTTACGATCAGCGGATTGATCTCAAGCAGGCTCATGTCGCTGTTGGTGAAGGCCGTGTAGAGCTTGTTCACGAGGTCGGCGCATTGCTCGGCCTGAGCACCGCTCACACCGAACGCGCGCGCGATTTTGTCCGCGTCGGCGCGCGTGGGGCCGGTGAGCGGATCGATCGGGACGTTGGTGATCTTCTCCGGCGTGTCGTGGGCGACCTCCTCGATGTTCATGCCCCCGGCCTCAGAGGCGACGAACGCCACCCGCCCGCTCTCGCGATCGACCAGCACCGAGAGGTAGAATTCCTTGGCGATCCGTACGCCTTCTTCAATGTAGAGCCGATTGACCACGCGGCCGACGGGCCCGGTCTGCAGCGTCACCAAAGTGCGCCCGAGCATCTGCTCGGCAAAAAGCCCCACTTCCTCCGGCGCCTTGGCGATGCGCACGCCGCCTTTCTCTCCCGCCTCAGGCTCCTTGAACCGGCCCTTGCCGCGCCCGCCGGCGTGGATCTGGCTCTTCACCGCCCAAACCGCGCCGCCAAGCTTGGCGGCGGCGTCAATGGCCTCCTCGGTCGTGAACGCGGGAAAGCCGCGCGGAACCGGCACGCCGAAGCTCTTCAGCACTTGCTTGCCTTGGTATTCGTGAATGTTCATGAGGCCCTCAAATCAGCAATTCGTCTTATAGGGCGGGGGCAAGCGCCGCCAAGCCCGCTCAGCGCGGCTTATCCTCGCCGTACGCGATTTCACCCGCAGCGACGCTGGTGCCGATCTGGGGTGAAAATTCTTCCTTGTTTGTGGCGGCTTCGCGCGTGGTGCGGCGCCAGAACATGAGCCCGCAAACGGCCAGCGCCGCAGCGCCAGCAAACCAGAACAACCCCGCGACGCCGAACAAATCCACCAATGGCCCCATGAGAATTGGCCCAATGATCGAACCGCCCGCCCAAACAAACAATAAGCCCGCCGCCGATTGCGCGAGCTTGCCCGGCTCGGCGCGGTCGGCCATGTGCGCGACCGCGATGCCGTAGAACGACAGCGCGCCTGCTCCCCACAGGAAAAACAGGAAAATCGCCGCCGTCGCCGGCAACTGCCCGCTCCATAGTCCAAGCGCAAACGAGGAAAGGGCCGCGAGCCCGGCCAGCCCTGCGATCACCAAACGTCGATCGACACGGTCCGACAGCCGCCCCGCCGGCCATTGCAGCAGCAGCGAGCCGGTGAACGCGGCCGAATAGAATTCGGCGGCGGCGTTCTCGCCATAATGCTGCGCGGCGTAGAGCGGCGCGAGTGCGAGCACGCCGCCATTGACCAACCCCGCACCGAAGCTGCCTATCACCGCCGCCGGCGCGATCGCGAATTGCTCCGCCAGAGCCAGCGGCTGCGCCTTGGGGCGATCGGGCGGCGCCGCCGGCGTGAAGCAGACCGGCACCATGGACAAAGCCGCCAGCGCCGCCGCGATCATCCAGGGCTCGGGCGCCAGCGGTGCATAATTGAACGCAAAGAACGGCCCGAGTGCGAGCGCGGCTTTGGTCATCACCATGTACACGCTTAACACCTCGCCGCGCACGCGCGCGCCGATGGCGAAGTTCATCCAGCTCTCGATAGCTGCAAACATGAGCGCGACCGCGGCGCCCGCCGCCATGCGCGCCAAACCCCAGCTCCAGACATCGCCGGTGAAGTGAAGCGCCAGGGTCGCTGCCGCGAACACCGCCGCGCACGCGGCATAGACGCGAATGTGGCCAACGCGCGACAACAACATCGTGGCGATGACGGCGCCGAACATGAAGCCGGCTGAATAAGCCGCCGCGACCAGCCCAAGTTCGGTGCGCGAATGTCCCTCGGCGATGAAGGCGATCGGCAGCCGCACGCCCAGCAGGCCTCCCGCCAGCTGCAGGATGGCGATCGCCGCGATGAGCGCGCCGACATTTCGAAGCAGGCTGGTCATGGGACGCCCGCTTCTAGTGGCAATCGCGTACTCGCCCAAATGGGAAAACGTCGCGCTGACCTAGAAAAACAGCTCGAACATGAAGCGACCCGGCAGGAACGTGAACGCCCCCGCCACCAACAGGCCTCCCAGGAACATGCCGGTCATAGCGCGCCGATGGGCGATCACATTACGATTGCGTATGGCGAACACGCCCATCGGCAGGGCTATCAGGGTCCAACCTGTGAGCAAATGGATCAGGGAATAGGAATTGCCGTTGAGGCCCGTCATGAACAGGCTTGAAATGGCCGTTACCGCCATCGCGGCCACCCATGCCCAGCCAATCGGCTTATGCAACCCCCTGCCCTTGGGCAGGCCGAGGATAACGAAGCCCAGCACTAGAGCGGTCAGCGCGGCGAAAATGTGGATCTGGGTCTGCGGATTCAGTTCACGCCAAAGCGCCCAATTCGGCGCATGCGGCGCAGCCTCGGCAAAGGCGCGGCCCAGATAAGGCAGCACCGGCGCCATGCCGACAAGAATGATCAGGATGGCCACAGCTGGGCCAAGCCCCCAAACCACCCAGCGGGGCCATGTACGCTTGCCTTCCATGCTTTGCCTCCAAGCTCGATCTGCTATGGGCATGGCGCCATGAGTGATCCTCTGCAGCCGCGCTTACGCGAATCCGCGGCGCCTCTTCGCGAAACGCAGTCTTCCGCGCTTGGCGCTTCGCCAATGACGGACCCGCGCGACTGGCGCACCTGGGCCAGAAACCTCTCGATCTGTGCGGCGGCGGGCGCTTTCCTGGCGCTGATCGGGGCGATGCAGACCGATGAAATGCCGCTTGTCTCCCGTATGCTCTATTGGGTTCCGCTGATGATGGCCGGCGCACCGCTTGGGCACGTCGCCAGTGCACTGGTGATGCGGGTCCCACGCGCGGCTGCGAGTCGCTGGGTGTTTGGCGCGCTGCTTTCGCTTGCCATAGCTGCGCCTATCACGTTCGTGGTCTGGGCCTATTCCAGCGCCTTCTTCGCCGCCGCGATCCGCCTCCCCGACCTCCCCGCCCTATTCTTCAGCGCTCTGGTTATTTCGGCGCCGATGAGCGCCATCATGATCGCCGTGAACCTGCCGGGGCGGGTGACGCACGCCGCGCCGGAACAGAATGCAGTCAGGGCGCGCTTCCTCGAACGCCTACCGCCCAAGCTCCTGGGGGCGGTGCTTTATGCGGTGTCGGCCGAGGACCATTATCTGCGCTTGCACACATCGAAGGGCAGCGACCTCATTCTTATGCGCCTCGCCGATGCAATCGGCGAGCTTGCAGGTATCGAGGGCGCGCAAACCCACCGCTCCTGGTGGGTCGCGCGGGATGCGGTGGAAAATACACGCCGCGAGGGCGAGCGCGTGGTTCTGGTGCTGAGAGGCGGAACCGAAGCGCCTGTCAGCCGCCCCAACCTGCGACCGTTGCGAGCGGCCGGCTGGTTTTAGCGTGCCTTCCACTCAGCGCGCGCGATTTCCCAAACCTCGTGCGGCATGCCGGCGTGATACGTGGTCTCGCGCGCTTTCATGCCGAGGCGCTTCGCCAATGCTTGGGAGCGGACGTTTTCGGCGTGAACCAAGCTGACGATGCGTTCGAGCCCAAAATTTGCAAACACCCAATCGCCGGCGGCTTGCGCCGCTTCCAGGGCATAGCCCTTGCCCCAATGCGCGCGCGTGAGTCCCCAGCCCAGTTCAAACCCGACCCAACATTCTGGCTGCCAGGCGCCAACGCGGCCTACGAATGCGCCGGTACTCTTTTCCTCGACGGCAAAGAGCCCATACCCGCGCAGCGCCCAATGCCCGACCAGCAAAGCTAAGTGCCGCCATGTTGTCGGGCGGTCCAGCGGACGCTGATCGCTGGTCAGAAAGCGCGCTACATCTGCATCGGCCATCATTGCCGCCAGCGCGTCGAGGTCGTCGTCGCGCCAACCGCGCAGGATCAGGCGTGCGGTTTCGAGTCGGGGCGTGGCGCGCGGATCGAACATCGCGCCATCATAGCGGCACGCGCTGGAAGCGCAGCACCTCTTCCTCGACCACATCTCCGCGGCGCAGGCGGATTGTCATCACGACACGGTCAGCGCCCTCGCGGCGAATCTCCAAGTGGTCTTTGTCATCGTCACGCTTAGGATAGCTTTACCGCACGACTGCAGGCGCTATGGGCAACGGCGAGGTTGTGCGGCAGTTGGACGCGCTCACCCGAGCCGGCGGGCGTTCAGTCATGAAGCATCCCCGTGTGGGGCGCGCCAGCCAATCGTGCGCGCTCGTCGAATTCTCGATGCAATCGACCAGCGCGTAAGGGTTGCCGCGCTTGAGAGTCATTTCGCCTTCCGTATGCGCGGCTACACCGAGAGACTCGCATACCCGACTGTAAGCCAGGGGGAGGTCGGTGGCGATCATCCTCCAGGCTGAGGCTAAGGTGATTGTAGCCGTCGAGGGCCTGGCGTGCCCCGGACTCGCCGTCGCGAATCGAGTCAGGCTCGTGACCAAATCGACCTGATCGTGCTCGATCTCGACCGCATCGGGATCGACTCGCACGCACATAAGCCGCGAGACCCGGTTGGCAACTCACTGCATCGATCAGGGAGCAGTTTCTGTCTGCCAGCCATCAATGGATTCGCCGTAGCGGGCATGCACCGCGGCGTGGTTGCGCACGAACGTGGAAATGTCCTGGCCATGGACCTTTTCAAATTGGGGACCTGCAGCGAGAGCCCGCGCGACGGCATCCGGCGTGACCGGATGCCCGAGCAGAGCGAACCAACGCACAAGGTATGCTGCCTGATCGACGAGGAAATCCTCGTAGAAGAGCACGTGCGCGCGCACCCCGGCGGCGGCAAAATCGGCGAGAAGCCGACGCTTGCGCGCGTAGGCCGCGCGACATTCGGTTAGCAATGTGTCAAGGCGCGCGAAGTCGACGTCGAAGGCGAGTATATCTTCCCTACCAATATCTCCCGCAGCGAGTTTAAACTGCAAGTGCCCAGGCCTTCCGCTGCCATCACCGTGATACTTCGAAAGACTCCATCTCAGTGCGTCGCGGCGCACGAGCACGAACACGCAGACCTGGCGCGCGGCAAACACTTCGATGAGACGACGCTCCCAGCCGGGCGTCGCTACGGGGGGGGGTGAAACCGCATCTTGAAGCCGATAACGGGGGCGTCCTGTACGAACACCAGCGGCTGCCGGGCAGTACGCGTGTACTCTGTGTTGAGCACTGCGGGCGGCACGGGATTCGGCGCAAACAGTCCATGAAGGCAACTTACCAGCGTGGCGTCGTCAAGATCCCCGCAATTATGTCGATCGAACGGCTCCCATCCGCCACCATCCGCCTGATGAACAACGGATACATCGGTGAACCGATCGAGCAGGCGGACCAGAGGGCTCGATCCCTCCTTCTCGTCGAACAGAATGACGAATCGCTTCACTGACCTCGCTCCGTCGGATTCTGGTGCCCGACCACGCGACGAAGCGCAAGCATGATCTCGTCCCTTACCGAATGGCCTGTCACCAATGCGGAGGCTTCGCGCCAGCCGCGCAGGATCAGGCATTCGGTTTCAAGCGTGGGCGTGGCGCGCGGATCGAACATCGCGCCATCATAGCGGCACGCGCTGGAAGCGCAGCACCTCTTCCTCGACCACATCTCCGCGGCGCAGGCGGATTGTCATCACGACACGGTCAGCGCCCTCGCGGCGAATCTCCAGGCCGTTGAACAAGAGCGCTTCGGGTCCGACCGAGACCGGCTCGAAGGTGTGCCAGCCGTCCTTCTCTTCCCAGCCCACCATATCGGGATTGAAGTGTTTGACGCGCATGCGCACGCCGCCCTCGACGACATCGAGCATCAAGAATTCGTAGAATTGCGGCTGCCCCTCGCGCCAATAACGGAAGTGTCCCACCATTTGCCCGCCGATGGGCGGCGCCCAAGTCTCCTCCATTTCCCCGCCGAAGCCGGTGCCTACCCAACGCCCGGCCAGCCAAGCGGCGTCTTCAATTCTCGCCTCGGCGGCCGGCGGCGTGCTTTGCGCGCGCGCCTCCCCCAAAGCGCCGAATACTAGTGTCAGCGCCAAAAGCGTTCTGAGCATCACAATCATGGCTCCCTCCCCTCTTCTAGATGACGCCTCGGCCTTAGCGATTTCGACTCAGCGCGACGCCGAAAACACCCAATCGCTGTCGGCCGCGAGGTACACGAACGTCGCCCACGCCGCGACATTCTGGCGGAGCGCGGCACGATCGATGGCGTTGAGCGTATCGTCCGGCGTGTGGTGATAGTTGAAATAATCGAGGCCATCCTGACTCAGATCGACGACAGGCACGCCGGCCGCACGAAGCGCGCCGACATCGGCGCCGCCGTCAGCTTCGTTGTTGCCGGGGTTGATCCCGAGCGGCGCCAGAGCGCGTTGAAACGCGCGCGCGTAGGGCATTGCCTGCTCACCGAAGCGGGTATCGAAGCGCCATACCCGCCCTGCGCCGAAATCGCTTTCCAGCGCAACGATGTGGTTTTCACCTGCATGCGCCGCGCCGTAGGCGGCCCCGCCGTGTACGCCATTCTCCTCCGACCCGGCGAGCAGTATGCGGATGGTGCGACGCGGGCGACGCGGCAGCTCACGGATCAGCCGCGCCGCGGCGGAGATGATCGCCACGCCCGCGCCGTCGTCGATCGCGCCCTGCCCCGAATCCCATGAATCCAAATGAGCCGCGAGAAGCACGATTTCATCCGGCCGCTCGCGCCCTCGAATTTCAGCGATCACATTGCCGGAGGGCGCGTTGTCGCGAAGTTCTGCTTCGATGAAGAGCCGCACGCGTGTAGGGCCCCGTGCAGCCAGTCGCGCGAGCACATCGGCGTCAGCTGGCGAGATCGCCATCGCCGGCAGCGAGGCGCCGTCCTGCTGGCGCGACGCCCCACCTTGGTGCGCAAAGCGGTGCGGATCGGTTCCCACTGAGCGGATCAGGCAACCCGCCGCGCCCTTTGCCTGCGCAATAGGAGCGCAGCGCCCGCGCTTTCTCACGGCGACGCCGTAGCCAGAGCCGTCTTGCGTCGCGATCATGTGTTCGTCGATGAAAACGATGCGGCCCGCGACCTCCGTGTTCGGCGCGCCTTCGAGTGCCGCCAGATTGGGGAATGCGACGACCTGCGCTTCCAAGCCGCCGGCCGGCGTCGAAGGCGAGCCGCCAAGCGCGACCGCGACCATTGGGCGCGCGACGCCGGGCGCAACGATGAACGCTTCCTCGCGCGTGGCGTCCCAGAAAGGAATTGTGAACGGCTCGATACGGACATTGGAGAAACCGTTCGCGCGCAACATCGCCACCGCCCAATCGCGCGCGCGCGCTTCCGCTTCGGAGGCGGCCAGACGCGGACCCACTTCGGTCACCAGGCTCTCGACGATCTGGTAGGCGTGGTCGCTCGCCAACGCCGCGGCCTGCAGGCGAGCGATCGTTCGCTGCTGCGCGGGGCGGATCGGGGCGGTTTGCGGCTCGGCCCGCGTCGGGTTCACCGCTTGTACGAAACCGGGCTGCGCCTGTTGCGCATTCGCCGATGAGGCGAGCGCAAGCGCCGCCAGACCCAGAACCATAATTCTCATGCTTACTCCGCCTTTCCGGTCGCGGCGCAGAGTGCAGGCGCGCCCGCACGATGCAAGCGGGAAGCGATAATCAGGCGAGTCACTGGCAGCCCGTCCGCTCAGTCGGCCCGGCGTCGGTAGTGCAGAGTCACGGTTTCGGGGGGGCCATCGCCGCGCCGGATGGTCAAAATGTGATCCGACGCTTCAGGGCCGGTGCGGCGTAGGATGAGGCCATCGAAGTGCAGTTCGTCGGGCATCGCGGAGACGAACGCGAACGTGTGCGCCTCGTCCTTTTCTTCCCAACCGGTGAGATCGGGATTGAAGTGTTTGACCCGGTAGCGCAGCCCGCCTTCGTACTCTTCGATCACCAGGAATTCATAAAATTGCGGGACGCCGTCTTGCACCATCCGGAAATGGCCCACCATCTGCGCGCCTGCGGGAGCAGACCAGCTCTCCTCGAGCACACCACCAAAGCCCTCTCCAATCCAATCGCCGGTAAGCCAAGCCGCGTCGGCGATGCGGACCTGGGCCGCCGGGGGCGGAGCGCCCGTGGCCTCCTGAGCTGTGGACGTCGATAGAAAGCCGGCCAGGACGATCCCAATAAGGCCTGCGGCAAGTCTGAACATCGGCGCCTCCTACCGCATCACCACCACTGCAATGTTGCTCCAGGCAAGCGGGATTCGACGAGCGCCAAAATTCGTGCGCCTAGCGTGCGCGCGCTTTCCACTGCGCCTTCGACTGGCCGTAGATATCGACCATGTGGTCCTGAAACGGCGGCGTGAGCGCCACATTCTCGCGCTCGCGCACCGAGCCCAGGCGCTCGGCCAATCTGATCGAGGGCGTGTTGGCTTTGTCGATGCAGTGGATCACGTGTTCCCAGCCGAGATGATCGAAGGCCCAATCCATAGCGGCGGTCGCGCCCTCGAGCGCATAGCCTTGCCCCATCGACGCGCGCTTCAGCCCCCAACCGACTTCATCGCCCGGCCAGCCGCCCTCTTTGCCGCCCGGACGCCAAGGCCCGAGCCGGCCGATCCACTCCCCGGTGTCACGCCTCAGAACCGAAAACATGGAATAGCCCAGCAGCGACCAGGCGCCCGTCAGCGTCGCCATCAAACGCCACGCCTGATCGCGCGGCATCAAGCCGCCGATGAAGCGCATGGTCTCCTCCTCCGCGCACATTTCCGCGAAGCCATCGAAGTCCTCGTGCAAAGGCGGACGCAGAATGAGGCGGGCGGTGGTGAGGGTTGGGCCGATCATGGCGTGAGCCTACACCGTGCCCATGAGGTCTGTCTTGCCGAAGTCATCACCGACAAACAGGAGTGGCGCGTCGAGCGCCTTCGCAAGCGCATAGGCGAAGCAGTCCCCATAGTTGAGCCCAGCGGGGTGGCGGCCTTTGCCGTATTGGAGATACGCCGCGCGCGCCAAGCGCAAATGCACGGCGTCAACTGGCGTCAAGCGGACTTCGTAGAGCGCAACAAAGGCATCGAGCTTGTCGCTTTCGTCGAGGCCAGGGCGCGGCGCCAGCTTCATCGCGCACTCGAGCGCGTTGGCGACCGACATCGCCGCAGCTGGCGCGGCTTCCAACGCGTCGACCAACCGCTCAGAACCCGCCTCTCCGAATAAAATGGCGAGCACGGCGGAGCTATCGAGTGCGATCATTGTTTGACGCGCGTTTTGACGGAAAGCAGCTTCACACTTTTCCTAACGCGCTGTGGCCAATTCATCGCGGCAAGCCCGTCTCGTCGTAGAGATCGTCGTGGGCGGAACTGCGAAACTCCGCCGGCAATTTGATGCTGGCCACGATCTTCGCCAGCGCGCCGCGGCGATTGCGACGACCGCGCGCTTTCACCACTCGCGCGCGCCGCTCGGCCACGGCGTTGGCGATGGCTTCGGTGAGCCCCTCCCCGGTCTCGGCGGCGAGGGCGCGAATTTCAGCTTCAAGTGCGGGGTTCTTGATATTGAGGCCCATGGGGTGGCGTTTCTACCATGGTAGATTTGCTTAAGATAGCTGCAATTCCACGAGCGCGCCGACTTGACGCCGGCTTACACTCCTACATATGTAGGATATGCTGATTGCTGAGATCGGGAAAGCCCTCTGGGGCGAGCGATGGCAGTCTGAGATGGCGAGAGCGCTCGGTGTGCATCGTGACACGGTTCAGGATTGGAGTCAGCGCAGATACGAATTCAAGCCAGAGGTGGCGGACAAGCTTCGAGGGTTGCTCGTTGATCGCCGTGATCGCCTCGAAGCTCTTGCGGATCGCCTATACGGCGAAAGGGAGACAAAGATGAGTTGTCCAGAATGCGATGGGACGCTGACGCAACATCAAAGTACGTTTGATGGTGGCCTCTATGAATGCCAAGACCATGGCTCTTTTGGCGTGTCTGGGAGTGCCGAAGCGTCTGGGTTTTGGAAGCAAGAAAAGCTCGTGAGGAGTGATGCGCTAGCGCGCGCAAAGTCACGCGCAGCCACGACACCGAGTGTGCGTGGCGACACTCGGCCACTCATCATGATTACGACGTACGATTTCAGCTAACGAAAGCCTGCTACCCCACCCCCGGATCAATCCCCTTGCACGCCTCCACCAGGCCCTTCACCGCGTCCACGCTCTTGTCGAACATCGCGCGTTCGGCCGATGAAAGCTCGATCTCGACCACCTTCTCCACGCCGCCTTTGCCGATGATGCACGGCACGCCGACGTACATGTCGTTGAGGCCGTACTGGCCGGTTAGGTTCGCGGCGCAGGGCAACAGGCGGCGCTTGTCGCGCAGATAGCTCTTCGCCATCACCATCGCGCTTTCAGCCGGCGCGTAGAAGGCTGAGCCGGTCTTCAACAGGTTCACGATTTCTGCGCCGCCGTCGCGCGTGCGCTGGACGATCTGGTCCAGCTTTTCCTGGCTGGTCCAGCCCATCTTCACCAGATCGGGCAGCGGGATGCCGGCGATGGTTGAGTAGCGCGTCAGCGGCACCATGGTGTCGCCGTGGCCGCCGAGCACGAAGGCGGTGACATCTTCGACGCTGACCTTGAATTCCTCCGCCAGAAACCAGCGGAACCGCGCGCTATCCAGCACGCCCGCCATGCCGACGACCTTCGCATGCGGCAGTTTTGAAAATTGCCGGAACGCCCACACCATGGCGTCGAGCGGATTGGTGACGACGATCACGAACGCGTTCGGCGCATGCGTGGCGATGCCCTCGCCAACCGCCTTCATCACTTTGAGATTGATGCTGAGGAGGTCGTCGCGGCTCATGCCGGGCTTGCGCGGCACGCCCGCGGTGACGATGCAGACATCGGCGCCGGCGATATCGGCGTACGAGTTCGCGCCCTTGAGCGCGCTGTCACGACCGAACACGGGGCTCGCTTCGGCGATATCGAGCGCCTTGCCCTGCGGCACGCCCTCGACCACATCGAACAGCACCACATCGCCCAATTCCTCGCGCGCGGCGATATGGGCAAGCGTGCCCCCAATCATGCCGGAACCGATAAGGGCGATCTTTGCGCGGGCCATGGGGGGCTCCTGTTTGGGGGAATCTCCGAAGGCGCGGAGTTTAGACCCGCTCGCGCCCGGGCGCAACGCAAGCATACTGAGGATCAGCCCTTCGACTTAGTGGCCGCCTCAAGCTTGGAACGCGCGCCTCTGGCGCGCAGTGGGGGCGGGCGCCCCGCGCTCCCAATCCCAACGATGACAGCCATACGATCACCGCTTCACCACCATCAGCACCCCATCGCCGATACCCACCATCGCCGCATGCACGCGCGCGTCGGCCTTCGCCTTCAGCGCCAACGTGCGCAGCGCGACTGTGTCAGGCGTCTGGTTCGCCGAATCGGCCACGGCGCCCGACCACAGCACACTGTCGAACAGCATCACGCCCCCCGGCCGCAACAACTTCAGGCCGCGTTCGTAGTACGCATCGTACCCGGTCTTGTCGGCATCGATGAAGCCGAGATCGTAGCTGCCTTCCTCCCCGGCGGCGAGGCGCGCGTCGAGCGTTTCCGTCGCAGGCGCGACCACGAGCTCGATCGCGTCGACGACGCCAGCGTCCCGCCAATAACCCCGCGCTTTCGAAGTCCATTCCTCGGAGATATCGCACGCCAGCAGATGCGCGTTCACGCCGTGCATGTCTTTCAGCGTCAGCGTGACCGCCAGCGAAGAATAGCCCGTGAACACGCCGATCTCGAACGCGCGCTTGGCGACCATCACGCGCGCGATGAGCGCCATAAACGCGCCCTGCTCGGCGCTGATCTGCATGATCGAGACGCCGCCGAGTGCTGCGGTTTCCTCGCGGCAGCGCGCGAGCACGGGATGTTCGGGCGGATTTGCGTTTGCGAGGTAGGCGACGATTTCGGGCGAGAGGTTGAGGGATGTGGACATGGGCGCTCCGGCAGCAAGCAATAGCTCTACGGGCCGCGTGATACTATCGGCGGAAACGCGCTGACCGACCACCCATCCCCGGGACGCCGCGTCAGCGGCGGGCCCGGGGCCCATAAACCCAGACGTTCGTGATCTTGGGCCCCGGAATTCACTTCGCGAATCCGGGGATGGGTGGGTCATAGCTTCAGTGAGCGAGGCGCCTAATTCAACCGCTTCAGCTGCTCCACCAAATCCGTGCGCTCCCAGCCGAAGCCGCCTTCGTTGTCGGGCTGGCGGCCGAAATGGCCGTACGCGGCGGTGCGGGCGTAGATCGGCTGATTGAGCCGGAGGTGCTTGCGGATTGCGCGAGGCGTGCAGCCGTCCATCATTTCCTGCAGCGCCTTTTCGAGCTTGGCTGGATCGATCGTGTCAGCACCGTGTAGATCGACATAGAAGCTCGTCGGGACTGCAACGCCGATAGCATAGCTGATCTGGATGGTGCAGCGCTCCGCGAGGCCCGCAGCGACAACGTTTTTCGCCAAGTACCGGCACGCATAGGCGGCCGAGCGATCAACCTTCGTCGGGTCCTTGCCGGAGAATGCGCCGCCGCCGTGAGGACTCGCGCCGCCATAGGTGTCAACGATGATCTTGCGCCCGGTGAGGCCGCTATCGCCGTCAGGACCGCCGATCTCGAACTTGCCGGTCGGGTTGATCAGCCATTTGGTTTTCTTCGTCACCAACCCGTCGGGAAACACCGAAAGCGCGTAGGGCTTGACCAGCTCTTCCATGCGCTTGGTGCTGTAGTTTGAACCGTTCAGCTTCTTCGTGTGCTGATGGCTGACGACGACGGCGACGACCTCCGCCGGCTTGCCGTTCTCGTAGCGCAGCGTGACCTGGCTTTTCGCGTCCGGCTCCAGTTCAGGCCGTTCGCCGGAATGGCGCACCTCCGCGAGGCGTTTCAGGATGTTGTGGGAGTATTGCAGCGTGGCTGGCATTAGCTCCGGCGTTTCGCTGCAGGCGTGGCCGAACATGATGCCCTGATCGCCGGCGCCTTCGTCCTTCTTCGCGGTGGCGTCCACGCCCTGGGCGATGTGCGCCGATTGGCCGTGCAGATAACAGGCGTATTTCGCCTTCTCCCAGTGAAAGCCCTTCTGAGCGTAGCCAATCTCCTTCACCGCCGCGCGCACCTTGGGCTGCAGCGAGGCGATGATCTCTTTGGTGAAAGCCTTGTTTTCGGTCTTCGATTTGCCCGGCCGCCCAGCGCGCACTTCGCCGGCGAGAATGATGCGATTGGTGGTGACCATGGTTTCGCAAGCCACCCTCGCCTCCGGATCGGCCGCGAGAAACGCGTCTACCGCGACGTCGGAAATTCGATCGGCCACCTTATCGGGATGGCCCTCGGAGACGCTTTCGCTGGTGAAGACGTAAGATGCTCTAGCCACTCGGATTCTCCGACCCCATTGAATTAAGCGGCCCTCTTAGGGATAGCCGGCGGCAGGCGCAACTCAGCCCGGTTTGGTGTCCGCGATCGCGTCATCTGCCAATGCGCGCACCAGTTCGACCACCCGCCTTCGCACCTTCAGGCTCTCGATTGAAGCAAACAGAGACATCAACTGCACGCCCTCGGGCGTCGCCAACACGTCGCCGGCAAAGTCCCTCGCCTCCTCCGCGACGCCAGCGCGGCCCGCCGTCAAGCCCTCGAAGAAGCGCGAAACCGGCATGCCGAGCGAGGCGGCAATGTCGAACAAGCGGCTGGCGGCAATGCGATTGACGCCCTTCTCGTACTTCTGGACCTGCTGGAAGGTGACGCCCAGCAATTCGGCAAGCCGTTCTTGGCTCATGCTGATTTCGAGGCGGCGCGACCGCACCCGTTGGCCAATCCTTCTATCGACGGCGTTCGCCGCGCGCTCGTCATTCATCGTTTTGGCCCCGGAGCCCTCGCGGCAGGCAAAAATCTGGCCAACCCGAGCAGCGCAAGCAGGAGGGCAACAAGGACATTTCCGTAGCGCGCCATAGTCGTTTCAACCAATGCGGGAGGTATCTGCGCCTCAGCGAACATTCCTCGCGCTCGAGTTGAACTAATCTCGCGGCCAAAAGAGTCAACAATTGCCGACACGCCCCCTGAAGCCGCCCGCGCCATCGGCAGCCCCTCTTCAATGGCGCGGTAGCGGGCCATAGCGTAGTGCTGCTGAGGCCCGATGCCGCCCCCGAACCAGGCGTCGTTGGTAAGGCTGATCAGCCAGCCGGGCCGCTCGGCGCCGTGGGGCGTCAGCCCTGGAAAAATTGCCTCATAACAAATGAGTATGACCGCCTCCGGGGCGCCGGGCACGACGATGCGGGACGGCGGCGGACCCGGCGTGAAATAGCCGCCCATCTGCTGCAGGGCGGGGATCCCGAGCGAACGCACAAAGTCCTCGAAGGGCATGATTTCGCTGCCAGGGACCAAGCGGTGCTTGTCATAGATTTGCGGACTGTTCCGGTACTGCCCCTGGGCCCAATATAGCACTGCGGCCGAATTGAAGAACTGGCGTTTTTGCCGGTCGATCCTCGTGAGCCCCACGATCAACGCCCGCTCGCCAAGAGCGCGGCCTATCTCGTCGAGAAATGCTGGGTTCTCCAGCATGAAGAAATTCACTACCGGGATCGCGCCCTCCGGCCAGATCACGATCGACGCGCGGCTCTCCTCCGGCGATCCGCTGGCGGAGAGATAACGACCCAAGACCCGCCGCTCCTGGTCGGGGAGCTCACGCCACTTGTCAGCTTGGCTCAGACCCGAATCGGCGACACGCACGATCGGCCGGGCGCCGACAGGGTCAGACGGCGCCTCGGCCAGGCGCTGAACACCCCATCCCCACGCCATCCCGAGCGCAAGCGAAGACGCCAACACCGGTGCGAGGCGCCGCCAAAGCGGCGCGCCCGCATCTGCAAGCACTGCAAACGAGGCGCCGAAAAGCAAGGTGAGCAGTGAGACGCCATAAATTCCCACGAGCGACGCCAGTTGCGACACCGGCTCTCCCGGCGCCCAAATGTAACCCGGCAGGAGCCAAGGAAAGCCGCCGAACAGATGCCCGCGCATCCATTCTGCGGCAAACAAGCTGGCGGCGAAGACAGCAATTCTACGCATGTCGCGCGTCCACAGCGCCATCGCCAGCACGCACCCCAGGCCCCAATAGATCGCCATCGCCGCGGCCAGCCCTGCTGTAACTGGCACGCCCCAGACAGCCCCCCACGTCTGTGAGTCGACTTCGAAGGCCGACGACACCCAGTGAAGCCCCACGCCGAAATAGCCCAGGCCAAAAAACCAGCCGATCGAGAATGCGCTCCAAAGCCTGCGCGGGCGCGCGGCGGCTGCGTCCAGCAGCCAGACGAGCGTCACGAGGGAGGCCACGAAAATTGGTGCGGCGAAGAATGGCGCATGGCCCAAGATCGCGAGCGCACCAGCCACAAAAGCGAGCCCGCGACGCCGCCACGGCGTTAGCGCGCCAAACCACGCATGGACGCGTGACAAACGACCCTCTTCCGTATCCTCGCCCACCCGCGACCGCTCCATTGTTGAAATCAACCGTCGCCCAGCGGCGCGCCGCCGCCAAGCGAACTCTGCAGCCCTGCTTCGCTTGAACGCTTGAGCCGCACGCGCTTTACCCGGCGAGGGTCGGCGTCCACGATCTCTACATCGAAGCCCGCAGGGTGATGCAAGATCTCGCCACGCTGCGGCAGCCGGCCGGCCAGCGCCACCGCCATGCCGGCGGCGGTGTCGAATTCATCTTCGTGATCGGGCAGTTCCAGGCTCGCGCCTAGAGCGGCCTGCAATTGATCGATGGGCGCGCGCCCATCGGCCTCGTAGGCGCCGCCGCGCTCCTGCACCAGGGCGGAATCGACGTCGTGCTCATCATCAATGGCGCCCACGATCTGCTCGACTAAGTCTTCCATCGACACTAATCCATCGGTGCCGCCGTATTCGTCTACAACAAGCGCCAAGTGGATGCGGCTCGACTGCATGCGCAGGAACAATGTCGCCAGCGTCATCGATGGCGGAACAAACAAGATGTCGCGCTTGATCCGAGCAAGCAGGCGATCGGAGAATTTCGCGCGTGCATTGCCATCGGCCATCGGCGCGAGCAAAGCCATGACATCGCGTACGTGCAGGAACCCCTGCGGGTCATCGAGCGTTTCCCCGTAGACCGGCAAGCGAGAGTGCTGACTCTCGGAGAAAGCCTGAGCCGCCTCTCCCAGTGTCGCCGACGCCTCAATCGCTACGATATCGGCGCGCGGACGCATGACATCGGCGACTTTCAGCCGATCGAAATGCGCGGCGCGCAGGATCATGTCCTTCTGCGCCACCTCCATATGCTCGCCATTTTCCGCGCTGGTGCGCAGCGCTTCCTCGACAGCGGCGGCGGAGCCCTGCTTGCCGCGTCCAAACATGCGAGAGAGGCGTTGGACCAATCCCGCGCGCCTACGTGTTTGCTCGGCTTCGTCTGCGGGTTCACTCATTCGCTTTTGGTTGCACTCCTGTATCGGGTCCACGCACAACCCTTGCCATCACGCATAGGGGTCGTCGATTCCCAACGAGATCAGAATGGCGCGTTCGCGCGATTCCATTGATTCGGCTTCGGCCGGATCGATATGATCATAGCCCAATAAGTGCAAAAAGCCGTGCACAACCAGGTGCGCAGCGTGGTGTTCGAAGCGTTTCCCCTGGAATTGCGCTTCAGCGGCAATGGTTTCCGCCGCTAGCGCGATGTCGCCTAGAAACCCCTGGCTGGCTTCCCCGGCTTCCGCCGGGGGAAAGGAGAGGACGTTGGTAGGCCCCTCCTTGCCGCGGAATTGCCCATTCAAGCCGGCGATGGCTGCATCATCTCCCAGCAGCAACGACACCGCGCCTGCCTTCCCTTCCGCGGCAGCCGCGGCCGCGGCGACCTCGGACAACAAGTCTTCGTGCCCGCGCCAGAGAGGACACCCGACAACAATATCCACCTCAAGAACTTCCTCAGTCATGCCCAACCTCGTCGCGATGATAGGCTTCGACGATGTGTGCGACGAGCCGGTGACGGACGACATCCTGCGTCGCGAAGCGGATCACCTCTACCCCAGGAACGTGTTCGAGGATCGAAATAGCGTGCGCAAGGCCAGACTGATCGGCGCGCACAAGGTCGATCTGCGAGGGATCGCCCGTGACCACCATGCGCGATCCTTCGCCAAGCCGAGTGAGCACCATTTTCATTTGCAGCACCGTGGCGTTTTGGGCCTCGTCCACGATCACGAACGCGTTCGCCAGCGTGCGCCCACGCATAAAGGCCAGCGGCGCGACTTCGATCTGGCGCCGCTCCCGCCGTGTCTTAAGATCATTCTCGTTTATCTGGCTGCGAAACGCATCCCATATTGGCGCAAGATACGGATCGACTTTCTCGGCTAGATCGCCCGGCAAATAGCCAAGTTTCTCGCCTGCCTCAACCGCGGGCCGGGTCACAATGATGCGGTCAAATCGTTCTTGCTTGAGCGCCTCGACCGCGGCGGCGACGGCAAGGAAGGTCTTGCCTGTGCCTGCAGGCCCAACACCAAAAATGAGATCGAGCGCTTCATCGCGTAACGCCTCGACATAGTGCACCTGCCGCGGCGTACGCAGAGTCAGTCCGCCGAGCTGCGGCAAGGCCATAGGCCCCGGTCTGTCGGATGGCCCCTCCGAGAACGCGATAGCAGCCAGCACTTCGCCTTCGCGCACTCTGCCTTTGCGGCGCGCAAGATCAGCGAGCGCATCGACGATGCGCTGTACGCGTTCGAGATCAGCGCCGCCGTCCGGGCGCGCGCGCACTGTCAGTTGATCGCCCTGCGCGTCCAGCGTGACGCGGTAAGCGGGCGTTCCCCGCGGTGCGCCCGGGTCGCGGAACGCTTCCTGGATATGAGCAAGATGGCGGTGCAGCGGGCCAAAGATCGCTTGCGCCACTCCGGAATCCGACAACGTGATAATCCTAACCAATTCGCCGTCCTTCTGGAAGTTTGTCACGCAACCTCCAGCGCGGCGGCAGAACCTGCCAGCGAATTTTGCGACGCGCCAATAATGCGCACCTGGACGATTTCACCCTCGCGGGCGCCGCTCTCGAAATGCACCGCTTGCAGATAAGGCGAGCGGCCGTGCTTTTGCCCGGGTGCGCGTCCTTTCCCAGCGACAAGCACTGGCAGCGTGCGCCCGACTTGCCCCTCGTTGAACCTGCTTTGCTGCTCGCTCAGCACAGACTGCAACCGCGCCAGCCGCTCTCTCTTCATCGCCTCATCGACTTGCCCATGCATGAGCGCAGCCGGCGTGCCCGGCCGCGGCGAATATTTGAAGGAGAACGCCGAGGCAAATCCAACATCGCGCGCCAATTGTTCGCTCGCCTCGAAGTCCTTCTCGCTCTCGCCTGGAAAGCCGACGATGAAGTCGGTCGAGAGAGCGATGTCCGGGCGGGCGATGCGCAATCGGGTGACTATGTCACGATAATGGGCGGCGTCGTGCTTACGGTTCATCGCCTTCAGGATGCGATCCGAGCCTGACTGCACCGGCAAATGCAAGAACGGCATGAGCTTTGGTTCTTCGCCGTGCAACGCGATCAGGTCGCCGGTCATTTCCGCGGGATGCGATGTCATATAACGCAGGCGGGCGATGCCCTCGATCCGCGCCAATTGCTCCAGCAGGTCGGCGAAGCCGACGCCGCCCGCGCCGTGATAGGCGTTGACGTTCTGCCCCAGCAGCGTGATTTCGCGGACGCCGCGCTCTGCGAGCGCCCGCGCCTCGACGAGCACGTCGGCGACGGGGCGCGAGAACTCGGCGCCGCGCGTGTAAGGTACAACACAGAAGGTGCAAAACTTGTCGCATCCTTCTTGGATCGACAAAAACGCCGTAACGCCATCGGGCGCGCGCGCCGGCAGCGCATCGAATTTCTCTTGCGCGGAAAAGTCCGCGGCGAGCCGCTCGCCGCGTTTGCGTGCGGCGAGCGCGATCAGCTCGGGAAGCTTGTGATAGGCTTGCGGGCCGACGACCAGATCCACTTCCGGGGCGCGACGCATGATCTCTTCGCCCTCGGCCTGCGCTACACAACCGGCAATGGCGATGGTCATGCCCTTGCCTTCGCTCGCGCGGCGCTGCTTGTGCGCTCGTAGGCGGCCAATTTCGGAATAGACTTTCTCGGTCGCTTTTTCGCGAATATGGCAGGTGTTCAGAATAACAAGGTCGGCATCGTCGGGCTTTCCGGCCACGGCATAACCGAGCGGCGCGAGCACATCGCGCATGCGCTCGCTGTCGTAGACGTTCATTTGGCAACCGTAGGTCTCGATGTAGACCTGCTTTGGGACGGCGCGTTCGCTCATGTCAGCGCTTCTTGGCCTTGTCGTCGATCGGCACCCCATAAAGCTCCAGCCGGTGGTCCACCAGCCTGTACCCCAAGCGCGCGGCGATCTCGTGCTGCAACCGTTCGATTTCGGGGTCGACGAACTCGATCACTTGGCCCGACCTGGTGTCGATGAGATGATCGTGGTGCTGGTTGGGCGTTTCTTCATAACGCGAGCGGCCATCGCGGAAATCGTGGCGCTCGAGTATGCCCGCTTCCTCGAACAGCCTCACCGTACGATAGACAGTGGCGATGGAAATACCGGAATCGATTGCCGCCGCTCGCCGGTGCAGTTCCTCAACGTCGGGATGGTCATGACTCGAAGAGATAACGCGCGCGATGATGCGGCGTTGTTCGGTCATTCGCATGCCGCGTTCGGCGCAGAGTTTTTCAATCCGGTCCATCGTGTCCAATCTGGGCGCGAGGCATACTTTTTCTGCTCCCAACTGTCCACCGCAACAGCATCAAGCCAAAAGGCCACGGCGCATGACAACGGCGTTAACGCGACCCTCTGAGTAATAATTGGGCCGCGAGCCGACCGCGCCAAAGCCGAGCTTTCCATAGAGCCCAAGCGCAGCGACATTATTTTCGGCCACCTCCAAATGAAGGCGCTCGGCGCCCCCGCCCCGCGCAACCTCAATCGCAGCCGCGACCAGCGCGGCGCCAAGCCCCCGCCGACGCGCCGGCGGCCGCACCGCCAACGTCACGATCTCCGCCTCTCCCCCTGCGGCCCAGCCCAACACGAAGCCGTCGCCCGCTGCTTCCGCGAACGCAAAGGCGCCGGGGTTTGACAACAACCCTGCGATCTCCGCCGCGCTCCAGCCCCGCGCGAATGCTTCGGCATGGATCGCTGCCAGTGCCTCGGCGGCCTCGACGCCGACCGCGGCAATCATTGGACTTCGGCCGGCAGAGTCACGTGGGGCGCGCGGAGATAGGCGGGATCTGGTTTATAGCGCGCGGGATCCAGCCCGGCGGCGCGACGCGCTAAAGCGCCGGCGTCGATATTGGGGCGCGCGAGGACTACAACGCGACCCGCGGCGGCGCGCGCCAACATGGATTCATGAGCGCCGCGTTCTATGGACGTTGGGGCAATGATGGCGGCGCCATCCTCATACAGCGCCAAGTACGCCGCGCCTGGGGTTTCGACCAGGGCCGCACGCAAACCCGCTTCACCATCCTGCAACGCCAGCGCTTCCAGCGTTGAAACGCCGATGCACGGTTTCGCCAGCGCCAGCGCCAGCGCACGCGCGAAGGAAAGTCCCACACGCACGCCTGTGAAAGAGCCTGGGCCTGTGGTTGCCGCGATGCGGTCAAGCTGACCGAACTCGGCGCCGGTCGCCTGCATTAGTTCGCGCGCCATCGGCGCCAGACGCTCGGCCTGGCCACGCTGCATGATCTCGCTTTTTGCAGCGAGGACCTTCCCGCCCCGCGCAAGCGCTAAGGAACATGCGTCCAAGCAGGTGTCGATGGCGAGTACGAGCAGCTTTTAGCTCTTCGGCAGCGGCTTTAGGGCTGAAATCGCATCAACCGTGTCTTCGATATCTCGGTTCCAATACCCAATGATCACGTCGCGGTTTAGCTCGATCCAACGGCGCACCAATTCGAAGTCCTGAGTCGAAAGATCGCCCTCGACGATTTCTATTTTTGGGCGAAGAGCGACCGACGCCACAAACTGCGTCGCCTTTGGCCCGGCGGCCACCTTCACTCGCACATCGTGGCGACCCTGCTTTTCCGAGATATAGACCGCGAATGGCAATCCGGTGCGCTTCGGATGCACGTTCGCCATTAGGAAGAAATCCTCGTCAAGGTCACGGGTCGTCACACCAGTATCCATGAGATTCTCTGCTCCCGCAAACGGCCAGCTTCCTCCACAATAGCACAAACACTAGCAGAAACGCGATATCGTTTGACCCGCCTGTGCATTTTCTTTCTTTTTGTCAGATGGGTACACGCGCCTACCAGATGTTGCGGAAGCGCCCGCTTAGATCACCTGCTCCACCGCGTTCACTTCCGGCAAATAATGCTTCAGCATGTTCTCGATGCCCTGCTTGAGGGTCAGCGCTGAAGACGGGCACCCTGCGCAAGCGCCCTTCATGGTGAGCCGGACAATGCCGGTTTCGTGGTCCCACGAATGAAACGTGATGTCGCCGCCGTCGCGCGCGACGGCTGGGCGCACCCGCGAGTCGATTATGGCTTTCAGCTCCTTTACAATTGCCGCGGCTTCGCCCTCGTAGGCGATCTCGGCTTCTTCGGCCTCGCTGTCCTCAACGAGGGCGGGCGCGCCGGACAAGAAATGGTCCATAATGGCGGCCAGCACATGCGGCTTCAGGTGGGGCCATTCGATCGCATCGCCCTTGGTGATGGTCAGGAAATCGCTGCCCAGGTACACGCGCGCCACGCCTTCGACGGCAAACAAAGCCTGCGCCAGCGGCGAAGTGGCGGCCGCGTCCGCTCCAGCAAACTCGCGTCCGCCGCCACCAAGGACGTCGCGCCCAGGCAAGAACTTCAACGTGCGTGGGTTGGGCGTAGATTCTGTTTGAATGAACATGCGCTTGAGGTGGCGTCTAGCTCTGCCGTGGTCAAGCCTGATCGAACGGCTGCGCCATCGCACGCGCCTCCGCCCTTGTCAGCGATCCAGGCACGACCAGCACCGGCACGGCGCGTCCGCCAAGACCTGCGCTGCGGCCCAGTTGCGCCACCAGCGGCCCTGGCCCCCGCGGCCCAACCTCCGACGCCAGCACAAGCAGCATGATGGAAACGTCCTCCTCCAACAGCTTTCGCAGCTCAGGCTTGAGATCCCCTTCGCGCAATATGGGTTCGGCGGTGACGCCGCACTCGGCCCACACTTCGGCGGCAAAGCGCTGGGTAAGAGATTCTGCCGCATCTTGCGCTTGCCGACGCATTTCTTCGGTGATCGAGGCCCATGGCGCGGGGTCAGTCGGCTCAATGACGCGCAGCAAGATAAGTCGTGCGCCCGTACGCTTGGCCAACGCGCCTGCGTAGGTGAGCGCGATGGGGAACTCATCGCTCTCGTCGGCGACCACTAGGATGGCGGAGCGCGGCTCGGTCATGGTCTTGTTATGGACTGCTGCGCCGCCCAACTTCAATGGCAGGCCGCTGCCTTGAACCGCCCCTCATCGCTCTTGCAGCCCCGCCTGTTGCATACGCCAGAGCAGATGATCGAGACGATCCTGGCCGAAAAAGGGCTCTTCCTGGAACACGAACAGAGGCACGCCCCAATGCCCGGCATTCTTCTGAGCAGCCTCGTTAGCGGCAATTTCGGCATCGAGATCCGCGGCGCTCTCACGTACCGTTGCTTCCACCTCGGCTGCGTCGAGTCCCGCGATTTCGAGCGCACCCGCGAGGTGATCGCCCTCGTGCCAATTGTCGATTTCGCCCGACCAAATTGCATGGGCGGCGGCGCGGACAAACCCAAACCCCCTGCCCGCCCGCTCCGCCGCCACGCCCAAGCGGCTCACGCGCCAGATGTAGGGCTGCGCGGCGGCTACCTCTCCCGCGGCAATATCCATGACCACTGGATCAGGCCGCGGCCATCGATAGGGGATGTTCTGCATTTGCGCGATGCGGAACGTGTCGCGCAGAAGGTAGGGGGGCCAAAGCGGATTAACGCTCTTGAAGAACCCCGGAATTCGCAGCGCTATCGGCGTAACGATGCGCATCCGCGGAGCGATATCGTAGTGCGCGATCAGCCGCTCGACCAGCGCCGTGGCGAGGTACGAGTAGGGGCTGCGGAAAGAGAAATAGAAATCGAATGCGAGCGTCATGTTCATGCGCCCCAGAATCCGACCCGCTCGCGCACCTCCGCCATGATCGGCGCGGCTATCGCCCGCGCTCGATCCGCGCCGTTGCGGAGGATCGCGTCCAGCGCTGCCGGGTCGGCGTTCAGTCGGCGCATCTCGGTGGCGATCGGCGCTAATTTCGCGGCCAGCAATGCAGCGAGCGCCGGCTTGAACACACCGAAGCCCTTGCCGCCGAACTCTCGCAACACATCATCGACGCTGCGCTCGCTCATTGCTGCGTAGATGCCGACGAGGTTTTCCACTTCCGCCCTGCCCGCAAGCCCTTCTTTGGTCTCCGGCAGCGGCAGCGGATCGGTGGTCGCCTTTTTGACCTTATTCATGATCGTGTCGGCATCATCGGTGAGATTGATGCGAGTCATGTCGGAGGGATCGGACTTCGACATTTTCTTAGTTCCCTCACGCAGGTTCATGATGCGCGCACCGGGGCCTTGGATCGAAGGCTCGGGCAGCGGGAAGAAGCCGGGGGCCTCGTAATCGTTGTTGAACTTCTGGGCGATGTCGCGGGAAAGCTCCAAGTGCTGCTTCTGGTCTTCGCCAACGGGAACATGCGTAGCTCTGTACAAGAGAATATCGGCCGCCTGCAGCACCGGGTAATCGAACAGCCCCACACTCATGCGCTCAGCGTGCTTGCCGGCTTTGTCCTTGAACTGGGTCATGCGCTCGAGCCAACCCATGCGGGCGATGCAATTGAACACCCAGGCGAGCTCCGAATGCTCGCGCACCGCCGATTGCACGAAGATGATCGAGCGAGCGGGGTCGACGCCTGCGGCGATATAGGCGGCCGCCACTTCGCGGGTCTTGGCGGCAAGTTCTTTGGGGTCGGGACCCGCAGTGATCGCGTGCAAATCGACGACGCAATAAATGCACTCGTATTTGCCCTGCAGCGCCACGAATTTCTGCAAGGCGCCGAGATAGTTTCCCAGATGCAGGCCATTGGTCGGCTGCATGCCGGAGAATACGCGTTGCGGGCCGGCGTAGGGCGGCGGTGGAGCATCGGTCATGAAGCGGTCCCCTATCAGGCGTCTGCGCCGGGCGGCAAGGCGCTTCCCCCGGCCGCGCCTGGCTCCCGCCGCAGCGCGCCGCGCACTTCCCGGAGATTAACCGCGCCAAGAGCGAGCGCCGCGATCGCATAAAGAACGAACGCCGCGACGGCGACCGCAAGAACCGCAATCTCCTTGCGCCACAGCAGGTCAGCCAGCATCGCGTAGTTCGCCGCGCAGAGCCCTGCGAACACGCCCATTATCGCGCAGGCGCCTCCCAAACGCAGCAGCCGCGACCAGGCGCGCGCGCTGATCTTATAGACGCCATCGCTCGCCAAGGTAGCGGCAAGCAGCACGACATTGAGCCATCCCGCGACACTGGTGGCGATCCCCAGTCCGATGACGCCGTCGATCCCAATCTCCGGCAGCGCATAGAACAAATATGCGCCCAATGCCGTGTTCACGATCACGGAGGCCACCGCATAATACATCGGCCGGCGCGTATCCTGGCGCGCAAAAAATGGCGGGGTTAACACTTTGGCGAGCACGAAGGCTGGCACGCCCCAAGCGAATTGGCGCAACACATCCGCCGTGCGCTGCGCGTCCTCGCTGGTGAAGGCGCCGCGGGTGACCGTTGCGTCGATGATGAAGAATGGCATGATAAAGAACGCGACAGATGCCGGCACAGTGAACGCCATGGAGAGGCTGATCGCGTCATCCATGGCGGAGGCCGCCGCTTCAGTTTCGTCGGCCGCGTGGTGGCGCGAAAGTCGCGGCACGAGCGCCAACCCGATCGCCACACCGATGAGGCCCAGCGGCAATTGATAGAGCCGGTCTGAATTGTACAGCACCGAGCGGGCGCCTTCGTCCGATCCGGTAAGGAACTGGGAAACCAGCGAGTTGAGCTGGGTGGCGCCCCCGGCAAGCGCGCCGGGTATCGCGAGCCAAAGCACGCGGCGCACCGCAGGGGTCGCCGCCGGAAAGCCAAATCGGAGCCGAATGCCGGAACGCTTGACCCCCCACCAGAGCAACGCCGCCTGAAACACACCGGCGACCGTTACAGAAAAAGCCACCCAGACAGCAGCGGCCTCCGCGTTTGGCGCAAGCACAAGCGCCGCGATCGTGCACAGGTTCAATAGGGTCGGCACTCCCGCAGAAAACGCGAAGCGTCCGCTTGTATTCAGCACGCCGGATAACAACGATGCGAGCGTCATGCATGCGAGGTACGGCATTGTGAGTTGCGTCATTAGCGTCGCGATCCGCATGACTTCCGGGTCGCTGACATACGCCGAAAGAAGATACGGCATCAACGAGGGCATCGCGATCTGCGCGGCGATGCAGAATGCGACGACGACAGCGAGCAGGAACGACATCGCCTCAGACGCCACGCTAGCCGCAGCCGCTTCACCGTTGGCAGCGCGTTCCTTGGCGTAGATCGGAACGAAGGCCTGCGCGAACGCGCCTTCAGCGAATAAGCGGCGAAACAGGTTGGGGAACATCAGCGCGGTGGCGAACGCATCCATGAGTGGCCCCTGCCCGCCAAATTGCGCGTTGGCGACAAGATCGCGGCCAAACCCGAGGATCCGGCTTACAAGCGTCAATGACGCTTGCACGAACGTGTTGCGGGCAAGACTCAATTGATTTCCCCTGTGCGATCGACCTGGGGTCCTAGCGCGCCGTCAGGTTGGCGTCGAGGCGTGGCTCGCAGCCAAAGGCGGCGCCGATCCGTACTCATTGAACACAGCTTCGAGTTCGGCTCGCAGCGACGCAAGCTGATGCAAATCGACGATCTGGCCGCCGCCCTGCCCTTGCACGTAGAACACATCCGAGGCGCGCTCCCCCGCCGTGTCGATGTG
>CXWL01000930.1_pt1 | contig 36886 bp, 39 predicted proteins | sample 590931 | NCBI WGS metagenome assembly CXWL01 (sample SAMEA3498368, study PRJEB10139) | groundwater metagenome | biome: water well; material: biofilm material | place: Germany | collected 2015-04-27 | reverse complement strand
CGGGCGAGGTGTTCACAGATGTGTACAGTGGTGCCGGTAGGAGCGGCCGAAGCAACGACAGTACGGCTGGCTACTATGTCGGGGGAGGCCTGGATCTCCTGATGCACAAGGATTTCCTGGGAATCAAAGGCATGTCGTTGCTGGGAGAAGTCGGGGTGGAGTTCAAGAGATGGAATTCCAATACCGTCAACCAAGCTGTACCGACTGTGGCTGGCGCCACAGGAGCAACCGTGACCGATAAAGTCCAAATGACCATGCTGACGGTGGATATCGCGCCGAAGCTCAAATTCATGGAAGGGAACAAGTTCCGTCCCTGGGTCATTCCGGTCGGACTGGATTTTCACGTGATCAGCCCGCCGTCGAATCAGTCGCAGTATCTGGACATTGGTGTGCAATTCGGAGCGGGTTTCGAATACAACTTCTGGGGGCCGCTCAATCTCGGGGTGGATGCACGCTATCACTTGGCGTCCAATCAAACCAACACCGTGAACAGCTATGGCACGGCGGGCGCGTATTTGGGGATACTGTACTAAATCATAGGCGACTATCTTTTTGAACTAACTCGTGGCGAGCGGATGAAGATCATCGGGAGCTAAGATGCAACTCGTCGTCCACATTCCATATCTGGTCGACGAAGACAGCGCACGAGCCTTGGGCCTAGCCCAGCAGGCTCCGAGCTTCACGATGAAATGGGTCGATGCCCGGAAGGTGGCGATTGGGATGTTCCCGTCGCTGCCGTCTGGCATCGACCTGGCGATTCAGCTCGTGGGCGAAACGGTTAGACTGTCCGGAGCCTGGGCGAGCATGAACTCGGAGCGAGTTTCGAGTTTAACCAAGCTCTGGCAGCGACTGAACTGTTATCGTGACAGTCTGAACGCGCAGGATCGCGAGCGGTATTGTCTGCAGAAAACCGCCTTCTTCAATACCCTGGTGGGGTGCGAAGGGCATCGGTGTCCTGTCTCGTGCCAGTTTATTTGCACACCCTGTATGCGCATGACCCAGGACCAGTCCTCTGTCGATGGAGAGGATCGATTCACGGTCGCGACGGAGCTGGCAGAAATTTCCTGGTGCCCGAACCTCAGCCTGTCGGGGCCAAGCAGTCAGGCCGGACGTCCACTTCTCACCATTGACCCCAGAATGACGAGCGGGTGATCGGTGGATTGGTTGCGGCGATGATCGTTCTCCTGGTCTGGTTCCATATGCTTGCGGCGGTCGCGTGGATTGGCGGGACGATTTTCTTGTCGGTGGTGCTCGTGCCGGTGCTTCGAGGTGAAGCGTTTGCTTCACAGAGATCGTTGCTCTTTCGGACCACAGCTCGGCGATTTCGCGCGGTGGTGTGGAGCGCTATTGCCGTTCTCCTCCTCACGGGCCCTCTGTTGCTGCATCAGCGGGGGATCCCGATTGCAGACCCATCAGGATGGCCGACGGTCCTGGCAGCCAAGCTGGGGCTCGTGGCGATCCTTTTTTTGTTGACGCTGACCCACGATCTCATCCTCGGACCTCGCGTCGGGAAGATACGACAACTCCCTGTGGAGAGCCGAAGCAGGTTCGATCAGGCCCTGGTTCTGTGGTCTCCCTGGGTGGCTCGCTTTTCACTCGCTCTTGCGCTGGTCATCTTACTTGCCGCGGTCCTGCTTGTGCGGACCTAACAGGACGCTAAGAGGCCGCCATTGTCACCTCCCCCAGCCCTCGGTGCGCCGTGCCCGCCAGCGTGCGTGGTACGTGAAGTACAATTAACAGGCAGGTTGCCCTGAATCTGTCTCGTCTATGTGGTCCATGTGGCCCGTCTCATGTGCTTGGTTGAAGCAGGCAAACCACTTAAACCGCGCGTTCAATAAGTGGAGTCAGCCTCTCGCTGGTATTTACTTGGACTCATAGCCGTCGCATCAGGTGTGGGCGTCATTCTGAAGAGAAATGGCATGCGCGGCCTGGGGCTTACCAAAGATCGCCTGATGGATTGGTGATGCTGCCGACTCAGAGATCCGGGTTGATTGGCGCTTCGTAGGGGGATTGAAGTCCAAGGGAAGGTGAGCGATTTGCCCAACTGGCCCTTCAGATAGCTCCCTTTCTTGTCTTGCTCCATGCAGGTCGTGAGGGAACACTCCAGGGGAAACCTCGTATCGATTGACGCGTCGCATCATCGGTGCCTGAAGACAGGTGTGCCGACGGGAGTCCCCGCGACAGCCCCTGCTGAGAGTGAAGCCTCGTGCGTAGTGACGCCATCGATCGCATCAGACAGAAATCTTGGCATCGTGTGCGCACGAGACCGCAACCCACGCACCGTACTCAACGAGTCCGCAAACAGAGAGGGGGAATGGTCTTGCCGCATCATATGCTCGACAAATCCGTCAAGGAGGGAGAAATTTTCCGGTGTCATGCCCTGCATATTCCATATGGACATATTGCGCGGAAAGGATTGCCGATTCGCATGGACAAACTCGTGGGGGTGGCAATAGAACACCAGTCGTGAAGCACGTCGGAATATCCGGCGGACCATCCACTTCATCACCGGCAGGCCGAGCACTCTGAGCGTGGCCATATTGATAGGGAAGAGGAGCGCCGAGGGGGCCATCTCAATGATCGAGCTGTGTCCAGGCACGCGAAGGTGGCTTGTTGAAAGACGATACGGCTCACTCGGAGCACGAAAGTATTTCAGGTAATGCACCCGCCCAAAGCCGCAATCGAATCGCCTGGCCGGAACAGATGAATCGTAGCGGTATCCCTCGTCTTCGAGCGCACGCAAAGTCGTTTCACCGATCCACAAGCTCGGTGCGCGAAAGACGACGGGACGAACCCCTGAGGCGTTCTCCACGGCCTCCGTGGCCCTCCGGATCCAATCTCGTTGCTGAATATAGCTGGCTGACCTGAAATCCTCGTCGCGCTCGAGACTCCCGTGTTCCCACCCATGAGTACCGAGTTCGTGCCCTCGCCGCCGGCATTCTCCGATCAGATTTCCATGGGTTTCCGCAAACCGCCCGGCCACAAAGATCGTGGCCTTCATCTTCCATCGGTCACAGAAATCCAGTAAGCCTTCCAGTCCGACCTGGGACCCTGGAACCCAGTCGACATCGATAGTGAAATGCCACGGCAGAACGGTTTGTGTACGCAGGGGATGGAGATGTAGCGATCCATCCGACGGCTCAGAGGGAACTCGCGCCTGAGCCCAGTGGATCGGTTGCTTTTCCAGTACTTGAACCATCTTGTGCATCTCGGTTTTCGGTATATCTGACGTGGTCTTCGTATTCACTGTGCTCATCTTGGCGTGCATCGTATTCACCTCAGTGCGCCTCCGTTCAGATGCGCGCGTGTTTCTTCGTCTGGTCTTCCTTGACCCTCTCTGTCGCCTTCTTGGATTCCCTCCCGACGTCCTCGGCGGACATCAGACAAGTCTGCCGCCGACTACGCCGGCAGACGAGGAGAATTTCATCCACGTTTGCGACGTCGATCAGACCAGAGGCCCAGGCAAGGCGCGGCTGTAAGAATAGCCCGATGGGGAGAACGAGCCCGTTGTACCAACGCATGGCCTGAGCCCGTTTGTGAGTCATGCCCCACACGGCGAAGTCCAGGAGCCAGCCGCTTCGGGGTTGCATGCCGAATACGGCGCTTTGCTCAAGCACAAAGGCATGTTCTTCGAGGATGGCCAGGAGCTCGCCGGGGTCATAACGTCGAGCGTGGCCGACGAGGGCGTCGAAGCCTGTCCAGCGGTCTGGATGCAGTGGTACCGAAAAGATGACCGTCGCATCGTCCTTCGCCACCCGACTGAGCTCGCGAAAGGCCTGCCGGTCATCCTCGATGTGTTCGACGATGTCGAAGGCACAGACGAGGTCAACGCTGCAATCGGGGAAGGGCAGGGCGGTAATTTCGCCGAGCATCGCGTGACCGCCGCAGGACTTCAGACCGGAGAGCGCCAGCCGGCTGATGTCGATAAAGGACGTACCCAGGATAGGGAGTCTCGGGCGCAGGCCTGGGCCGATTTCGAGTCTCGCCGGTGCCGAGGCGGCGAGTACGGCGAGCAGCGGCCATGTGTTGAAGCGATGCGGCAGAACGACATGGCTTCCTGCCCAGAGTCCGTCGTAGAAGTTCTGGTTGATGGTCGCAACGGTCGGGCGCGTCGCCTCCTGCACCTGGCTGATCGGCGTGAGGCCACCATAGGCAGAGCCCGCGGTCCCCGCATTACTATGTTGATTATGGCTAAGCTCTCTTGAGGCGATTAGGCTCATATTGGGACATCATAGGTTCGTGGAGATGGGCAGGAGGTGGCGACACTGTTCGATTCACGTCAATGGTCGATTCTTGACTCAGGACGCCTTCGATCTCCAGCAATAACTCGCGTCGGCACATCTCTCCTTGAAGATACAGGACCTGAGCATGGGACGGTAGCCGGCTTTGGAGGACGTTGCGGATCGCCGAGGCATGCTCCGGGTGTCGGACATACGTCTTGAAGAGGGCCTGCCCGGACCACTGCCCGCGAGAGATTCCATGAAGCCGCTCTGTCTGCGTGAGTAGTGCCTTCAGGTTGTAGAGTATTTCGAGCGTCTGTTTGTGAGGCTCGCCGATGTGAGCACTGATATGACCGACCACGCTTGCCGTGCCGGCGATGAGCAGATTGGCCCCGGAAACGGAGGGTCGTAGGGTGGCTCTCGCGAACGACGGGCTGCGCGGACCGTACACAGGAGGATACTCGTACGCGCGCACCTGGCGTGGATTTTCGACATGCGTTCCCGGAAGCTTGGCTGCCAGAAAGTGGATGCTCAGCGGGCCGGACAATGTCCCGACGGCGGTTCCCGCAGGCAGGGTGCGAGGGAAGCCAGAAAGGCCCTCGGCCAAGGCCTGGTAGCGGCCGGCGCAAAATTGTTGGTATCGTTCAAGCCCGTTGGATTCACGGATGATGTGGGGGAAGTAATTCCACATCCGCAACAGATGAGGGTAGCCCAGGGCACGGGTTTGGACGAGCAGGCGTCGATAGGCGTTGTAGGTCACGGTATCCAACTGCGTGCCCGGGCGTTCTTCTACGTGCAATGCGCCAAAGAGCACCTCATCGTTCATGGCGCAGTGGATGTCCTCGGCCTGGTGATAGGTGACTGGCTGGGTGCTCGCCCATATCTCGGCCAACGGAGGCCCGTTCAATTGCGGAAGATCGAGGTAGACAACCGGGCAGGCACCGGAATCACGGGGCTCCCCGTGATTCCGGTCATGACGGACGATACCCAGGACGTGAGAGGGCAAGGCCTTCAGAAGTGTGTCGAGCCGAGTAATCTCCACATATTCCATGCGGAACGCATGCGCAGTGGATACTGGGATAGGCGGAGCGGGCGTGACTAGGGGCCACGTAAGGCCGCGTTCCACCACACATTGGTTTGACTTGGTTCGGCTCACACCCTGATCTCCACTTGTGGTCGACGCGGCGGGAAGGCCGGCGAATTCACCGGGTCACTCGTGACCCCGGTCACCTCTCAGAAGACATCCATCTTGGTACGTCGGTATCACGGGAGAAACCAGTCTCACGTTGCGGCAGGATACCTCCCTCGCGGGTCATGGACCCCCTTGGGAGATATCCTTGAAACCAGGGCTCGTCGGGTATCACGCTTCGACTACGGAAGCAGCGCGTCTCCCGCGACGTTCGTGTATACCGGGGTGAAAATGAACCCCAATCCTGGAATGAGATACCACATGACCGACGTGTCAGATTGTACGATCCGTACCTTCGTGGCGCCGACTTTTTTGGCCTCATCCGCGAAGCTCTGGACGGTCGCGTTGAGTGTGGCGTCTCCCACGATCGGTTTGCTCATGAACAGGTTAATTGCATAGTTCCTCGTGTTGATGTGCGTCAGCTTGTCGCCGTCAACTCCTTTTATGCCGCGTAAATCACTCGCGGTATCGGTGATGGAGCAGCCGGCGCCAACTCCCATGACTAACACCAGCATCGCCATAGCGGAATATCTCATGGTTCCCTCCTGTGGATGGACACATGCCTGCGCATGTGTAAGTTCTGGTTAAGCCTATCTCACAAGCAGTCGGCAATCTGGTCACAATTGCTCACATTACAAATTAATGCGGAGTATGCGCAGCAACGTCTACTTGACGATAGTCGGCGAGGGGCGGCTCGCCTGTATTCTTTGGGCAGGGTCGTCACGACAATACCCGATGACGGGTTTCTAGCCAGAAGATTTTGGAACCGACGGCTGATAGCAGGCGAAGAGTTACCGAAACTTCCATTGGGGCCAGACCTTCCCTCCAGACTGAGCAATTGTGATCAGACGCTGAATCGTGCTCAGGGCAGACTAGACATAGTCCCGATCCGGACGCCATGCGATGTTCCAGTGCCGGGCGGACTTGCCGGTGAAGTTGATGAAGCAGGATCAGAGTCGGTTCGGTGAACGGCTAGAGATAGACCGAAGAGATGTGCTTGTCAGGGGTTCGCGTGGCCCATCGCTGAATACTATGGTGCGGGATAGATCGAACAGATCCTTAATCGGAGGTGATATGTGAGCACAATACTTCTTGTCATTCTCATCCTTCTCCTTGTCGGCGCCTTGCCGACCTGGCCTCATAGCGCGAACTGGGGTTATGGCCCCAGCGGCGGACTCAGCTTGGTGCTCTTGGTGTTGCTCATTCTGTTGCTGACGGGTCGGCTGTAACGGCTGCTTCACTATCTTCATAGGGCCTGACGGGCGCTCACGTGAGCAAAGAGAGGACTATTATTATGATCCGAATTCCAAACGTTCTGATGACGCTAGCTGCTTCCAGCTTGCTTATCATCGGTTGCCAATCGAATTCTCAGACCACGGGGCATTATATCGACGACGCGGGCATTACGACGGCGGTGAAGGCGCATCTTGCTACGGACGGTCCGCTCAAGACGATGACACAGATCAGCGTCAAGACCGTCGAGAACACCGTCTATCTCACCGGCGTGGCGGCAACTCCGCACGATAAGAATCGAGCGGAGGAGATTGCACGCCAAGTGGAGGGGGTTTACACGGTTGTGAATAACATTACCGTTCAACCGTAGTGTTTGTCAGCGTTCAGCCCCGATACTCAAGTCAGCATTCTTCGGGGTGCATCGCCGGTCTAGCCTTTCCGACAACGACCGGGTTTCCTCTTTCATGTTGAATGGCCTCACCTCGGATATGAACGAGAAATGGCACTAGTTGTTGTGCGCAGAATCAAACCAGTCTGAGTTGCTGCCGCATTATTCTTGAATTGAAAGTGCCTAGCCGCGCAGATCGTCTTCTCCGAATCGAAACAAAATCCGCTGTTCGCTCCGCGCGTTGCGGAAAACGGCCGAGTGAGGCCGAGGTCCTATCGTATCATTGCCCTGGCGATTCAGCGGGAGCCTGCGATCTGTTGCTTGCCCACGTCGGGAGAGTCAATAAGCCTGAGACGGTTCATCCAAAGATCAGTCAAGGTATGCTGGCGGACATCGCCGGTAGTACGCACTGTCGCGTCAGTTGCTTCACGACTACGTTCCGCAAATTGGGCTTCATTGACGGCACCTGCGAGTTAACCGTACACAATTGCCCTCCTCAACATCGTCCTTCACGACTACGTTCCCTGTCATTATCGGTGCCTTCGTTCAGCGAAGGTGCGATCTTGCATGCCTTGAATAATATTTTTCAGACCTGATCAGTTTTGACCAGCCTGGAATTGATCTACACGTCAGACTGTAATCAGAGCTGAAGGGATTGCAGCAAGCGGTACTGGCTGCGCTGATGCGGTGACCGGGTTCAATTCATTGTTTACAGGTTCTAACCGATTCAAGGAGGTGTCCCCATGAGACAGGTCAAGAAGATTGGCGCATTCGCGGGTGGGTGCATGTTCGTGCTGACATTGGTTGCCTGCTCGTCGATGACGAGCGCACCAACGATCGACCCGAGCGTGAAGCATTTGCAAAAAGAGAATGCGTTTTATGACCGGAATGTCAACGCAGCCTATAACCATGCGCGAGCTGCCGAGATCGCAGGGGGCCAGGGCAATAACGGCTTGCTCGTCCACCATGCACAAATAGCCTTGGGGCAGGCGCAAGAGGCGCAACGGACAGGAAGTAATATGCCACTGGACGAGGCAGTCATGTCGCTGAGGAAATCGGTAGAAGAAGGCCAGCAAAATGCCACGCAAGATGCGATGCAATCTGCGAAGGATGCGCGCGAGAAGCTCTCGCATGCGGCTGACGTGCGCATCGTCGAAAGCGCCAATAAGATCTCCTAGGAGGCTGCACGTGGAGAAGTGGCCGGCGGAAAGCTGGAGAGGCAAGCTGTCAGGAAATCGAGTGGCAGTGCCTGTTCTGCTGCTTCGTCGACCTGTAGAAGTCGTAAATTCACATGACCCAATCAAGGAGGTGCAGCATGAATGCAGATCAACTCAAAGGAAAATGGATGCAATTCAAAGGGGAACTGAAACAGCAGTACGGCAAGTTCACAGATGACTACCTGACGCAGATCGAAGGCAATTACGATAAGTTCGTCGGCAAAGTTCAGGAACGGTACGGCGACAAAAAAGATGAGCTCATGAAATGGGCTGACCAATGGCATCTGAAGTCCGCGCCGGATACGACGAAGATCAAGACGCATTAACGGAAAGTCATCAAGACGAGAGAGAGATCGCTGGGCAATTTCACATTTCAGTGAGGGGGAAGACAATGAACACAGGTTATGTACTGACACTTTGCACGGCCCTGGTTGTTGGTGGGGCATTCATCACCGGAGCAGTGACCGCTGCGGACAAGGCCGCAGAGAAGACTCCGATCAATGACACGTGGCTCACGGCGAAAACGAAGATCGCCCTTGCTGCCGATGGTCGGGTCAAAGGGCGGCACATCGATGTCGAGACCACGAAGAACGTCGTAATGCTCCGAGGCAAGGTCGATTCCGACGCGGCCAAGCAGGCGGCGGAGGGCATTACCGAAATGCTTGATGGCGTCAAGACAGTGAAGAACGACCTCGAAGTGGTGGCTCCATCTAAGCGTGAAGCGGTGGAGGAGAAGGATGAGGCTATTACGGTACGCGTCCAAAAGAAGATTGCGAAGGACGCACATCTGAAGAAGGCTGATATTGCCGTTCAGACCAACGCGGGAGTTGTCTCGCTGACTGGCGAGGTTAAGGACCTCATGACCAGCGCTAATGCGTCCTGGACGGCTTGGTTCGTGCCGGGGGTGAAGTCCGTGAAGAACGATCTCACGGTGAAAGAGAAGGCCTAAGGCATTGGGAAATGCCTCGCCCATTGTAGTTCGAAACGACAGAGTCAGCGCAATCGGATACACCACAATTACGTACAAGGAGGTTATGTCATGAAAAAGCTCATCGGGTTGTTCGTATGTGCAATGGCCATCGGTGTCGGCGCAGCATCCCTTTCATACGCAGCTGATGGCATGGCTGTGCAAGCCAACCAGACAGTCACCGGGGATCTGCTGAAGATCGACGGGGAGTTTTACGTGGTGAAGGACATGACCGGCAAGGAAATCCGCCTGCATGTCGACAAGACTACGACCCTGGATGGCTCCATCAATGTCGGCGAAAAAATCGAGGCCCAGGCTACGGAAAAAAACCACGCCGTGTCCATTAAACACGTACAGCCAAAGAAGTAGGTCGGCGGTGGAAGTTCAGGCATAGAGAGTGGGCCAGTCTTTAGGATTGGCCCACTGTGCTCAAGAAGAGTTGGCCTTCTCGTCATGAGAGGGGGCCAACAGCAGGAGGGTTGTCTTATGCGCATCATGACGTTGACTAGGCTTGTGGGGGCATTGGTTCTGGCAGGCGTCGGGCTCGTTACGACTGCCTGTAACACGTCCAAAGCCACGGTCGATACGTTCGCCAAGTTTACATCGAGCACGAGTCCTGGGGAGATGTTCGATGCCGATGGCTACGTCAAGCAAAGCCAAAAGGCGCGTCTGTTTGCCGCGGCCGCGTTCGAGAATCTTGAGCAGGACATCGCACGCGGGAATGGAGAATATCTCGCATCGTTGGGCTTGTTGCTGGACATTCCAGCCGCGGAGCAGGAGGAGTTTAGGACGCGCGCTCAGAGCGCATATCCCTTCCTATTCGCGTCCAATCGGCGGACGGCGGAAGGCCTATTGGCTATGCTGGCCCGCCAAAGAGCAGACGACCGAACCGACCGACAATAAATAGGCTACGTGTATCTGCCCGGACGTTCACCTTTATTTCTTAGCCCAAGGAGGCCGCTATGTCGTTATTTAAAATGTTCATCGTGGGTGGATTGATCGCCGTAGGCGCGTTGTCTGCAGAGGCTGCGGATATGGAGCTGCAGCTGGTCGATAAGAACTGTTGGATCGAGGTGTTCGATGACACCAAGTACGACGCTGATGATCCCCATGTCAAAATTCAGGGCCCCAAAGAGTACGCTTCGCTGAAGGATCTCAATGGTCGGGATTGGAACAATGACATTCAAAGCGTCATTGTCGGATCAAGCGCGACGGTGCTTGCCTATAAAGATAAGGATTTTAAAGCCACGGAGATCGCCTTCGCATCGGGGCAGCGCATTCCGGATCTGTCCAAGCTGGACATGTCCAACGACATTGAGTCGATGAAGATTGCCTGCGTGAAGTAGCCGTCCGTCGGATCATGCTCGGGATGAGCACTGCACGTGCTCATCCCGGCATGTCCTGCCGGTCGACCTGGACAGCGGGCGGCGGTCTTTCTGGCTGCGAGACCGTCGTGCAGGCACACGTTCACCGAAAAACAGGGAATCGTCCTTCGCCAGTAGTTTTCCCTTCACGAGACTTGTGGGCTCCGACCACGCGAGCGTGAAATTGCCTGCCTCTGGATTCTTCAGGCTGAGCAATTTTGACCAGACGGCCTTCCGTCGAGTTGGATAGAGTTGAAAAAAACTTTGCGCGCGTGGATTGCTAGCGTGCTGCCTTGTGACGAGCCTTCGATCGGTCAGGCCTCTGGCACGCACCTCCCTCTCATGCCAGGCTCGGCGAGCGGGAGTTCCTGGCTTCCTCCAGTCTGACGTAGATTGCAGCTGCGCAGGTTTTCTCAGGGTCAACTGTCCAATGGGAGGATGTAGCCGCTTGCTCACTCCCGCGACTCGCCAGCGCCTGATCTTCTGGTTCGCATTGGACGTCGACATACACGTTGGCCTTGAGACCTTCGTCTCGAACCCACCGCGGCCTTAAGTCGGAAGCGCCGAAGAGAGTCATCCACATCCTCCACCCTGGCTGCGAACGGTTCGCGAGACCTCGCCTCGAAGAAAGAGACCTCCCAGATGAAGGTACGCAGCAAGATCAATCTCAGCAGCTTGCTCCATCTGAGAGCAAGCTTTCCTGAAAACGATTTGGCAGAAAAATACGCCGGTGGCGAGCCTCCGCTACGTTCGGAGCTTTTTAGCGCCGATCAAATGGAGCAACATGGCAAGATTCTGGCTGGTCAGCATCAGTTAAGTCCGGGACAGGCCCCAGACCAGCTTCTGAGCAGGCTGGCTGAGAATGAAGATGTGCTGGTCGGCGTGCGCGATCTGTTGGCCGAAGCGGTCAAGGCGAACCGCCGGATTACCCCGGCGGGGGAATGGCTGCTCGATAATTTCTATCTCATCGAAGAGCAGATCCGCACGGCCAAGAGACATTTGCCCAAGGGGTATAGCCGGGAGCTGCCTCGCTTACTGGATGGCTCATCGGTCGGGCTTCCACGTGTGTATGCCATCGCGCTTGAAACGATCTCGCATGGCGACGGGCGAGTCGATCCGGGAAGCCTCAGCCGTTTCGTGGCTGCCTACCAAACGATGACCAGCCTCACGTTAGGCGAATTATGGGCCATCCCGATCATGCTCCGCCTGGCCCTGATCGAGAATCTCCGGCGCGCAGCCACGCGCATCGCCGCACACAGGATCGACCGTAATCGCGCCGACTACTGGGCGGATCAGATGATGGAGATCGCCGAAAAGGATCCCAAAAGTCTGATTCTGGTGACGGCGGACATGGCGCGGTCGAGCCCGCCAATGGCGAGTGCGTTTGTAGCGGAGTTCGCGCGCCGGCTGCAGGGACAGAGCCCCGCATTGGCATTGCCCCTTACCTGGATCGAGCAGCAACTCTCCGAGTCCGGCCTGACGATTGAACAGTCGGTGCAATCGGAAAACCAACAGCAGGCCGTCGATCAGGTCTCCATCAGCAACAGCATCGGCAGTCTCCGGTTTCTGGGCACGATGGACTGGCGCACGTTCGTTGAGACGATGAGTGTGGTCGAGCAGACGCTGCGTGAGGATCCCGCAGCCGCCTACGGCAAGATGGATTTCGCGACCCGCGATCGCTACCGCCATGTGGTGGAGAAAATGGCGAGGAGCAGCCGGCTCTCCGAAAGCGAAGTGGCGCGCCACGCGATCCTTCTCGCGCAGCAGAGCGCGAGCGGGCATGGCGGCGACCGTCGAGAAACCCATGTTGGGTTCTACCTGATCGACAAGGGGGTGCCGCAGCTCGAACGAATGGCAGAGGTACGCCTCTCCACATTTGAGGCGCTTCAGCAAGCGGGCAGCCGGTTTCCGTTGCTCCTGTATGTCGGCACGATCGCGTTGCTGACGGGGGGCTTCACCGCCGGCTTGCTGGCGCAGGTGCCTATCGGGAGTATGGAGGGTTGGTTCCTCGCGCTGGCCGGCCTCCTGTCCCTGCTCGGTACCAGTCAATTGGCGGTGGCGCTGGTGAACTGGCTTACAACAAGGCTGGTGACACCACATGCGCTGCCGCGACTGGACCTCACCGGCGGCATCCCCCCGGAGTTGCGCACGCTGGTCGTGGTTCCGACAATGCTGAGCAGCATTGAACATATCGATGAGCTGACCGAAGCGCTCGAAGTCCGGTTTCTGGCCAATCGAGACGAATACCTATATTTCGGCCTGTTGACCGACTTTCGAGACGCGCATGAGGAAACACTTCCTGAAGATGAGCCCCTCTTGCGGCTGGCTCAGAAGAGAGTCGAAGCGCTGAATGAAAAGTACAGAGAGGTGACGCGCGATGCGTTCTTTCTGTTTCATCGCCCCCGCCGGTGGAATCCTGGGGAACGGATCTGGATGGGATATGAGCGAAAACGAGGAAAACTTGCCGACTTAAACCAGCTGCTTCGCGGTGGCTCACCGGATCGCTTCTCACTGATCGTCGGTGAGACGGCCGTGCTGTCGAACGTGCAATACGTGATCACCCTCGACACGGATACACAATTGCCGCGCGATGCGGCGCGGCAGTTCGTGGGCGCGATGGCACATCCGCTGAATCGTGCGCGATACGACGAAGCCAAACAGCGGGTCTGCGAAGGATATGGCATCCTGCAGCCACGTGTCGCCGTGAGCCTCCCGGGCACGAGCCGATCGCACTATGCGCGGCTCAACGGGAGTGAGCCCGGTATCGATCCCTATACGCGCGCCGTCTCCGATGTCTACCAGGACCTGTTCGGTGAAGGCTCGTTCATCGGCAAGGGGATCTATGAGGTGGCCGCGTTCGAACGCGCCCTCGCGGGCCGCTGTCCCGAGAACCGGATTCTCAGCCACGATCTGCTGGAAGGATGCTACGCGCGATCGGGGCTGTTGAGCGATGTGCACTTATACGAGGAGAATTCCTCTTGCTACAGCGTGGATATGAGCCGGCGGCACCGCTGGATCCGTGGAGATTGGCAGCTAGCGGGGTGGCTCCTGCCGCGCGTCCCCGGTCCCGGAGCGCGGCGTCAGAAGAATCCGCTCTCCGGACTGTCTCGATGGAAGCTCTTCGACAACCTCCGGCGAAGTCTCGTCCCGTCGGCATTGACCCTTCTGTTGCTGCTTGGCTGGACGGTCGTATCCTCGTTCTGGTTGTGGACCCTGTCGGTGATCGGCATCGTCCTGATTCCTCCTGTACTCGCCGCGATTCTTGATCTCTTTCAGAAGCCGGAGGATGTGTTGCCGGAGCAGCATGCCGCCACCGCGCTCCGCACGGCCGGCCGTCACGTCCTTCAGACGGTCTTGACGATTGCGTTCCTTCCCTATGAGGCGTTCGTCAGTGTGGATGCGATTGTGCGTACGATCTGGCGAATGGCGGTCACGCAGACACGACTGCTGGAATGGAGTCCGTCAAGCAACCTGGATCGTGATCGCCGCACAGACCTTGTCGCCTACTGTCGGACGATGTGGATCGGACCTGTTCTTGCCACGGCCGGGATGGTCTATCTGACGCTGTCGGAGCCGGGCGCGTTAGATGTCGCGATACCCATTCTGAGTCTCTGGTTCACTGCTCCTGCGATCGCGTGGTTCATCAGCGAACCGATCGTTCTGCGCGACGCGAATTTGACGGCCGACCAGACGATCTTTCTCCGGAAGCTCGCCCGAAAGACCTGGGCCTTCTTCGAAAAGTTCGTCGGGGCGGGTGATCATTGGCTGCCGCCTGACAATTTTCAAGAACATCCCGTGGCCGTCGTCGCGCATCGCACGTCGCCGACGAATATGGGACTCGCGCTGCTCGCGAATTTGTCCGCATACGACTTCGGCTACCTGTCGGCCGGACAACTCATCGAACGCACGTCGAATGCCCTCCACACGATGAAAACGTTGGACCGGCATCGTGGGCACTTTTACAACTGGTACGACACGCAATCGCTAAAACCGTTGCTGCCGACCTATGTGTCGACGGTGGACAGCGGAAATCTTGCGGGCCATCTGCTGACACTTCGGCCGGGTCTGCTCGCCCTCCCCGGTCAGAAAATCCTGGGGTCGCGATTTTTTGAAGGGCTTAGCGACACACTCAGGATCCTCGAAGATACGCTCGGAGGAGCCATTCCGGTCCAACTCGCTCACTTTCAGCAGCATCTGGATGCTGCCTGCGCGACCCGGCCAACGACGCTTACGACGGCGCGGTTCTGCCTCGACCGGCTGGCGACGACCGCCGAGGAGATACGCTCGAACGTGACGGCGGTCCCCGAGGGCCAGGCGGCCTGGTGGGCGCGCGCACTCGTTCGGCAATGCCAAGACGCCCTCGCGGATCTCATGTTTCTCGCTCCATGGGCCTTGCTGTCGGCCTCACAGAACAGGCTCAGTGCATGTGGCGATATTGACGAGATCCCCACGTTGCGAGAATTGGCGCGCCTAGACGAGGTTTGCTTGTCGGCCATCGAACATCGAATGGGCGTGGAGACGACACATGAGGAGACCACCTGGGTTGATCCTCTGCGTGTACTCATTGCGAAGGCTAGCCAGCGCGCCAGAGAACGAATCACGGCGGTCGAAGCACTGGCACGTCAAGCCGGTCACTTCGCGAATGTGGAATACGATTTTCTCTTCGACAAGGGCTGTCATTTGCTCGCGATCGGTTACAACGTCGGCGAGCGCCGGCGGGACTTGAGTTACTACGATCTGCTGGCGTCGGAAGCGAGATTGTGCAGTTTCGTGGCGATTGCCCAGGGACAACTGCCGCAAGAAAGCTGGTTTGCACTCGGGCGTCTCCTCACGACCGCCGGTGGAGGGCCGGTACTGATCTCGTGGAGCGGGTCGATGTTCGAGTACCTCATGCCGCTGTTGGTGATGCCGACCTACGAGAACACCCTGCTCGACCAAACCTGCAAGGCGGCGGTGGAGCGACAGATCGAGTATGGCAAGCAGCGCAGCGTCCCGTGGGGCATTTCAGAATCCGGCTACAACATGATCGACGTGCATCTCAACTACCAATACCGCGCGTTCGGCGTGCCCGGGCTGGGACTCAAACGAGGGCTGGCCGACGATGTCGTCATTGCACCCTATGCCTCGGCGCTCGCGCTGATGGTGGCGCCTGAGGAGGCATGCCTGAATTTGCAGCGGCTCGCGGCTGAAGGAGTTGAAGGACCATTCGGGATGTATGAAGCGATCGACTATACGCCGTCCCGGCTCCCACGCGGGCAATCGAGTGTCGTGGTTCGATCGTACATGGCCCATCACGAAGGCATGAGCTTGCTGTCCTTGGCCTACCTGCTTCTGGGCCGTCCGATGCAGAAGCGATTCGAGTCGGATCCCATGTTCCAGGCGACCACGCTGCTGCTGCAAGAGCGGATTCCAAAGGGCACGGCATTGTATGCGCCGACTGTCGAGCTGTCCGACGTCCAGACGGCTGCCAGTGGATGGGAGACGCCGGTGCGTCGATTCAGCAGTCCACACACGCCGATTCCGGAAGTCCACTTATTGTCGAACGGCCGATATCACGTGATGATCACGAATGCAGGTGGCGGCTATAGCCGTTGGAGGGACCTCGCCGTGACACGCTGGCGAGAAGATAGTACCTGCGACAACTGGGGGACGTTCTGTTACATCCGCGACGTGACGAGCGGGGAGTTCTGGTCCACGACCCATCAGCCGACACTTGCGACACCGAAGTCCTACGAAGTCATCTTTTCCGAGGGACGGGCTGAGTTTCGCCGGCGTGACCACGATGTCGAGACGTATACCGAAATCGTGGTGTCTCCGGAGGACGACATCGAATTACGTCGAACCCGCATCACCAACGGCTCAAGGACCCGGCGGACGATCGAGATCACGAGTTACGCAGAAGTCGTGCTGGCCTCACCTGCGGCAGACGCGCTGCATCCGGCGTTCAGCAATCTCTTTGTGCAGACCGAGGTCGTTCGCGAACAGCAAGCGATTCTCTGTACGCGCAGGCCCCGCTCCGTCGACGAACAGTCGCCATGGATGTGTCAGCTCATGGCCGTGCATGGAGCAGACGTCGAAACGATGTCCTACGAGACGGACCGTCTCCAGTTCATCGGCCGCGGCCACACCACCGCCGATCCGCAAGCCATGGGCGGATCCGGTGTGCGACAAGGGGCGGCGGCGCTGTACGGCAGCGAGGGCTCCGTGCTCGATCCGATTGTCGCCATCCGGTGCCGGATTACGCTCGATCCGGAAGAATCGGCCACGATTGATCTGGTGACCGGCATTGGCGACACCCGCGATATCTGTCTGGGCTTGGCCGAGAAATACCATGATCGGCGACTGGCCGACCGCGTCTTCGATCTGGCCTGGACCCATAATCAGGTGGTCATGCGGCAGCTGAATGCCACCGAGGCCGATGCGCAACTCTATGGCTGCTTGGCCAACTCTATCCTCTACGCCAATTCCTCTCTGCGGGCCGACCCGAGCGATCTGATCAAAAACCGCCGCGGGCAATCCGGGCTCTGGGGCTACGCGATTTCAGGCGATTTGCCGATCGTGCTGCTGCAGATCGGCAATCCGGCCAATATCGATCTGGTGAGACAGCTTGTACAGGCCCATGCCTATTGGCGTTCTAAGGGGTTAGCTGTGGACCTGGTGATCTGGAATGAAGACCACACCGGGTACCGGCAAGTCCTTCACGAACAGATCATGGGGCTGATCGCCTCGGGTCTCGAAGCCCAGGTGATGGATCGTCCGGGCGGCATCTTCGTCCGGCCTATCGACCAGATCTCGAACGAAGACCGGATTCTGTTGCAATCGGTCGCCCGTGTCATTCTCACCGACAATCGGGGATCGCTTGCGGACCAGGTTGCCCGTCGCGTCCATACGGACGTCACGGTGCCGCGTCTGATACCAACCCGAACCCGCCGAACCGAACCCTTGCCATCGGCCGCGTTGCCGCGCCACGATCTCACATTCTTCAACGGGCTGGGAGGGTTCACCGCCGATGGCCGCGAGTATGTCGTCACGACCGCGCACGGACATGTGACCCCGGCACCATGGGTGAACGTGCTGGCGAATCCGCATTTTGGCACCGTCATCTCGGAAAGCGGCCAAGCCTATACGTGGTATGAGAACGCCCACGAATTCCGGCTCACTCCTTGGCACAACGACCCGGTGAGCGATGCGAGCGGAGAAGCATTTTATCTTCGTGACGAAGAGCGGGGTCACTTCTGGTCCCCCACGCCGCTGCCCAGCCGCGGGGCGACACCGTACGTCAGCCGGCACGGCTTCGGCTATAGCGTCTTCGAGCATACGGAGCGCGGTATCCGTTCAGAGCTATGGGTATACGTGGCACTGGATGCACCGATTAAGTTCATGGTCTTAAAAGTAAGGAACGAGTCGGGCCGGGCGCGCAAACTGTCCGTGACGGGTTATATGGAATGGGTGCTGGGAGATCTTCGGCCAAAATCGGCGATGCACGTCGTGACCGAACTGGACGCGAAGAGCGGCGCGATCTTCGCGAGAAATCCCTATCACCCGGAGTTCGCCGGGAAGACGGCGTTTTTTGACGTGAACGAGACAGCGCGAACCATCAGTGGAGACCGGACTGAGTTTGTCGGGCGCAACGGTTCGCTGCGCAATCCGGCGGCGATGGCGTCGTCCGGACTCTCGGGCAGCGTGGGGGCCGGTCTCGATCCCTGCGCCGCGATCCACGTACCATTCGAACTGGCCGACGGACAAGAGCGTGAGATCATCTTTATGTTCGGCGTCGGGCGAGACGCGGATGACGCAGGAAACCTGATCCATCGCTTTCGGGGATCTGCGGCTGCGCGGGGCGCCCTCGAAGCAGTGTGGCAATACTGGACGCACACGCTCGGCGCTGTGCAGGTGGAGACCCCGGACCAGTCACTGAACGTGCTGACCAACGGCTGGCTGATGTACCAAACGCTCGCATGCCGTCTATGGGCGCGGAGCGGATACTATCAATCGGGGGGCGCCTTCGGGTTCCGCGATCAATTGCAAGATTCCATGGCGCTCATCCACACCGCGCCGCATCTTGTGCGCGAGCATCTTCTTCTGTCCGCAGCCCGGCAGTTTCAGGAAGGCGATGTCCAGCATTGGTGGCATCCCCCTACTGGTCGAGGCGTGCGTACACGCTGTTCGGACGATTACCTCTGGCTACCGTTGGCGGCATGCCGATACGTGCTGAGTACAGGGGATAGCGGTGTCTTGGATGAGCCCATCCACTTCGTCGAAGGCCGTCCGGTCAATCAGGAGGAGGATTCGTATTACGACCTGCCTGGCCGATCCGAACAGACGGCCAGTTTGTACGAACATTGCGTGCAAGCCATTTTAAAAGGCCTCACACGCGGGGAGCACGGCCTCCCACTCATTGGATCCGGTGACTGGAACGACGGCATGGACATGGTCGGCAAACAGGGCAGAGGCGAGAGTATCTGGTTGGGATTTTTCCTGTACGACGTGCTCATGCAGTTCACAAAGGTGGCACGCCTGCGTGGAGACCTCTCCTTTGCGCAACGTTGCCAGGAGGAGGCGAATGACCTGCGCGAGCATCTCGACCAGCATGGCTGGGACGGAGCCTGGTATCGCCGGGCATACTTTGACGATGGCTCGCCGCTTGGGTCGGCGAGCAACCCTGAATGCCAGATCGATTCGATTGCACAAAGCTGGTCGGTTCTCTCCGGGGCGGGGGATGCTACGCGCTCGCGCATGGCTATGGAGGCGGTGGATCGGCGCCTCGTTCGCCGGGACTCTGCGCTGATCCAACTGTTGGATCCGCCGTTCGACAAATCGACGTTGAATCCTGGCTACATCAAAGGGTACGTCCCGGGGGTGAGAGAAAATGGCGGGCAGTATACGCATGCGGCGATCTGGGCGGCGATGGCATTTGCCGCACTGGGAGACGGACGGCGCGCGTGGGAACTGTTGTCCATGATCAACCCGATCAACCATGCGAGATCTCCGGAGGGGACCGCGACCTACAAAGTAGAACCCTACGTGGTCGCCGCCGACGTTTATGCGGTCTCGCCGCACACCGGCCGCGGAGGATGGACCTGGTACACGGGCTCGGCCGGCTGGATGTACCGGCTCATCGTCGAATCACTCCTCGGGGTGAGGCTGGACGTAGACAAGTTATACGTGGCTCCCTGTCTCCCTGCGGATTGGAAGGAGTTCACGCTGCACTACCGATACCGGGAGACGCGCTACCATATCACCGTCTCGCATGTCATGACCGGGAATGGCATAACGAGCGTGACGGTCGATGGCGTCAAGCAATTAGATCGTGTGATTCCTCTTGTGGACGATCGGCAGGAACATTCGGTTGAGATCACAATACAGGCCGCGGGCAGTTAACGGAGAAGGATAGGCCGCAATTCATGACATGGTTCAACCCGACACGATATCGACCAGACCACGCGCTGTCTTCTCGCCATACAAAGACCAGCGTCTGACATGCTTCCTCGCCGTCACCCTCAGCGAGAAGGAGGCGGCACCATGCCGACTTGCTGAAGCGCCAGGCGGTCTCAAGACTCCACACGTCGCCAGCCTTAGCGGGAGCGGGACATCTCGACAGCCATGAAGCGCAAGGGCTGGCCGATCTCTCGTCTGTATGTGGCCTAGTGAGCTGCACGAGACTGACCAGATGAACCAGATCAGCGCTCAGCCATCCCGCCTCACGTGCCAACATGTCTGAAAGAGTGAAGCCTCCAATCCCATTCAAGTCGCACAATCGGTATGCGCGCCAACCGGGGATCGGATTTACGCCACTTATCTGAGCAATTTTGACCAGACTGCTGTCGGTCTTCTCGCCATACTTATCTTGTATGGAGAAGATCATGAATGACGGGGCCGCAATGCTGGGGAAGCGGCTCAACTGAATGGATGCGATTCACGAGAGATGAACGAGCGATCTCACGATGAAAGAGAGGGCCTGAGCGATGGCGAATAACACATTGATGCCACTCAACCAATCCGCCACCTCATGGCGTCCCGCTGCTCCTGTGCTGTGCCTGGCCCTCGTTCTGGCAGGCAGTCGGAAGCACCGTTCCCAGCCGCTGCCAGGATCAGCGGGCACGTCGGCAAACGGAACATGGTGGCCACGTTGATGCGGCGGATGTCGCGTTGCGAGCCGGCATTCGTGGAAGCTATCCGAGAATGACAGGCAAGCCTCGGGTGACTCGTAATCGAAACATGAGAAACGGGGCTTTCCCCGAAAGGAGAGAATCGTTAAAGACAGCACAGCGACCAAAGAAGCCGCCTCGACAACGGTGCAACCTGACAATGCCGCGCCGCGCGCGTCCCGAAAGGAAGAAATCGTGAAAGGCGCCATCGGTCTGACCGATGTGAAGACGCTCCGGGTTCGGGCACGGCAGGGGATCGGGGACGGTGCCATGACCGCAGGCTACAAGGCCAAAGTGGAGACAGTGATCAAGCTGCTGAACGAAGCCTTCGCCACGGAAATTGGCTGCGTTCTGCGCTACAAGCGTCATTATTTCATGGCCAGCGGGATCAATTCTCTCAGCGTGAAGGCCGAGTTTCTCCAGCATGTTATTGAGGAACAGGCCCATGTCGACCAATTGGCCGAACGCATCGTTCAACTCGGGGGTGAGCCGGACTTATCTCCTGAAGGGCTGCGGAACCGGAGCCACTCGGAATATATCGAAGGGGACTCCTTGGTGGAGATGATCACAGAAGACCTGATTGCCGAACGGATCGCGGTCGACAGTTACCGAGAAATGGTCACCTATGTCGGCACTGATGATCCCACGACGCGTAAGGTGTTGGAGCAGATCCTCGCTCAAGAAGAAGAACATGCCGAGGATCTGTCCAGTCCATTGAGGGACCTCGGTTCTGAATCTCAACCTCATCGCTCGGGTCGCTAATCGGACGGGAAAGACGGTGCACCATGGGAAAGGCATTTATTCGCTGGCTCCTGGGAGTGCCGTTCACCTCGCTCGTCGTCCTCTGGGTATTCGGTGTCCTTCGATGATCTGGCGTGTGAAGGATTTCCCTCTCGCAGAGCCGCATAGCGGAGGAGGCGCGTGATGATTGTCGAGATCGCCTTGTGTGTGGGGGCGGGGGCGTTAGTCGTGCTGGTCAACGCGCTGGTCCCACTGTTGAGACAGCTCCGAAGGCCGGTGGCGGAATCAGAGCGTCTGCTGGTCCAGATGAACGCCGAGCTGCCGCTGCTGCTTAAGGAGATGCGGGTAACGGCTGAGAGCCTGAACGCGCTCATCGCGCAGGCGCAGGGAGGAGTCGAGCACGCAGCAGTGCTGCTCCACGCCGCCGGTGCATTGGGCGACACCGTGCAGCGGGTTCATGAGATGGTCGGAGGTACGAGCCGGCCATTATTGGTCAGCCTAGCCAGTGTGGTGGCGGGGTTGAGGGCGACGACGGGGGTCGTCAAGTCACACATTCACCGAGAAGGAGAAACGCACAATGGGAAATGATAGAGGCTGTTCACTGGGATCCGTGGGATTGGCGTTTGTGGGCGGAGGGCTGTTGGGCGCTGCGATGGCGCTGTTGCTGGCGCCGCAGTCCGGTCGTGAGTCACGGGATCAGTTGCGAGGCTATGCGCGGCGAGCGGAAGAGAATATCCATGAGTTCGCCGATACCGCCACCCAGGTTGTGGAGCAGGCGGTGGACAGAGGACGCGAGTTCGTCCGGGAGAACAAGTCTGTCCTGACCGAGGCGGTGGAGGTCGGGCGTGCGGCGATGTCACGGGAGCGTGAGCGGCTGTCTGGCGAAAAGAACGCGTGACGGAAGAATGCCTAGACGCAGCTGCGAGCCGATGGGCCGAACGCGGAGAAAAAGGAGACTCACGATGAATATGATTGTGACCGTACTATTGATTTTGTTGCTCGTTGGCGCGCTGCCTACCTGGCCGCACAGCGCCGAGTGGGGCTATTACCCGAGTGGCGGGTTGGGTGTAATTCTGCTGGTTCTGGTCATCCTGGCCCTGACCGACCGGCGCCGCCGGGCGGCGCGCTGAGAGAGCTGTGGCAATTGCTCGAGCTCGCGCGCGGCGCCCCCGTCTCATGCACAGGGACTGGCATTGCAGGGAAGAAGCAGCCCGTCATGTTCGCACGCGAAAGGAGATAGGACACCATGAAAACAGCAACGATTCTCGGCATCGCGCTCATTATGCTCGGCATCGTCGCGTTCACCTACCAAGGCATTACCTACACCACCCGTGAAAAAGTGATCGACCTCGGCCCACTCCAGGCCACGGTCGACAAGAAAGAGACCATTCCGCTGACGCCCCTCGTCGGGGGATTGGCGCTCGTCGGCGGTATCATATTGCTCATCGGTGGAGCCAGGAGAGCCTCATGACCTCACGACACGTCTCGCGATGCCGCGGAAGCGAGAAACCGTGAAGACCCTGACCGTCCTTGCAAATGTGCAGATGAGTCTGGTGCTGGTGGCCGGATGTGCAGACCCGACTGAGCAGCGGCTCAGGCAGGCGCAGCATGAGTTGGAGCAGGTGCTGCAAAGGGCCTTGCGCGATGGCGACATCAGTGTCCAACGGGCCAGCGATCATCTCACCATCGTGATTGCCGAACGGCTCCTCTTCGACGCCGGGAGCCCTGAGATCACGCCGAACGGTATCGACGTGCTGACCCGGATGGGAATAGTTTTTAACGCGGCATCGTTCAAAGAAATCCGAGTGGCCGGGCATGCCGACAAGGCTCCGGTCTCCGACCCCTTCCACCCAGTACTTCGAGAAGTTGGCCTTGTCCAAAGCTCGTGCGACGCACACGGTACGTGCGATGAAGGCATACGGGGCTGATTCACAGAGTTTCATCGTCGAATGGTTCGGGGACATCCGGCCGATCGCCAGTAATGAGACTGAAGAAGGGCGGCAAATGAATCGCCGCGTCGAAGTCATGCTGTCCAGAGGAATTTGACCGGACATTTTCATGCGCGCGCAGCAAAGGTCACGGACAAGTTATGATGCAGAATCTGGACACAACGTCATTGTTATTCATGTTGCTGGGCGTGATTGCTGGCGTTGCCGCGATCTATTATGCATTCGGGACCGCTCGTGACTGGCTGGGGCGATGGGGAGGTGCCACCAACGGCAGGATCCGCAGGGCGGTCGTGCCCGACTTGTCTCTCGATGGGCACATCGCCACCCAATGGACTGAAGGCCGGGTACGGTTGGATTTTCTTCTGGCCATGATGAAGAAGCTTGGACTCTCGTTGGAACAGGAGGTGGAGACGCTAAGCAGGCTCGATCATGCCGATCCCCTGTATGAGAGCGAAGCCCGTAAGATGGTCGAACCCAACCTGCGGCGCTTCACCTTCGATCGACATCTGCGGGATGAGTGCCGCATGCTGATCCCCTTCCTCCAGTTCTGCGCCCATGATCTGGAGGAATCTCAGGGCCTCGACATGACACAGAAATTGAGCGTCCTCGCCGAGATCCAAGCGGCCTTCGAGTTGGTTGATCGTGGCTGACTGAACGTGCGGTCAATCGGTTATCCCCTTTGCTCACAGGAGGTCCCGTTATGAACGTCCTACGCGCGTGTGTCGTCGTTTCATGTCTATTGCTCGGCGCTCCAGCGCATGCACAACACCTCTGCGAAGACTGTCTCAAGGCCGCGCAGGACCAGCTGAAGCAATGCCTCGAGAGTGCGATCAGCGCAGAGGATAAGACGTCCTGCCTGGAGAGACAGGAAGCCAAAGCGAAGACCTGTGAAACCGGTGCATGCAAGATAGAACGGGACAGGAGTACGAAGAGAGATGACACCCTCCCCCAGAAGAAGTAACGGGCTTATGAGAGGAAACAGACATCTGGGCCTTCCCCTGATTGACATCAATACGCCATGTTTTCATAATAACCACGCGTATCAGGCACCGGCGTGCTGTAGGTGCTGTCCCTGCTCTTGAATGGAGTTCCCCTGATGGCGCGTAAGCAACCTCCGCAGTTTGCCCCCAAGACCTTTCTCGCAACAGTCGGCCCCGGCACAACATTGCTGCAGTCCGCAAAGCGTCAACTGATCTTTTCGCAAGGGGATGCTGCGGATGCCGTGTTCTATGTTCAGACCGGCCAGGTCGCGCTCACCGTGGTCTCGCAGCAGGGCAAAGAAGCCGTCATCGCGATGCTGGAGCCTGGCAGTTTTTTCGGGGAAGGGTGTCTCGCCGGGCAGCTGGTGTGCATGGCCACGGCGACCGCCGCGGTAAATTCCACGCTCGTCCGCATTGACAAACAAGCAATGATTCGTGTGCTCCACGACGACCCCAGCTTCTCCGAGCTGTTCCTTGCCCATCTCCTGACACGCAATATTCGTATCCAAGAAGACTTGGTGGATCAACTCTTTAACTCGAGCGAGAAGCGGCTGGCGCGAGTGCTGCTGCTCATGGCCCACTTTGGGAAAGAAGGCGAGTCGGAGGCGATCATTCCAAAGATCAGTCAGGAGATGCTGGCCGAAATGGTCGGCACCACGAGGTCACGGGTGAGCTTCTTCATGAATAAGTTCCGGAAGCTGGGCTTCTTGGAGTACAACGGTGGTGTCCATGTGCATAGCTCCCTCTTCAGTATCGTGCTCCACGACTAGCCGGCTGTTCAGAAAGGCCGCCAGCAGCATTCTCGCGGCGCGCAGAGGCTCAACGTACTGCCGAGAGTACGCTTCCTCCGCTTGCTGCGGCCTTTCTGGACAGCCGGCGACTACTTTTGACAGCGTCTACGGCTGTTCTAGCATGCGCATTTCTGCAGTGGCTTGGTAGTTTGTTAAGAGCCTGCTAGCCGAATATAGCAGCCGTCCTCCAGTAGAAGAGGACGGCTTCCCCTTATGGGGCTGCGCGGCCCCATCATTTTTTCCAACCTGAGCAATTCTGAACAGATGCCTCGTCATCGGCAGGCGTAGTCTCACGGGTGGCCCGGGTCATCTGCTCCTGACCGTTGTATCGTCTTATCCGAGAGGAAGGAGTCGCAACATGCTTAGCACAATTCTTATTGTTCTCTTGGTTCTGTTTCTCATCGGTGCTTTGCCGACCTGGCCACACAGCACCAACTGGGGGTATTACCCCAGTGGTGGAGTCGGCTTACTCCTTCTGATCCTGCTCATACTCGTTCTAACTGGACGGCTCTGAGGACCGGCCCGGTGATGCGCAGATTCCAGCAAGCCCGCAAGTTCCTGCGGGCAGTCCTCACTGGCGCCTTCGTCTTCGTCCTCGTGTCGTCCGGCATACGGCTACACCTACCTCGGGAGCACCGATTTCGGCGCGGTCGAATGGCGCTAGGGATGCCGTCAGCTGCTGAACCGACAAACGGATTTGCGGCTAGACGTGGATGAGCCTGTCATAGGGGGTGAGGAACAGACGATGTTCCTCATGTAACTGGTAAGTGGAATTAACCCGACGGCGATTGCCGTGAAGCGGAATCGTTCGGCCTCGATCGAAGACGCGTTGCAGCCTTGGATGACGAGTTGATGGGGAAACCCGCTCCCGCCTGCTGCACATCCTTGCAGCGGCAGGTCCTGGGGGTGTATCCATGGATCGGTCCCAATGGGACAATCGTGGGAAACAGAGTTGGATTTCTGAGAACAAGAGGGGAAGAGCGTTGACGCTTCAGGCACGATTGGACCTCAACAAACCCTGGTGGTCGGGAATCTTATTGCCCCTGGCGTTGCTCCTATCATTTGCAGTCGCCGTCGGAGTGGTATTTTATACGACGGCGTCTTTGAGAGCCGTGCTGGTTGAAGAAAGGGGCGCAGACCTTGCCAGAACGGCCGCCAGGGTCGCGGATAGGCTTGACCGTGTCTTGTTTGAGCGGTTCGGCGATATCCAGTTGTTTGCGAATGACAGAGTGCTCTTAGAAAGCAACCCGGCTGCGAAGAGACAACGGTTACTGCAATACAAGCAAATGTACTGGCAGTATTCCTGGATTGGGGTGACTGATGCGACTGGTCGAGTGGTCGCGGCGACCGACGTGGTTGTCAGGCCAGAGACAGGCGGGCCGACCAAGGGCTCGGGAGAGGGTGGAACTCGGCCAGAATGGTTTCAACGGGTGAGACAGACGGGGCAGGTACATCTGGACTCGGCTCAGCCCTCACCAGAGTCAGAGGGGATCATGGTGGTGGGGTTCTCGGCTCCGATCTCTGGGCCACAGGGAGAGTTTCGCGGAGTGGTGACGAGCCAGGTCCCGCTGGAAAGTCTTCGAACCATTCTTGCGCAGGAAGCGACGCTTCAACATGGAGAAGAAGCCCACGACTGGTTGGTGCTGGACCGTCAAGGAGCGGTCATGATCGAGAAGGACCAACCGACGGGTTTGGACAGTACTCTGCCGATGATGGACCTGTCTTCCATCAGACGAGCAGCCGGGAAGCGTGACGAGTCCGGCTTTGTGGAAGAATTGCACCAGCGCCGACAGATTCCTGTGATGACCGGCTACGCGACCGCGGGAGGCTATAGTAAATTTCCTGGATTCGACTGGACCGTGTTGGTTCGGTTGGATCGTGACCGTGCCTATGCTCCGATCAACCGGCGCGTCTGGGCCATCGTCTCCGTTGGGCTCCTGCTCGTCATGCCGTTGGCCGGCTTCGGCATATGGGCCTCGTGGAGGCTGATTCGCGAGCAGCGCATTCTTGTGGCGTCGCAGCAGGCGCTGAAGGATAGCGTCGACGAACTCAGCCGCTCCAACTCTGATCTGCAACAGTTTGCCTATGTCGCATCGCACGACTTGCAGGAGCCACTAAGAATGGTCGCCAGTTACGTGCAGCTCTTGGCGAGGCGCTACAGGGGCAAGCTGGATTCCGATGCCGACGAGTTCATCGCGTATGCCGTGGACGGGGCCAAGCGCATGCAACATTTGATCAATGACCTGTTGGCATATTCACGTGTGACCTCGCAGGGCCAAGTCTTTGACCCGGTGGACTGTAACGGGGTTCTGGAGGAGGTGCTGAACAATTTGCGGGTTGCGGTTGAGGAGAGCCGGGCGGTCGTGACTCATGATCCTCTCCCCACCGTGATGGCCGACGAGAGACAACTGGGGCAACTTTTTCAGAACCTGATCGGCAATGCCATCAAGTTCCACGACGCGGAGCCACCGAACGTTCACCTGTCGGCTGAGCAGCGGTCCGGCGATTGGCTCTTCTCGGTTCGTGACAGTGGCATCGGGATGGACCCCCAGTATGCCGAGCGGATCTTTGTCATTTTTCAGCGCCTGCACGACAGAGAAAAATATCCCGGCACCGGCATCGGCCTGGCTATCTGCAAGAAGATTGTGGAACGCCATGGCGGACACATCTGGGTGGTATCACAGACAGGGCAGGGGGCCACCTTTTATTTCACCCTGCCGATAGTCGGCCAGAGCCACCAGGGCTCGTGAGGCGTGACATGAGCCGTAGGGCTCCTCTGTCACCTATGACGTTGAGCGAAGGAGGCACGATCGCATGAACACCTATACGAATGTCAGGCCAGTGAAGATTCTCTTAGTAGAAGATAATCCTGGTGATGTCCGTCTCACAATTGAGGCCCTCAAAGAGGCCAAGGTTCTCAACAAGCTTATCCTTGCCAAGGACGGTATCGACGCCTTGTCGTTGCTACGTCAGGAAGGGCAGTATGCAGACGTTGCGCCTCCGGATCTCATCCTGCTCGACCTCAACCTTCCCAAGAAAGACGGTCGGGAGGTGCTGGCTGAGATCAAGAATGACGACAAGCTGAAACACATCCCCGTGGTCATTCTCACGACCTCTCGTGACGAAGAAGACGTGGTGAAGAGCTACAACCTCCATGCCAATTGCTACATTAGCAAGCCGGTGGAGTTGGACCAGTTCATCAGGGTGGTGAAATCGATCGAAGACTTCTGGCTCGGGATCGTGGTGTTGCCGAAGAATGACAAGAACAATGCCGTGTGAGTCATACCGATGCACATCCTCCTGATTGAAGACAATCCTGGCGATATCCGGCTGCTGCAGGAATATCTGAAAGAGGGCAGCACCTGCCGGTTTCAGATCACGCAGGCAGACCGGCTGTCGATCGGACTTGAGCGCCTGGCTGCAGCACGTTTTGATGCGGTGCTGCTGGATCTCTCGCTTCCCGACAGTCAAGGGATCGACACGCTGCTCCGATTGCATGGGGCCGCGAAGGGCGTGCCGATCGTTGTCCTGACCGGCACCGAGGATGATGTGCTGGGGGTACAGTTAATCCAAGCCGGCGCCCAAGACTATCTGGTCAAGGGCCAGGTGACGGGCCATCTGTTAATACGGTCCATCCGCCATGCCGCTGAACGCAAGCGGGCAGAGGCAGAACTGCAACGCGCATTGGGCGAACTGCGCGCCCTCACGCGGAAGATGGAAGTGGTGCGGGAAGACGAACGGACCAGGATCGCCCGGGAATTGCACGATGAATTGGGCATGAGACTGACGTGTTTGAAAATGGACCTCTCGCGCCTGCAGCCCCTCATGAGCGACGAGTCTCGTCGAAAATTGGAGGGTAAGATCCTGTCGATGATTGAGCAAGTGGATGCCACCATCGCGGCCGTGCAGGGGCTGGTCGCGGACCTGAGGCCCGGGGTGCTGGATGATCTCGGATTGGTGGCAGCCGTCGAATGGCAGTGCCAGGATTTAGAACGACGGAGTGGCATCCGATGTCTCGTGGACTCCGAGGACGGGGATATCCCGCTGGGTTCTATCAAGGCCACAGCCGCCTTTCGTATCTGTCAAGAAGCGCTCATCAACGTTGTGCGGCATGCCGGGGCGAAGGAGATCCGCGTGCGCCTGGAGACATTCGAGGGAGTACTGCAACTGGAGATTCACGATGATGGACAGGGGATCTTGCCGGAGACAATCACCGAGGCGACATCGTTGGGTCTGTTAGGGATGCGCGAGCGGGCAGAAGCAGTCGGAGGTACCTTCCGGATTGTCGGCCTGCCGGGACAGGGGACGACCGTGACGGTGCGAGTGCCTTGCGGGTAAGCCGCAGGGCAGAGATAGGAGGAGCCGGTGCTGAAAATTTTGATCGCCGACGATTTTCCGCTGTTTCGGCGGGGGGTGAAAGAATTGCTGGCCGACGGCCTCGGGGAGGTCACGGTTGGCGAATGTGGCAACGCATACGATTTGCTGGAGCTGGTCCGGCAGAAGAAATGGGATGTGGTGATCCTGGATATCACCATGCCGGGAACCACCGGGACGGAGGCGCTGACGCAGCTGAAAACCAAATGCCCGAAGCTGCCGGTTCTTGTGCTCAGCATGCATCCGGAGGATCAGTACGCCGTCCGTATGTTCAAGGCCGGTGCGGATGGATATCTGGCCAAGGCGAGCGCGCCAGAAGAACTCGTGAAAGCTATCAAGAAGATACTCGGAGGAGGGCAGTATGTCAGTCCCGCGCTGGCAGAAACGTTGGCGCTGACGCTCAAGGCGAATACCGGCGACACTCCTCATAAGCAACTGTCAGACCGTGAATATGAGGTGATGTGCCTCATTGCATCAGGAAAGACGGTCTCTGAAATCGCCGAGACGTTACATCTCGGCGTGACGACCATCAGCACGTATCGGGCGCGCATCCTGGAGAAGATGAATCTCAAGAACAACGCTGAGCTCACTCGATACGCGCTCCAACGCGGACTGGTCAGCTGACCAGTCCGGTTCCCCTCTCGTTTCCGTAGGCCCCGCCAATCATGCATCCATTATTCTGTCGTTCAAACCACGACAGAATAATCGAACTGCCGCCGATGGTGTCCCCCGCGTTAGGACAGTATAAGTAAAGCACGGAAGATTCAGGCGCTCAACGCAACACCGTGCAGAGGAGGGAACCATGAAGTACGAATCCACCCAGATCATGTCACGCATCGAATGGTGCCGGCTCCAGCAACAACTCCACTCGGTCACGAAGGATGAACGCGCAGGTTGGCGGGCCGAGGAAGCCGGCCTCGCGGATGCCTTGGGCGGTAGCGATCGGATCGCGTTCATGCGAGGGGAACACCAATCTCAGTTTCCTCGCTATCAACGCGGTCTCCAGGATGGGCAAGCCCTCCTCCGTCTTAGCACGTCGACTCCCTGTGACATGACACGTATGGAGGGATGGAGCCCGCTCTTGGCCCCAGCCTTGGTGAACCGCCGGCCCTCACAAGTTTCTCCGTCAGCGCAAATGGAGTCTGTACGATGATCTGTCCATATGATGATGGCCTTGTGGCCCATGAGTACCTGTTCAATCCTCCGGAGGGGCTTGTTTGCCGGGTGAATGAAAAATGAAAGAGGTGGTGTATGTCTCTTATGAAAATGGTCGCTCAGTCCACTCGGAGGGTGCCGTCCACTCTAAGGAGCGCAACGCTCATCGCACCAAGACTGCTCCCTGTCTGTTGTGTGTGTGGACTCATTCGAGAGGAGCCCAGATCGTCTCTTCATCGCGAGTGCTGGGTATCGCCACGGACCTATCGACAGACCCATGGCGTGAATTCAACCAAGCTCGCGCTCACGCACACCTACTGCCAGAAATGTTTCATGAGGGTCCAGAAGGAAGTGCAGCAGTACCTCAAGACGATCGGAACGCCAGCATGAGCCCGCGCGCTGGCGTTACAGGCCTCGCTTCCGCTCCGTTCACCCTGTCCGATGTGTCTCGTCGGACAGCGGCCGGGGCCACACAGTCGCGCAAGCAGGCGTCGGCTCCGTCTGACACATCCTGTCTGCGTTGCGGTGGGTTACTCGTTCCCAGTTATACGGCATCCCTGGAACGCGGCTTCATCGGCGCACCGGAGACGCTGTGGCGTTGCGTCAACTGCGGCGATTGCGTGGATCCCGAGATCCTGGCTAACCGAGAGGCGCGTGTCCTGCCAGCGCGCCAGCGCGCGAGACCACGAACTCATGTGCCGATACCGTTGTTCCTCAGCCTGCGACAGGCGGTGTAAGGGAGCTTCACCTGCCGCTGACCGATGAAACCATGAAGTAGGCCCTCACCGGCACGATCGATCCTGTACGTCGATCACGAGTGTGTTCGACCCGAAAGGAGTTCCCGTCATGACTGCCACCTATTCGCGTTCCGCAAGACCTCGCACCTCAACCGTGAGATCTCCTAGAACGGTGTCCATCCGAAGCACAGAAGCGGTGCTATTCAATCCCCTGACCTTTCTGGCACAAGCCGGCGACAGTCGAACGACTCTGCAGTGCCAGAAACACCAGATGCTCTTTGCGCAAGGGGATACGGCCACTGCTGTGTTCTATGTCCAGACAGGCCAGGTCAAGCTCTCGGTCGTGTCCCAGCAAGGGAAAGAAGCCGTGGTCGCGATCCTGGATCAGGGGAATTTTTTCGGGGAAGGGTGCCTCGCGGGGCAACTCCTGTACATGGCTACGGCGACTGCCATGGGCCATTCCAGTATCGTGCGGATCGACAAGCAGGCGATGATCGACGTGCTTCACAACGAGCCGGCGTTCTCCGAGCTGTTCATGGCCCATCTCTTGACGCGCAGTCTTCGCATTCAAGAGGACTTGATCGATCAACTTTTTAATTCTGCTGAGAAGCGGCTGGCGCGGACGCTGCTGCTACTGGCGACGTTCGAGAAAGCCGGTCAATCGGTATCGATCATTCCCAAAATCAGTCAGGAAACGTTGGCCGAAATGGTCGGTACCACGCGGTCGCGGGTGAGTTTCTTTATGAATCGGTTCAAGAAGCTCGGCTTCATTGAGTACACCGACGGCTTGCGTGTGCACAAAGCCCGCCTCAATGCCGTTCTGCTCAATTAGCAGGATGCCGGCAACGTCCGCCGGCCTGTCTTGTTCCTAGCGAGAGAACCGTATGAATGGTCCTGTTCAAGAGAGTCAAGAAGCTGTAGGCAATACAAGGATTAAAACTGATGGGAAAGATGATGATTCTCGGTTCGATGGTTCTGAGTTTGTTGGTGCTGGCGCCCTATGGGTTTGCCGACGAAGCCGGGAAGTCCGGGACAATCGCGCCGCATATGAAAGTCAGCGGGGTCGTGTCCAAAGTACAGGTGGATCAGGTGACGGTAAAAACGTCTTGGGGACAGATCATCATCTCGTCCGCCACGGCACCGAGCAATCTGAAAGTGGGCGAAGAAGTGGACATGCAGGTGAGCGGTAACAATGTCGTGATCGATGTGCACCGAAAAGGGGAGAAGGCGCTGTCCCATCGGTACCTGTCGGGCAACCTGACCTATGCGTCATCGGACAAGAAAGAGATCAAGCTGTGGACACCGGATGGCGAGAAGACGTTTGACGTGCAAACGGGCCGATCGAAGATGTCGGCGTTCGAGGAGGGCGCACCCATCACGATCGAACTGAACGAAGCCGGGAAAGTGATCGACATCCATCGCGTGTCGGTTGAGATGAGTGTTGACGAGCACCCCCGCATGTCGCCTGGCCATGTGATCCAGGTGAATGGAGCAGTCACCAAGATCCAATCCGGCGTCATCTATGTGAAGACGCCGACGGGACAATACACCATCAGTGCGAACACCGCTCCTGCGAATGCGGCAGTCGGCGATGAGGTGTCGCTCTGGCTCAATGACGAAAATATGGTCATCGATCATCACGGAAAAACCAAGCATATGAAGGGCACCCATCGTCTGATTTTCGGCAAGTTGATCTATACCGGCACGACGAAGAATCAGATCAAGCTCTCGACTCCGGAAGGAGAGCAAGTGTTTCCGCTGGAGCGGATGGAAGTGAAGACCAAGGCGATCGCGGACGGCTCGCAGATTGTGGTGGAGCTGAACGAGGAGGGGACTGTGATCGATCTTCGAAAGGCAGAGTGACGGCGTCCGACTGTTGAGCGTATCGGCGACAGGGGCCATCGTCGGACTGACGATGGCCCCGGCCGATACGCAGCGCCTAACCCGTGAATCGTGACGCGCGGCGCGTATACCCGAAGTGATGAGTAGGAGGTCAGATCATGGATAAATCGGTCATTGCAGCCAAACAACCGGCAGTGCTCATATTGGATCCAGGCACCTATCATTGGTGTCAATGCGGGCGTTCGAAAACCCAACCGTTTTGCGATGGGTCCCATCAAGGAACCGGGCTGACGCCGGTCGAGTTTTCGTTGACGGAGAAGAAGCAAGTCGCGTTGTGCCAGTGCAAGCAAACCAAGACCCCACCGTTCTGCGACGGCACCCATACGTCGTTGTGAACTCGCCGGAAGGCTCGTCAGGAGACCAAGGTGTCAGAGTGCATTTTGCGAGAGGTGGCGTGGGCTCGTTCATCTGGTCCTGCTAGTTTCCTTGGTCTCTCTCGTGTATTTGGTTCGACAAAAGAGAGAAACAAGACAGGCCTTGCACCAACGGGGGGTCTTCTCGAAAGACAGCACGAAGCCGATACCTCTACAGGTCGATCGAAACTGCCGCTTGCGGACTCTGCAGCGTTCCCTTCTCAATATCGTCCTCCACGACTTTGTCCATCATCGCATCAGGGTCGGCGGTTTCTCCAGGAACCTGCGTGACATTGCCCCGGATCATCACTATTCAGATGTGAGCTGTTTTGAGCAGCTCCTCATCGGTCGATGGGGCATATTGCGGCAGCCTGGTCGCCCGAGTGAGACATCAGCGAGCCCTGGCAGCAGGGCACTCGCGCGATGAGGTGTATGGAGGTTCTGCCCCGCAAGACTGTGCGCGGAGAGCGACCCCGTCGAAAAGTTCAGCATTCACTTGTCGTCGTCCAAGCCTCGGATGGGACGGTCAAAAAATCCGTTTCAATGAATGGCGCGGCTCTTGCCTGGTTTGGAGCTGGACTGCAGATTTTCGGATGGCTCATTCGGGGTAAAAGGAGAAATAACATGCTCGAGACTATTGCTGTCGTGTTGGTTGTCCTCTGGATTCTGGGTCTTGTCAGCTCGTACACCATGGGCGGATTCATTCATGCCCTCTTGGTCATTGCGATCGTGGTGATTCTGGTTCGTGTCATTCAGGGTCGACGCGTGTAAGGTCCCCTTAAGGGATAAAAACTGTGCCAACAACTGTTGTGGGTTTGCGCAAGCAGCTCGAATGAAGGGGGAGATAACAGTGTGGGGTTGTTGTAAGATTCGAGCCATTCAGGTGAATGCCTGTTGGGTGTTGGTGCTGGGGGTTGTACTGTGGGTGACTGGGGTGTCTGTGGCCCGGGCGGGTGACGCCGAGGGCGAGAAGGTGGCTCCTCCTGTCGATTGTCGATACGAGTCAGCCACTCAGGGCTCTGCGGCAGAAGGCCCTGATTCGACGGTGAGTATTCCCTTCCCCGGTGGCGATGTCTTTCGTCCGCTCTTTGCGGACCCGAAGCAGCCGCAGACGTTCGCAACCTTACAGGCCGTGAGGAACCGAGACTCAAAGACCTCGACCACGGTGGGATCGGTCGGGTTCGGAGAGAACTTCGGATTCTATTCGCGCCGGGACGGCTGTAACGGATGGCAGGTGGGGCTTCTGGCCGGTGTCTTCTCTCAATTCGATATGAATGCGCCGTCCTCAGACCTCATCAATACCGATTACGTGGTCGGTATTCCGGTGTCCTGGCGGAGCGGCCTCTTCTCGACGCGTGTGCGCCTCTATCATCAGAGCACGCACTTGGGCGATGAGTTTGTGCTCCATAATCCCGGAGTCGGCCGGGTGAATTACAGTTATGAAGAAGCGGAAGCGATTTTGTCCCTGGATGCCCCTGGCGGCTGGGGCCGCCTCTATGCCGGTGGCGGATACTTACTGCATCGCGAGCCGGCCAACTTGGACCGGTTGAAAGTCCAGGCAGGGGTCGAACTGCGAGGGCCGACGTGGAGCAGCGGTCCGATTGAACGATTCGTGAGCGGGCCGCTCGTCGTGACCCCGGTCTTCGGGGCGGACTTCAAAACATTCGAACAATTGCATTGGACCCTCGACGTGAATGTCGTGGGCGGGCTGGAATTTGCGCGGGCTGGAGCACTACGACGGTTCCGAGTCCTCGTCAACTACTATCACGGCAACAATCCCTATGGGCAGTTCTATGGGCAGAAGGTTGAAAGTCTGGGGCTCGGTATTTATCTGGCTTTCTAGGCGTGGCGGGAATCTGAGTCTCTGGTCATCCGAAGCAAGACGAGTACTCGTGAGCCAGTGACTAACAACATATCCATTTCGATCTGATCCGTCCTTTTTCTCAAGGCGTGGGGCTCGATATGTTCTGGTCGTCGATCCCGCAGAGGCAGTGTTCGCGCACGGCGTACGGCGGGCTGGTATGTTGCTCCCTGCCGTTGCTGTTGTCTGAATACCAATTAGACCGAATGTAGCCTTCCGCTACAGCGCGAGTTTTCCGTGCTGTCGCAAGACTCCCCATACGTCGCGGGATCTTCTCGTTTGAACGGTTCAACTACCCAATAAATCAAGGAAAACTTGTGCGATTTTTTGAGCGGCAAACGGCCTTTGGTTTGCAACGATCTGCTTGCGACGCGGTCGCCTCTACCCTCTGCTCTCTCTGGATAAGTGCCGGCTATGCCAGTGAATAACAAGATATCCTTTTCGATCTGGTACGTCTTTCTCGCCATTTGGGCGGTCATCCTCGTGCACGATTTCATCCATGCCCTGCAGAAGCTTGAAGAGCTTCCATACAGCGAGTTCAGGACGCTCGTCGCAGCGGGCAAAGTGGAGGAGGTCACGGTCACGCACCAGGCACTGACCGGGAAGCTGAAGCAGGAAGAGAGCGCCAAAGAGCAGAAGCCGTTTACGACGATTCGCGTCGAGGACCCGGATCTTGTCAAAGAGCTGAACGCACATCATGTGAAGTTCACCGGTGTGATTGAGAGTACGTTTCTGAAGGACCTCATCTCGTGGCTGCTGCCGACGCTGGTCTTCGTGGGCATCTGGTTTTTCATCTTCCGTCGGTTAGGGCAGGGCCAGGGCGGGTTCATGACGGTGGGGCAGTCGAAGGCGAAGATCTATGCCGAGAAAGACACGAAGGTCACCTTCGTGGATGTGGCCGGCGTGGACGAGGCGAAGGACGAATTGCGCGAGGTGATCGAATTTCTCAAGACGCCGGAAAAGTTCACACGACTCGGAGGAAAGATTCCCAAAGGGATCTTACTCGTCGGCCCGCCCGGCACCGGCAAGACGCTCCTGGCCCGCGCCGTGGCCGGAGAGGCCGGGGTGACATTTTTCAGCATCAGCGGGTCCGAGTTCGTGGAGATGTTTGTGGGGGTGGGGGCAGCCCGCGTGCGGGACCTGTTCGAGCAGGCGAAGGTCAAAGCGCCTTGCATCATCTTCATCGATGAGCTGGATGCAATCGGAAAAGCACGCGGGATGGGACCGATGGCGCATGAGGAGCGCGAGCAGACGTTGAACCAGTTGCTGGTCGAGATGGATGGCTTCGATCCCCGCATCGGCGTCATTCTGATGGCG